>Ga0268250_10000340_pt1 | contig 22740 bp, 28 predicted proteins | sample AgamicAsSfe_FD_200448 | JGI IMG/M metagenome (GOLD analysis project Ga0268250, IMG submission 200448) | Agave microbial communities from Guanajuato, Mexico - As.Sf.e (v2) (version 2) | ecosystem: Host-associated > Plants > Phyllosphere > Phylloplane/Leaf | place: Guanajuato, Mexico | collected... | reverse complement strand
ATAAGAGACAGATCACGCTCTTATGCCGGGGTACAGCGCTTCGACTCGGCGACATCTTCAGTGTGCTGCAGTGCCGAAAGCAACGGTGCCAGAGCTCGGCGAGCGTGACATCGACCACGATCAAGACCATCACGGCCACGGCGCGAAACACGATGCCATTGCGCTCACGCCAGACAAAATCCGCATCAGAGTCCACCGCTGGTACACGCGCACCTGCCACAGTCGCCAAGCACATCCTCCTCGTTTCGTGAACCCGCCGAACTTGAAGTTGTGCGTTGATGCGAACTGCAACCATGACGAGCATAATCACACCGCCACCTCAACTGATGAGGCACAAACGGCACAAACAAACCACACCGGCACGCACATTAGCGCTGACGTGCAAACCACCCGCAACTGCAGCCGTCCCTTCAAAGCCTGCGAACATTCTATCGAGGCCATGTTCCGCGATGCGCTGCGCTCGAAGTCTGAGGTTGAGAGACGCGAGAAGGCGAGAGCCTATAGCCTATTGTGGCATCCGGGACATTGGGAGAAGCTTGGGGCGGACGAGATAGTGGTGGCGAAGGCCGGGACGATTATGACGATAATTGAGAGAATCGTGCAGGAAACGGATGAGGAGTTTGAGGTTTGAGGTTTGAGTAGACTGAATGAATGAATGAGAATGATGAAGGCCTTTGTCGACATGGTGGCATGTAGATAATCTGGTGGTGGTTGTGGATGAGGATGGAAATGAGGCCTTCAATGATTGTGAAGGAAGGAGATCTGGTTTCAGGGCAGGATATCTGGTTGACATCTGAGTAGAAGTATGGAGTCATCTAAGGTCATGAGATGAGTGAGATGAGACGATCCGCGCAGTGTCAACGCGATCTCTCCAATGTTATGTATTTGCGTTGTGGCAAGAGTCCATACGACTCATCAAAGAGTCGGAGCAGAATTCACGGCTCAGCGAGTTCGAACAAAAGTATAGTCTTCACTTTCTGCCACCTTTCTTCGTTTTCAATCACCTCGCAACACCATCCATGCCTCTACTGACAGTCTAATACCCTATTCTTCAAGAACCCGGCTCAGCACCTGTAGGGATCGAGCACCAGCTCCCCAAAAGGCAAAAAATTATCCCCCCTCGGGGACCAACCGCCCTCGTCTCATGGGGATCGGACCCATATTGAGGAATTCTGCCGGATGCAACCCAAAGGCCGACTCAACGGATGCACTGTCGTCCACATCCCTCATAGTGTTGAAGCATTGAGGTGGACGCTCAGGACTAATACGATCTCCTCGGCTCAGACCCAACTCCTTTTCAGTGGGGACCCAGGCGCAGCGGGAATGTTGGTAGCGTACGGCTTATCGGCTGGCGGTATTGGTGACTGACTCGATCGGATGTAAACATCCTGGTTTGGAAGACCCTAAGGTCAACCGGATGTGGCTAGGCTTGCGCGGACATCCAGCATTGTCTCTGCCTAACCACTGCACCACCGGAGCGTTATGCTTTCGGGCTTTTGATAATTGTTTTCGAAACAGTAACCTTATAAAGGATATGACTCGGTGATCTTGATGTCGGTGATCTTGATGTCGGTGATCTTGATGTCGGTGATCTTGATGCTGCTGCTGATTCATTTCTTGTGTGCGACAACACCACGACCGTAGAATGCAACGCCTGCGACAGTCATTGCGACGACGCCGAATCCGAAGCTCAGATACTCCACTGCTCTGTAGCTCCGCAATCGTGCATCTTTCGCGCTGCTTCCAGCTGCCAGTGCATTTAGGTTGACGCGAGTCTCGACTGCAACGGCGATCGCAAGTCCTAACGCTCTCCCAAACTGACCAACAGCATTCACGATCCCACCTCCCATTGCCTGATCCGCTGGCGGAAGGCTCTGTACCGTGAAGAGGGTCAAACATGGATACACTGTGTCCGCGCCAAACACGCTGAAGCTCATCGCTTCCATACCATACGCGAAGTACGACGTGCTTGTCGGGATCGGCACCGCGAAGAGCAAACATGCCAAGGAGATGAAGAAGCAGCCAAACACCATAATGGCAACGCCAGGGATGCGGCCAAGGATCTGAGAGCTCATGAGTGCTGTGATGAGGCCGACAATACCGGTCGGTATGAAGCGCAGCGTCGTCTGGATGACGGAAAGACCTTCGTAGAGCTGATAGTAATAGGTCGCGTAGATGAGGAAGTTATTGAATGCAGCGAAGAAGAAGAGCATGATAACTTGAGCAGCAGCGAAGCGTGGATTGGCGAAGATCGAAACGCGCATGAGTGGTGCGCGGTTTGAGGAAGAACGTTCCAGATGCCGTTGCCAAAGGACGAATGCGGTGATGAGCAGTACGGCGACGACGATAAGGACAGGGATGTAGGGTCGATTCCAGCCGACGACATTGCCTTCAGTCAGCGCGAACATCAGACAGAGAAGACCAATGGTGATGAGGAAGGCGCCAGGATAGTCAATGTGAGTTGAGGCTGTAGCAGAATTGACGGCAGCTTTCTGGTCGTCGGCTGGGATGACGAAGATGCCCGCAAGAGTAACAAGAGCTGCCAGGATTGCGAGGACCCAAAATACCCTGGACAGTATCTTGTCAGCATCTGATGGACTTTCTCCTCGCGTTAAGCACTTCACTTAAGGTACCAAACTCACCACTTCCAACTCGCCCATTCACCAACAAGGCCACCGAGAAAGTTACCAATCACGCTACCCATTGGGAAGCCAGCAGAGTAGATACTCAGCGCCACAAGCATGCTCTGACTACCAGGCTCAAAAGTCGATCTCAACACACCAATTGCGGTAGGCACATTGGCTGCTCCACCCAGACCTTGCAACCCACGAAAGACATCAAAAGCAATCTCATTGGGTGCGAATGGAATGACGAGAGTAAAGATGGTCACGCCGAGTGAGCCGAAGATGAAGACCAGTCGACGGCCATAGTCATCAGCGAGACGAGCCCAGAGGAGGAGAAAGCAGGCAAAAGTGAGAGAGTAGGAGGAGATGACCCATTGTTGGCGAGCGCTGGGGATGTTGAGGGCTTCGGAGATGGTTGGCAGGATGATGACTGCGGCTTGAACGGAGAGTGTCTGGTTATTATTAGAGAGTTCTCACGTACGGAAGGAGCAATCGTGGTACAAGGCAGACCTGGGGGCTGAAAGCTTTCATCTGACTTGACTTACATTCAGGAAAGATGCGCCTGTCAGTGTCAATACCAGTGCTATCAAACGAGCCTTTGATGCCACTACATCCTTGCGAGACGGCGCCCTTGTCAAAGCTGTGGCTAAATCTCCTTCTCCTTCTGTGGTATCAATCTCCTGAAACTCATGCCTCAGTGACTTGTCGTGCTCATGTGGTGGTAGTGAGTCCGTTATCGGCTGAAGACTTCCTTCTGCATCTCCTGCTACATCTTTGTCTGCATTGTCTGCCTTTTGCGAAGTGTGAGACATTGCATGGCTGCTTATCATGATCGATGCACCCGAAACGGAAGGGAATCTTCCACCATGAACAGCGACCCAATATGAATATGATCTTCCAGATGCGACTCACACAGCACCATCGCAGCACAATCAGCACACATGCGTTCGCCTTCCGATACGTTCGCCTTCGGCGCTCGAAGACGTGCGAACTGCAGGCTCGCCCTTCGGCTTCAAAATACGGCTATTCCAGTGTGCTATCAATCTCATTGGCTCGGACTTTTCATTGACCTATGACGGCACTCTCCAGAGCATCATTGAAACACTTTATGACAACTACCTTCTATGAGTTTCTTCTTTCTCTGAATAGATGTTTTGTGAAATATAATCACATCCTGAAGCTCAATTGAACCCGTCTCACTTCGACAAAAACAACCACAAGTCTTTACCCCTCCAGCCAACCCACCTTACCTCCAAAATGAGCAACTTCCAATACAAAAAGATCCTCGTCGTTGGTGGCACATCAGGCATTGGCCAAGGTCTCGCCGAAAAGTTCATCTCCGAAGGTCGTCAAGTCGTCATCTCCGGACGCCGCACCGAAGCCATTAACAAATTCATCGAAAAGCATGGCAGCTCCAAAGCCTCAGGCACTACCTTCGACATCACAGACCTGAAGGGCATTCCAGCCTGGGCCGCTTCCGTCCACAAGGAACATCCTGACCTCGACTGCGTCATCCTCAACAGCGGCATCCAGCGTGGATTCGACTTCTCGCGTCCTGAGACCGTCGACCTAAGCACGGTCGAGAATGAGTTCACGACGAACTATTTGAGCTACATCCACATGACCATGGCATTCCTGCCGATTTTGGAGGAGCAGAGCAAGAAGTCGCCCGCAGCCATTGCCTTCACAACATCCGGCCTAGCCCTTGTGCCCCTCCTTCGCTGCGCCAACTATTGCGCCTCCAAAGCCGCCCTTCACCATTGGATTCTGTGTCTGCGCCAACAACTCCTCGACCGCTCCAGTACCGTCAAGGCTATTGAGCTCCTGCCGCCGGCCGTGCAGACGGAGCTTCACGATGCCAAGCACCAGCCGGATATCAAGGATGGCGGAAACATTGGTATTCCATTGTCCGAGTACATTGAGAGCACATGGAGCCAGCTGTGTGAGGGCAAAGAGCAGGTGCCGGTGGGTATGTCGGCAATGGGCTTCAAGGAGGATGGCTTCGAGACGAAGAGACAGGGTGCTATGCATGGGATGTGGAAAGCGATGAAGGCTGGTCACGGGCCTCCGAGTGGTAAGGACTGAATGGTGAATAATAGTTCTGCTGGTACAGAATGCGTATAGAGCTTATAGATCTTGGAGCGCTGAGTGTGGAGCAGACACAAATGCCCATTCTCCATGCAATCAGTGTTTCTACTATTCTAGACGTGCTTCATACGCCACCCACACTCGTCCTCTGTGCTCCCATGTGCCGTACAATGTGGGGGAATTGGGAATTGGAATGTGAGTCCCGATGATGAGAGTATTGTGTCGAAGTATATGCAGTAAGTAATTCTAGCGTTCAGACTGATATTCTGGACAACGCGGCACGAACCACGAAGTGAAGCATGGTCTGGGTCGGCCCATGCAGGCAGCCTGCGCTGAAAACATACATAGTGACCGCAATCTCCGCATTTGCAGCATCACCATAGCAGCAGTCTGGAGAAGACACCACAAACATGCAATGCCGCTTCCACCGTACCAAGTATATTGTACGGTTCTGTAATCTCTGATATATGTCACCATTTAGATTGCTGTATCGTAAACAAAGTAAATCGTCGCAATCGCATCTCGTACGAGCGAGGGTCATTATAAACACAATGACGCTGAGGGTATGATTTCATCTTAACCACAGTTGTGCGAAATATTGGGCCTCCACTCTCTCGGCCCAAGCTTCTTATAGGCAAGCAAGCAAGTATCACGTATTTACTCCTGTCTGTATACAGGGCAAATGACTTCCTCACGAACTCGTGGCTGAAACGATACGGTACTACATGTCGTGTGCCTGGATTGAATCGCCGCAAACCTGCATGGCATTCGGTGCCCTGCGTTTACAAATAGCAGCAGCTTAGGGCTCGAGGTTAATGTTGATATGGGCCTCTTGTATGTCCCCGACAGTTGTAGCATCGCTTCGCCCAGGAGGTTGGCGATGATAGACTAGCACACGCCCCCAGGCTTGGCTTTAGAAGCCGGTCCCTCCATCGTCGTCTATAATGAGAGGGAGCCCGTAGGACAAAAGATAATCAATTTTCACAGTTCTCGACCGGCCTCATGTCCGGCAGGAGATATTCGAGAGAAGGCTTCATCTAAACTCTTCCTTCGATACGGGCGGAAGCTTCCATGTCAAATGAACAAAATGATACACTTGGGCCCGTGATAATATGATCCGCAGGCTGCAGACTTTGTCACTACTGAACTTAAGCTGCCCCTCTCTATGAGATGGATTTCATGACGACGAGATGGTATGGCATGGCAGCATAATAAGCCGAGAGCCATAGCACGAAGAGAACCAAATGATCAGGGCACACCCAGAACAAGAGATGGAAGAGCGGGCTTCACCCCCAACCTCGCAGAGGGCCGATGACGATTGGGCGTGGCGGCCCTAGTCCGGATCGAGTTGCTATGGGCCGATCACTAGTGCCAAATCTCTTGCCCGCCCGTATACTTTAGCTATCCCCCTTCCTTCCATTCTTATCCTTCTTGTCTTCCTACTCGCACCTACTTCATCATCACCTAGCCTTCCATACACTACTTAATCAACTACACAACATCCTTCCGTCTTTACCGTCGCAATGGCCTCCAAGATCATCAACATCGCTCTCAGAGCTACTGAGGTACGTTTTGTCGCAATCTTGAAGCTCCTGCAGCTTCTGTAGCTCCTTGCTTCCAATGGACTTTGCAACCATCGAGTCTTACAAAATTGCTTGTCGCATGCAATTGCGCATACTCGGCTGCATCAGAAGTAAACGAGACTAACACATCCTGCTCTTTTCAGTTCTTCTGGACTCTCCTCATCATGGCGCTTGCTGGCAACATGATTTCCGACGCATACTCCGGCAACCCGTCAATCATCAACTACATGATCTTCTTGACGTCGTTCTCCTTCCTCTCCCTCTTCTACCTCATTCCTGCGACGATCAAGGAAAGCTTCAGCTTCCACCCTCTGTTGATGGTCCTCGTTGATGCCATCAACATGATCCTATGGCTTTGCGGCGCCATTGCTCTCCCAGCTTTCCTCCACGTTCACTCTTGCAACAACCACGTAAGATTACCTGGACGCTAGATCGCATCAATATCCAGCTAACCTTCTCCATCAGTCCTACCTGATCAGCAACTCCATCACCAACGGTTCCGCCAACATGTCCAAGCGCTGCCACGAGGCCCAGGCCATCTGTGCCTTCCTCTGGTTCGGATGGGCTTCATTCACTGCCTCAACTGTGCTCTCATTCGTGCAGAGCCGCAGCTCTGGTGGCTCCAGCCGAGGTATTTCCAAGCGCCCCAACATGTCCCAGGTCTAAAAGGCCACGTCACCATAACTTTCCCCTCCACCGTCATTGCTTCACTGAGGCCTTTCTTTCTCCTTTGCTCCACCTAAACGCTGGACCTGGAATGGATGTGGCCTCTTTGGACTGGCAAGGTCTATTTCGTATCTGCAAAAATAACCACCACTATTCCACCACATCGACCAAGACTGCTATTATATTCAACAAAATCTGACTTTTGGTTCTTCCTTCCAGGCAATCCCTTCACTGGCGGCCGCGTGTAAGCGCCAAACATCTCGTCAAACTGCTATCTCTCTTTTGACTGTTTGCATACATGGGCTTCTTGGCATATCAACTCAAAATGGCAACATAACTGGCGCTTTTGAGCACAAAGGACAGAATCTTTTCAGATATTAAAAAGTGGCAATGGTCTGCGTTGTGGATGAAGGTGCTATTTACACCATATCATCAGGCTGATCGATCGACTGAACTAATCTGGGTGGAAGGGACTGCGTATGGTCGGGACAGACAGATGGCGGATGGCAACAAGCCGCCCAATTTTTCGTATCAAACTTTCTCATCGTCGTCGTCGCTTGTGAGCAAGTTGGCTGGCGTACGAAGCATTATACCCAGGGAGAGAGCGTCGAAGGTGTTTTGTTCTCTCTCTTACTTTTCTTGTTATCTATCTACTCTACTGCTAGTGCCTAATGGTCAATCAAATACTCTCTAATACAAGCATCCTCTCACTTCGCTTGCTGTGTCGTCTTCCCTCGTCTAATCACTTTGTACGCGCACTCTTCACCTCCACGCTCCAGCCGAGTCCATTGGAAAGCGTCTACCCAGGTACATATGCACACCCTGCATCAAGCTACCCGCCTATCACTCTCGCCCCGCAAGTACCTTGCATGTACCTCTTCCAGACTTTGAGTCGTTCTTGCAGCTCTGCCGCCATGCCCCGCACGAGCCTGCAGAATCTGGCAGGTGCTACAGTTTGTAGCTTACTGATGGGGAATAGCGCATTGGCAGGCTGCGCCCGTCGCCCGTCGCCCGGTGATCGGAGCGAAGAGGGCACGGCTGGGCGGGGAGCTGGCGTAAGCTGGCTGAGCTGGGACGGTAATCTGGGTAACTGAGACGGTAGGCTGGACAGACTAAGAGCAGGTGTGCTAGGTAAGCTATGCGGCTGTGATGATGGCTTGTCAGTTGTCACGCTGGGCGGCTGAAGGAGTGCAGGGTCGTGCCAGTGGTATGTAGTAGCTTGCAAATTGACGGAATTAGGCTTGGGGCACAAAATTGGTGAGTAGGCGAGCACGCAAGGACATAGCGTAAGGGGAGGGGAGATATGTGAGGGGCTTGCAGTTCACGCCGCTGCCGAGCACTAGTGTAAGCATGGTGTTGGAGACGATGGGCGTGAGGAGATGGGCGTGAGGAGAGGTGTTTAGATCCGGGGCAGTGGTTCATGTTGGCGCCTGCGGAGTGAGAATGCTAGGGGGCGGTGAGAGGATGGTCACGAGCTGTGCCAGTTGACTGCATGGGCTGAGACGGGTGACGATGATGATATTGTTGTGAGATCACTGTCGTGCTATCGACTGCGGTCGGCTGGGTATTGTAGAAGTGGTATTGCAGACCAGAACTTCACGAGCTTCAGTGAATTCGATCAGCTAGCAACAAAGTGGTGAGATACATCTCCCCAAAGATGAGATTGCGCTACGAGAAATGGTTGCAGTTTTGCTTTCTTGACTTGTATGCTGTGATAGCACAATCCGGACCCTTATCGGGTGGCGAATGCCGAGGTGTATGAGGCTGTCACATGCACGATTGCTGCTTTGAGCAATGCCCTGAGCTTCGTGATTCCGCTCATACCTGAGTTACCTTACAGAATTTACTTCTCGTACCTTGTTAGTAGCAGGATTAGCACCAATAGTGCATCGTACGGCACCCTCGCATCCACAAAATCCCCCTCGAGGCCTCCTTCCAAGCACGTAGCCCGTATCGTCTCCAGCCCAGTTCCAGCACGTCCCATCGAGCTCCCAGACATCACTATTGTGTCCAGCCACAGTACACTTGCCCACTCGCTGCACTACAGCATGCCCTCCTCACCCACCCCCTCAGCAGGCTTAACGCCCGCTCAGCTCTCCACATGGCACGATAATGGTTACCTCATCATCCCCGACGCTCTCGACGCGCGGACAGTTTCCGCCCTTCTTGCAGAAACACACCGCATGCTTGATGAGGACTTGAATGTCAAGAATCACCCGATGACGAGATTCTCGACGGGCGAGGGTGATAAGGAGCATGTTGGAGATGACTACTTCTTGACGAGTGGGGATAAGATTAGGTTTTTCTTTGAGGAAGGTTAGTACGTCTGGTGTGTGGTGAGGCATGGCTTGTTGGGATGATGCGGGAATGCTGCAAGACGAGCTTGGAGTGATGAAGGATCAGCCTGGGTTAATGTCGAGGAGAAGGCATGGTTAGGGGTGAACAATGCTGGACGTGGTATCAGCCGCTTGCTCTACTCAATGTACTATTGGAAGCTCAAGCTAACGACAACCTCCGTTCCAGACGCTTTCGATCCCACCACATCCGAGCTCACCAAGCCCGCACCACGCGCCATCAACAAGATCGGCCATGCTCTCCACACCCTCTCGCCTCAATTCCGCGCCGCTTCCCTCTCCACCACAAATGCCGCAATAGGCCGCTCCCTCGGGTTCCAAGACCCTCGCATCCTTCAGAGCATGATCATTTGCAAACAACCCCAGATTGGAGGGCGAGTGCCGCCGCATCAAGATAGCACATTTTTGTACACGGATCCGCCGAGTGCTGTTGGGTATGTCACGTGTCAATTAGCTGAAGAGGTTGAAGAGGCTGTGAATGCTGATGCTGATGATCTGTGTAGATTTTGGTATGCGCTTGAGGACGCGACGGTGGAGAATGGGTGTTTGAGCTTCTTGAAGGGGTCGCATAAGACTGCGCCGATACGGAATAGATTCGTGAGGAATGGGAAGGGAGGGACAGGCTTCATCGACAATGAGTCTGCGCAGTTTCCGGCGTCAACGAAGAGCAGTACAGAAACGAGCCACGCATCTGGCACGAATGGACACGCGAATGGGTCGGAAGAAAGGAAACGAGAGGATGCGCAATCGAATGAGGAAGAGTACACGCTAGGACCCGTGAAAGCAGGTTCTCTGGTGCTTATACATGGGAATCTGTTGCACAAGAGTGAAAGAAATGCTAGTCAAAAGAGCAGGTTCATATATACGTATCATATGATTGAGGGAGGGGAGGAGACGGGGCATGTGTATGATGAGAAGAATTGGCTGCAACCGACTCAGGAGGGATTCTCGAGGTTGTATGCTGAAGCTAAGTAGCAGAGCTGGGAGGAAGGAAATGTACTAGATGACGTTCATCATATTCTTATCATTTATCACCTCTCCTGTCAAAGCTGTACATAGTCGTCGTCGTTTGCAAGTTGTAGTATATTGTGGTTGCCGTAGCGACGAGTCGGACCTCCTTTGGCGACCCTGCGGGCAAGCAAGCAAGAAGAGATCCCATTCACCTTACCAACTCATACCTCATCCTGCCCATTAACGTTCGTGCGTGAAGTCAACAACAGAAAAACCAGTGCAAGCCATCACAGCCATGTCGTCGTCAGCAAAAGACCAGGAGAAAAAGACGCACAAGTTAGCACTAAAAGGTGCGTAGCATTGCGCGAGTCCCTTCACCCACTTGATAAGCCAAAGACTGTCGAGCTGATCTCCTGGTCTTCGTTGTAGGATCGTCAAAGCTCGTCGCAGAATTTGTAAGCTTCAGCAAATGAAACCGGGTTTGCATGGTCGCAACCCGACAAAGAGTTGTGCTCATTCTTCTGCTCGGCGCGTCTAGTTCGAGTACTCGATCAACACGATATTGTAAGTCCATGGCACCGAGAAAGACTTTGTCGCAGCCTTGCAGTCAGCAACACAGAGCTCGCCACCGGAAAAGCAACAAGCTGATATCTACGCCTCCTAGATTCCAACGAGGTGTCTACCCACCAGAAGACTTCAACGCGTAAGCTTCACAATTGACACCTAACTCCTCAGCTTGCTCTTCTTGCGGGACTGACGGTACACCACAGAGTGAAGAAGTATGGTCTCAACATGCTCGGTAAGGTCAAACCCACGATGCCCTCAACAAGCTTGCCATCCTAATCTAGTCCTTAAGTCACATCCGACGACCAAGTAAAAGCCTACATCAAGAAAATCATGTCCCAACTCAGCAAGTGGACCGTTGGCAACAAGATCTCGAAACTGGTCATTGTCATCACGAGCAAGGAAACAGGGGAGCATGTGGAGCGGTGGCAATTTGACGTGAGTATGGCGTTGAATGTGGCAGCATGGGATGTGTGATGCGTGGTTAGTGAACGGAGCTGATATTTGACTGGTGTGTAGGTGCAAATGACGAATAAGCCGCCGGCAAAAAGCAAGAGTGGGACGAAGAAGACGACGGATAAGGAGAATGCGACGCCTGATGATGGTGGTGCTGCTGAGTAAGTTCCTCTTGCTACCTCTTTGACTCTTGCTTGCTCTATGCCTCGCTACGCCCGCATCCAATCCAGAAGACTTCAAAATACCACACCAGACCAGACCATCCCTCACCCAACCCACAACTAACACGCCCTCAGCCCCTCTGCCGCCTCCACCACAACCCCAACCGACCCCCCCAAAACCGACACCCAAATCCAATCCGAGATCCAAACGCTCTTCCGCCAAATCACCGCCTCCGTGACCTTCCTCCCCACGCTCGATGGCACAGATTGCACATTCAACGTGCTGGTGTATGCAGATGCCGACAGCGAAGTGCCGTTGGAGTGGGGAGATAGCGATGCGAAGGAGATTGAGGATGGGGAGAAGGTGCAGTTGAGGAGTTTTAGCACGAATAGTCATAGGGTGGATACGTTGGTTAGTTATCGGTTGGCTGAGTAGTGGTGGGTGGGAAGGGACAGAAGAGGGACACGGGAAAGAGGATGGGGTGATGGCGGGTTGTGGGAGGCGGCGCAGTGTGAGACGGAGAGATGGTCATGCCCTTGAAAGCGAAGAAGAGTCTTCGCCAGAGGGTAGCCTGTGTGTCGCCAGGAGCAGCCCAAGACCAGAGACAGTCAGCTTTCTAACTCTGTATCAACATTTCGTATTCGACCAAGCATTCTCAAAAGCCGAGTAACAGACTTTTACATAATCAGCTTGTCAATACCAGCATCTAGCTGGTGCTTGCTCGCGTACGTACTCCCTCCATGTCAACAGGAGCAGCCTAAGACCAGAGACAGTCAGCTTTCTAACTCTATATCAACATTTCGTATTCGACCAAGCATTCTTAAAGACCGAGTAACAGACTTTTACATGATCAGCTTGTCAATACCAGCATCTAGCTAGTGCTTGCTCGCGTACGCACTCCCTCCATGTCAACAGGAGCAGCCTAAGACCAGAGACAGTCAGCTTTCTAACTCTGTATCAATATTTCGTATTCGATCAAGCATTCTCAAAGACCGAGTAACAGACTTTTACATGATCAGCTTGTCAATACCAGCATCTAGCTGGTGCTTGCTCGCGTACGCACTCCCTCCATGTCAACAGGAGGGTATCATATCCGGCGGGTACTCAATCACATAGCCGCTTGATGCCTGGTCGTGTAGGTCATCGTCATAATGAAAAATGCTTGGTGGGGTAAAGCACGCTCGGTGAGTGCCTTGGGGCTTGGGTGAACGATTCCAGCTCTACTGAATGCATAGTCGCAGGAGCTGTTGCTGAATTTGTCCGTCCTCGTGACAGACGAGCAAAAGAATAGGCTGAGGCTGACTAGTCCCCAGCAGTTAATTTGCAAACATATGCTAGAAACCGGTCCTTGATGCAGTGCTGGCGAACTTGCAGCAACGACACCAATACACACTTCAGCGGATCCCGGGAGAATGCTGTTAAGTCTGAAAAGCTTTAAGACGTACTTATTGAAGCTGCTGTCCAAGTATATAGACCACTTATCCAGGGCGCTTGCTGGACTGAATCACAGCTTTGAAGTGGTCCTTGGGAGAGTGCTACAAACCATTTTGCTCAGACTTATGCTGTGTGACAGTATCGATGCGTGAAACACCTCGTCATGCTCCAACATGTTTCTGCACAAAATCCACCACAGGCTTCCACAGGCTGTATATATTCCTGCCAGCCCGGCACGCCAGGGCGCTACTTCTCGTCAGCAGAAGCCAAAAACACCAATCACCAGGCTCGACTTACCAAGTAAACCTGATCATACACATGCGGCCGGTCAGGCTCAACACACATGATTGCATCCACCCTTGATCCTCTCAATTTCTCCTCCATCTTGACACTCTGACTCACCGGGACCGCCTTGTCTGCACTCCCATGCATGAGTGCCGTTGGCGGGAACTTCCTCTTGCCACTCGGATACGCCTCCGTCTCTAGTACCTGTTACGGACTCAGCGTCCTCGCATACGCCTTCACTTCCTCCTTATCTGCAAACCTCTCGGGTCGAAGAGTGCCGTATACTTGGTTCGCCCTCTTGGCCCATGCCTAGACACCCGCGTCGTCGACCAAGACGCACCCAGCTCTTCATCCGTCATGTCGAGCTGCCTCTTGTTTCGACGGCGCATCAGCCATTGCGTGCGGCAGATCGTGATCGTGATCGTGCACCGCAGCCAGTCCCTCATCCTCGCTGAACTCGCCCGTTCACTCTGGCCAGACATGATCCGCTGCCAGGATGGTAAAGAGCGCAGACCGAGCATCGAGCAGGTCAGTCAATCCGTAAATATCAATCACATCCCTGGGCAGCGGCATAGGGGCGTCAATTGTAACGCTATAGCCATAACCATGGACCCGCTCAGCGGCACCCTTGCAAGTACATAACGATCGACATTGTCTCTTGCCTCACCCAGGATCGCCGACAACTCCGCACGTCATCAATGCACAGAATGAACGCAATCTGAGACCACCGTCTCGTGGCTCACCCTCGGACAGAGGCGGTCTCCGTTGCCGATGACGTGGTACCCGAGGGCGTGGAAGGCGGGGACCAACCAGGACGGCAGGGGAAGAGGGCAGCCGCCTAACGGTGATGGGCGACGGAGACTGTCACCAAATGCATCGCAGATATTCGCCGTGGATTCGATTACCTCTTTGGGCTGTCGGAGTCTTACCGCTACCTCACCGAAGAACATCGCGACGATAAATCAGAACACGATATACCCTAATATATACAGTGGCAAAAGGGAATTTCCCGAGGAAAACACCGACCAAAATAATGATATTGAAGTCGGTGGGACTAGCCAAAGCCATGGGCTTTCTTTGTGTAGTACCTCATAAATGATTTGAATCATGCTGCTATTGACTGCCTTTGCCTATCATGCGTGTATGTTCCCAAGAATTAATGTCAAGCAAATCACACTTGATTGAAACCCTTCTGGCTTCGACTGCACAAGCATGAGCTGCACCGCTGCCAAAATGATGAGAAGCCCGCCCACTGGCCAGAAAAGGTTTCGGAACCACAAAAAGCAAAAGTATATGATGAAGACCGTGGGACTGTACGAATGTCAGATGATTGTGTTGGTTGATTATGGTCGATGTACTAACTTCGAACCCACGCGGATTGCTCCACTGCGAATCTGTTTCTAGTACGTGTACCTGAACACAGCTAGAGAGGAATTAGAATGAGCCGGTAAGCAGGTTTGGGTGATCACTAACCGCCATAACCGCTCGGCCAGGTCTCCTGTTGATAAAGCACGACCTGGTTAAACGTAAATATATCACGTCAGCCTGAGACACCAGACGAATTAGCCGTCCAGCCGTTGAACTACCTCGAGCCGCGAATTGCTCGTACATAACCATTTTATTCCAACTTACCCATATCAATATGTCAAAACTTGTCAGTGATCCTGCAATTGCAGAGAAGTATGAGGAGGTCCGAAGCGATAAGAGTGATACTAACTGGTGAGTGTAATGTGCCTTGACAGTGAATATGGGCTTGTGCACCACAAAAGAGGAATACGTAGCAAGAATGCAGTTTAGCGTGAAATCATTGCACTGGGACAAGTCATGTAACATACCAGAGCAATATTGACTCCTAATATACCACTGAGTACGATAAGGATTTGGTCTCCAAGACAGGCATCATCGTGGAGATTCCCTGTTCTTCGCCCACAGTATACCCCTGCATCTTCCTCCGATCCTGCCACCTCACCACGAAGGTTCTGTCACTCACAATCCGTCTCCTCCAGGCTCGCCCTCCGCTACACTCCCGACACCCGCCCCGACGTCCTCCACGTCTCCGCCACCGGCACCGGCGGCCTCTCCGAATTCACCTCGACCCTCCCCTCCGACGACGCCGTCTACGGCTTTGTCCGCGTCAACATCGGCAACGACGAGTACAGCCAGCGCGCCAAATTCGTCTTCGTGCGGTGGTGCGGCCCTGAGACGAAAGTCATGCGGAAGGCGAAGTTGGGCATCCATAGTGGCGAGGTCACGAGCGTGATCAGGACGTATGCGGTGGAGATACAGACGGATGATAAGAGGGATTTGGAGGAGGATAGGGTTATGACGCTAGTGAGGAAGGCGATGGGGGCGAATTGTGAGTTTGTTGTGGGTGGTATGGTAGGAGTATTGCTAATGATGATACAGATGACCGCCAGAGTACTGCATACTAGTATTTCACAAGAGATCGTTCAGTAAGTCGAAGTCGGAGGAGGATGGATATGGTAAAGCTTGGAAACATAGCCATATTTTGCATATTCGGCATGTATGAACACTGGATGCATAAGCGCAGTGTCTGCTTCAATGTACTGTTCTGCTACTACGCTGCATTTCATCATTCCCTGCGATTCCACCATGCCCTTATACTCAACAGTGACGCGCCTTTCACACATGGTGGTCAAAACTGGCGTGCTTGCCTCCCGCTGCCAACCATTCATCCTTACTTGCCAACAATGACTCATACCTACATCTCAAGCAGCTTCCATCCACCCCGAAGCCAACGTCTCTGGCCGTGCCCGTACACTCCTTTAGCAGGCCAGTGATTGCAGCGACGTGCTGCAACTGTCCAAAGTGACCACGACCCCTCAGCAATCCAACCAATCCTCCCGGATTGTCCCTATATCTCGATCGCTCGCCAATTCAGTTGAGATGGCTCGTCACGATCCAAGCACATAGCGAGCGTCTGCGGAGCGCATGAGCGCTACCTTGATCGTCGTCGCAACGTCCTGATCAAAGTTCTCTGACCAACTCTGCCTGAATGGTCTCTGTTTCGCGCTGGCCTCATCATGTTATCCCGGCCTCCACTGCGTGAGATGTGCCGCCATATCGGATGTCTAATCATTGCTTCGTTCGTCGTTCATAGTGATGCAGCAGCCGCGATTCCGCTTGCTCTGAATAGCCCGGGAGAAGTGATCTTCACATCGACAGGGTACTTCCACTCCATAAATCTTGCCCAACCTACACAAGATCAGTCACTGGCCCCACGGATGTCCATGCTCGCAAACTTACCCCAGAATGCCAGCTTTCTTCCAAAATACTTCCCAATATATGGTATCAATACCATCGTCAATAACAGCTCCAACTGCTGCAAGCTTTCCCTCCATTCTCTTTCTGCATCTGATAGGTCCCGGTCTTCATCAACAGAACTGGTCTCTCCAGATTCAGGTAGGGAGTCAACATCATCAGTATCTGGTGATGGAGGATCGACGATAAAACCTGAGGACGTGATCGAGTCGGACGGAGTATCGACAATGAAGCCAGAGGATGAGATAGAGTCGGACATGACTGGAGACGGCTGCAGTAGAGGTGTTCGTGGACGTCTCAATGACAAAGAGCTGTTTCATTGACGTAACTGTCAACCTTCACGTGATTGTGGAAATCCTCCCGCGCCGCGAAACTGACTCACCTTTGTGATAGTTGACTCTCCTTGACCTCATTCTGGATCTCCTCATACACCTCGACAATCCGCATAACCTCTCCACTCGGCTCTGACATAGCGAAAGTATCTAGTAACCAAGAGAGAAAGAATCCACAACCGCGAACATGGCTGAAGTGGTAAGTCATGCGACACCCCTCCTTGCATTCCTCGCAGTGAAAGTCATTTCACTGGAGCGCCACTGACACCGCCCTACGTCAGGAACAACCACTCCCCGACCGCAAACAGCGCAAGTCGGTCGCATTCAGCGACGGCAACACACTCATCGATGAGAACGGCGAAATGACAACGACAACTGACCAAGGTGAAGACAAGACTACAGCAGAGAGCCACACATCAGGTGAGAAGGATGTCAGCATGTTTCAACGATAACACTGACACCTTATAGCCACCGTCGATGCAGCAGTCGACGATATTTCAACCTCTTTCGACGATCTCGCACTCAAGAAAAAGAAGAAGACAAAGAAGGCCAAGGACGCAGTAGAAGACGCAGACGCACCAGCCGATGCAGATGCGGACTTCGATCTTGGCGCGCTCAAGAAAAAGAAGAAGAAGAAGGCACCCAAAGCAGATGATTTCGAGGCCAAGTTGGCCGAGGCTGGCACTGGCGAGCAGGATGGCGATGAGGCAGGTGAAGCAGCAATAGTTGAGGCAGATGCTCCTGAGGTGGAAGGCGACATGGAGGACGGGACAGGCATCTGGGCACACGACTCCGAGGCGCCCATCAACTACAACCTCCTATTGAACCGCTTCTTCAAACTTCTCAACACACACAATCCGGATCTTATGTCGGGAGGCGGCAAGAGCTCCATCAGGATTCCGCCACCACAATGTCTTCGTGAAGGAAACAAAAAGACAATTTTCGCCAACCTTTCCGAGATTTGCAAGAGGATGAAGCGATCCGACGAGCATGTTACACAATACCTATTCACCGAATTGGGAACGAGTGGAAGTACCGATGGTAGCAGACGGTTGGTCATCAAGGGTAAATTCTTGCAAAAGCAGATTGAGAACGTGCTGAGGAGGTATATTGGTATGTTTGAAGTCCGAAATATCGCCAGAGTGTTCACAAACTAATGCCATGCCACAGTCGAATACGTGACCTGCAAGACCTGCAGATCCCCGGACACCGAGCTTGTCAGAGGAGAGAACCGTCTCTTCTTCGTCAACTGCAATGCTTGCCAATCCAGACGTAGTGTTTCCGCAATCAAGTCTGGTTACTCAGCCCAGATTGGAAAGAGAAAGAGGCAGCAGGGTTAGACAGCCTGACGATCGCGACGATACGCTTGTCGTGCTTTGTGTATTCGATAGGAATTGCATGTCGATATTCCTGATCAGTACCACCAGGCAGTTGGAAAGGAGTTTCACGAATTATGGTCTTCGACATGCCTTCCAGTCCATGCGGTCCAGTGTATAGTAGAACGAAGAATAGATTGTCTTTTTCATGCCAATCCCAGAAAACATCTCATGCTAATTCTCAGCCCAATATCTCTGCGCCTCGTCAAGCACAGTGCGAGCTTCCTTGATGATTTCACTACCAGCGGCGCCCCTCGCCCTACTTGTCTTGATGGCATCGTCCACGGCACGCCAGAAGCATGCTTCGACGACATCACGACCGATGGGTTTCGAAGGATCGCTTCGCTCAAGTCGTTCCACAAACACATCGTACTTCACGTCCCTGATAGGCCCATTGTACTGTTCCCTTAGACTTGGTAGCTTGTAGTCACTGACACGTAAGGTGCTTGGTACCTTGGGAAACGCCCGCGGATTCGAAGACTTGGCTTGACGTCGAGCGGATTCCCAATCCAGCTTCTCAAGCACAGCTGCGAGGGCGGGCTTGCTGTCTCGCATATTCATCTCGTTCACGCGTTCAGGTAGGTGTATAGCTGTCATGGTATCAGTCCAGGCTGTCTTCAAACTGTCTTCGGTGAGAAGATTGTGTTGTTGAGTATTCATGGTCATGAATCGACTGAGCCACGAAGTGAAGAATGGGGGTGGATATTTGCGTGTGTAGGTAGGAAGCTTGGGTTTTGCTTGGACAGCGTTGACAAGTGCACGTTTGGACGGCATCTTGAGAAGAAAATATGACCCAGAAGAAATGGAACTTTTCATTCTGACAACAACGGTATATATATGTGTGTGTCTATACTACAAGGAGCTGCCTCGCGGAGGTGGTGGGCGACTCATGAGCAATGTTACACAAGGACGGGCTGGAGGTGGTCTGGCCAAGACAAAACCCCATAGATCAACCGGTGGTTTCGTGATATTGAGGTATTCATTTCACGTCTTCTTCAACCTTAACACAAACATCATCGAACCTCAACAGGCCAGCATGATAGGTTGTGCGACGGCGTCATCAGATAGGTATAACGAGGTTGCTAGTTCCGGCACACCGCTAATGTACCTTATCGAGAGCATGCCATGTAAGCGCTGTGCGACACGAGCACGGCGCTTAGCTGAACCACTTATGAAACCTCTTGCCCTACTCCCACTTGCTGCTTACAGTCCGCTCCTCATTGCTTTCCTTTCATCCTTGTACTCTTATGCTTAGTGAGGATCATGTGTGGGTGACTTGATCACCCAAGGAAAGAAAGACTGTCTTCCGCATAGTACGGCGAAAGAAACTGTACTCACTATGGCCTCTTCATCAACACACTCGGAGCAGACACTGCCATACTTCCCTCGTGAGAATTGTGTTCTATGTTTATGAATGTTGTCACTGATGTGTTCAGCTCCACCACCTGCATTGCCTATGCCAAGTCAAGATGAAGAAGCACCTCAAGGTATGTAGTGCAAGATGAGGTTGAGCCTGCCTGGCAAACGTCCAGGAAAGTCCAGCCCATCGCGACTTCCTTCTGTGACATCTTCGAACGAGCCATGACAGTCTTACAGAACCAGAAAAACCATACTTTCCACCTCCACCCCAACCACAGTCACCTCCAGCAACGACATCCCTAGCGAATCCTCCATATCCTCCTACGCCGCAGGACTTCTCGACACCTTTGGCGTCTCCCTCATTATTAGCTCAACACGCCGTGCTATACCGTGGAGAAACGCCCTCGTCGCCGTTCCTGAAGCAGCAGCTCTACACAGCACCACCTCCACCACCGCCAGGTGTGACACCGGCGTACACAGCCATATACCCGCGACAGCCTTCTGTCGACAACGCCATGGGCAGGCTGCCCGGTAATGCAGTAACTCTTGCTCATTTCAGTGGTGCCAGCGCGACAGTCGATGATGTCGGTACCTTTAATGGCGGCAGCTACCATGTTAGTCATAGGGATAGTAATACCATCGTAACTATCCAGCTAGCAATGGGATGTCCGATTAGTGCGAAACCTGGTATGTCTACTCCAGGGCGAACTACTTTGTTACACACACTATATGGCGCGAAAGTGCTCAACACCAACTGACGCGCCATCACCAGGCGTCATGATAGCTATGTCCCCCACAATAACACTCAAAGGCGCCCTCAAGTTCACCATGAAGAAGTTGATAATCGGCGGCGAGATGTCTCACTCCACATACACCGGCCCTGGCGAACTCCTGCTCGCACCTCATAGTCTCGGTGATGTCACAACACTCCGGATTGGCGACAAGGCTGCAACTGGACATTCAAAGTGGACGGTCGCTCGCGACGGCTACCTGGCTTCGACGCAGGGTGTGGTGAAAGAGTACAAGAGCCAGGGTATTGGCAAAGGCATCTTCAGTGGTGAAGGATTCTTTGTGTATAAGGTGACGGGTGTTGGTATTGTTTGGCTCACGAGCTTTGGAGCTATTATTAGGAAAGACGTAAGTTGTGCCATGCATAGGCTCTGCTTGGGCTCCGACGTTTGTGGCAGCACCGACGACCCGTCTGACGACTTTCTTTGCAACAGCTACAAGAAGGAGAAAAGTACATCATCGACAACGGTCACCTCGTGGCCTGGAACTGCGACTACAAACTCGAGCGTGCGGCAAGCGGCGGCATCATTTCAAATATGACAGCCGGAGAAGGCTTGATTTGTAAATTTATTGGTACGTAACTCCTATGTGCTTGTATCGATTCAGTCTCGAGTAGCCGCAGATTCTAATGGCTTGACTAATACCATCCTCACTACAACAGGTCCTGGGACAGTATTCTTGCAGACAAGAAACCCGGGTGCATTCGCAGGATGGCTGAAAGGCCATGAGGCTGCTGCTTGATCTTCGGAGGGCAGATGTTGGACCTGCGGCCTTGGAACACAGGGTATTTATCCTTGAATACCTATGTTTGGGAAGTGGTAGAGCAGCACACAATGTCAGGAAATCCACGCCGCCAGCAGTATGAGAAATGTACCATGGCCGAAGTTCTATAAGTTACCCTGCTCACTTGCTAGCCGTACCTTCGTACCCGGCGTTCTGCATTTCCGCTCAGCGTGATCGATCGAACGTGTTCTCCTGCCTCACAATGACGAGGTGATGCTGTGCTGGCTCGATGTAAATCTACCCCGAAGCTCGAGCTCCAACTGATAATGATGACCCCAGCTCAAAGCATCCCACCAAGCTACCACTCCCTCTTTCCGTCAACGCACGCCCGCCCGCTCACCAACACTACCATGGCCGACATGACAAAGATCTCCCGGCCCCTAACCCGCGCGTCCGTCCGCGAAGCCCACGACCGCATAACGCCCTACATCCACCACACTCCTGTGCTGCAATGCGACTACATTTCCTCCCTCGCCTCGACGCCGCAATCACCCTCCGCCCTCAACGGCACCGAATATGCTGATCAAGAGCCCGCGCGGCCAAAGATGAACATCTTCTTCAAGTGTGAAAATTACCAGCGCATTGGCGCGTTCAAGGCGAGAGGTGCTTTTCATGCCTTGAGTCGGTTGACGGATGCGCAACTGGAGAAGGGGGTTATCACGCATAGTGTATGTGCTCGAGACGGGCGATGCTGAACGGGCATGCTGAGTATCATATTCGTAGTCTGGCAACCACGCACAAGCCCTGGCAATGGCGGCAAAGACACGCGGCGTCCCTGCATACATTATCATGCCCACGATATCGACACCGTCCAAGATCGCTGCTACGCAGGCACAGGGCGCCGAGGTGCACTTTTCGGGCAGCACGGCGCCGGAGCGGGAAGCGCTGTTGAAGGAGGTGCAGGAGAAGACGGGGGCGATCTTTGTGCCGCCGTATGGTGAGTGAGATGCACAATACGCATTGTAGAGGAACGGTGCAGAAGGAGTGAAGCAGGACTAACGAGATGTTGTGATAGACCATCCAGACATCATCCTCGGCCAAGGCACACTCGCCCTCGAATTCGAAGACCAAGTCCAATCCCTCCTTTCCGCTCAACACACCTCCGACAGCGATCGCTCAGGCTACGGGTGGCGTTTCCGCGACGCTCGTCAAGCTCAGAAACAAGCCCAAGCCCAGACCCAACAGCGATCACCACCATCCTCCAACGGCAACACCCACGACCCCGCCCCCTCTATCCCAAGCGAAGGCCTCGACGCAGTAATCGCTCCGTGCGGTGGCGGTGGTATGCTTTCCGGCGTCGCCACCGCCCTGTCCGGCACAGGCATCACTGTTTTCGGTGCGGAACCCTCACACTCGGGCGCCGATGACGCACGGCGCGGCCTCGCGTCCAACCCACCTGAGCGCATCACACACGTCAGCACCCTCACCATCGCGGACGGTCTGCGCACGCCTGTCGGGCTGATACCGTGGAGCGTCATTAGCGATAAGAGTAAGGTGCGCGGGGTGTATAGTGTGTCTGAGAAGCAGATCAAGGCGGCGATGCGGCTGGTTTTGGAGAGGATGAAGGTTGTGATTGAGCCGAGTGCGGTTGTGGGTTTGGCGGTTGCGTTGTTCGATGAGGGGTTCAGGAGGGTGGTGGAGCTGTCTCTTAT
>Ga0268250_10000339_pt1 | contig 22760 bp, 25 predicted proteins | sample AgamicAsSfe_FD_200448 | JGI IMG/M metagenome (GOLD analysis project Ga0268250, IMG submission 200448) | Agave microbial communities from Guanajuato, Mexico - As.Sf.e (v2) (version 2) | ecosystem: Host-associated > Plants > Phyllosphere > Phylloplane/Leaf | place: Guanajuato, Mexico | collected... | reverse complement strand
GAAATGGTCGAGACGACAGTCGATCTCGACGCGATTGACAGGCATGAATATATCATCAAGCCTGAATTCGATGAAGGTCTAAAGATCATCCGCAAGAAGATTGACAAGCTGGAAAGAGACATCAGAGCTGAACACCAACGGGTCTGCGATGACCTAAACCAGGATCCCGAGAAGAAGCTCCTCCTCGAAAATCATCGAGTACACGGCTGGTCGTTGCGACTGACACGGAATGAAGCAGGTTGCATTCGAAACAAGAAGCAGTATCAAGAAATTGCTACTCAAAAGAATGGCGTGCATTTCACGACGACTGCACTAGCAGGCATGCGTCGAGACTTTGATCAACTCTCTGAGAACTATAATCGCACGCAGTCGGGCTTAGTCAATGAGGTCGTCACTGTCGCAGCATCATACACGCCAGTGATCGAGCGACTCGCCTCCGTCCTCTCCCATCTCGACGTCATCGTCGCCTTCTCCCACGCCTCCATCCACGCACCAATTCCCTACACCCGCCCGAAGCTCTACCCCCGCGCCTCCGAATGCATCGCCCAATCCATCCCCGGGGCCACCTCACTCCTCGAAGCCCGCCACCCCTGCCTCGAACAACAAGACGACGTCTCCTTCATTACAAATGACGTGCACCTCTCCCCCTCCAATCCAGATACCACCGTCCCAGCTACCGGACCCTCCTTCCTAATCATCACCGGCCCGAACATGGGCGGCAAATCAACCTACATCCGACAACTCGCCTGCATCGCCCTCCTCGCCCAAACAGGCTGTTTCGTGCCCGCCGCCCAAGGCGCCACACTGACAATCTACGACTCCATCCTCGCCCGTGTCGGGGCTTCAGACTCCCAACTCAAGGGTGTTTCCACATTCATGGCGGAAATGCTTGAAACGGCAAATATCCTCAAGAGCGCCACACGCGACAGCTTGATTGTTATTGACGAGCTAGGTAGAGGCACGAGTACGTATGATGGCTTCGGGCTGGCTTGGGCGATTGCAGAACATATCGTTAGTAGGATAGGGGCACAGGCGGTTTTTGCGACGCACTTTCATGAGTTGACGCGACTTGGGGATATGTATGCGGGCCAGGTTAAAAATCTGCATGTTGTGGCGCATGTGGGTGGGGAGGAGGGTGAGGGACAGCAGGACGGCAACAGTGGCGGGAAGCGGGAAGTCACCTTGCTGTACCGTGTCGAGCCCGGCGTGTCCGATCAGAGCTTCGGTATCCACGTTGCGGAGCTGGTGCGCTTCCCGCAGAAGGTGATCAACATGGCGAAGCGCAAAGCGGCTGAGTTGGAGGACTTTGAGGGCGATAAAGGGAGTGATCGCGCTGGTGGCGACGATGCGATGGAGATCGACGGAGACACGGCAAAGGAGGGAAAGCCGACGGCAGAGGATGTGGAAATGGGGACGAGGATGTTGAAGCAGGTACTGAAGCAGTGGAAGGCAGAGGTAGAGGGAAAAGGGTTGAGCAGGGAGGAGCAGGTGAGGAAGATGAGGGAGCTGGTGAAGGAGAATCAGGAATTATTGGCGAGTCCGTTCTTCAAGGAGATCAGGGCGCTATGAACTGTCATGGGAAGTCGCATTGCCGGAAGAGCACGGCGTTGAATGACAGTGTATGTATATGTATGACCAAAGGGCGATGATGCATCATCTCATGCCCAAAGAGCACTGACGCCGAAACGCAACCGAAACAGAGCGGAGACATCCCCCCGGCTAAACCAGCCCAATTGTGGAGCATCCCGTGCGGGGTATCGTGCGGGGTATGCTATGCTATGCCATCCAGACGTGTTTCACATCTGCCACAATCGTCGCCAACAGTCCAGCTAAAGCCGATTAAGATCCCCAATAGTTGCTGCATTCCCACCAGCCGTGATTCTTGCTGACCTTCTCCCTCAGCACCAAGGCTCTGCGCCCTCACCTGTCTAATCGCACAATGAAAGCCCTCGTCTTCCACGGCAAAGGCGATCTCCGCCTTCAGGACATGCCTGAGCCCGAGTGTGGCCCGGGCAAGGTCAAGGTTAAGCCGGTGTGGTGCGGGATCTGTGGTACCGGTCAGTGTTCCCTTCGCTCTTTATGTTCGAGTGTAGGTAGGAGTTGTGCTTGTTGAACGGGGTCTACGGTGTGGGCCGAGCCAGGCGAGCCAGAAAGAGCAAGGCGAAACCAAATTGGAGATGACAGATTAGCCGGTGGACCGGGATGAGCTGAAGACGATGCAGGGGTAGGGTGATGCAAGCAGGAAGGACGCTGGAGGTCTTGTCTCCTGCCTGTTTGACAGATTCTCTGCGCGACTTGTCTCTCTCTTCCAGCCTCCCGTTCATGCTCTTCGGCCACTTTTTGCTACAGAACGCGTGTGGAAACAGGGTTGCCAAACGAACGAGAGGCAGCATCCTCATCTGTCATCGACTAACAGCCTAACCCCCCACCAGACCTCCACGAATACATGGGCGGTCCGAACCTATGTCCCACAACACCGCACCCCATCACGGGAGAAACTGTACCGCTCACGTTCGGACACGAGTTCAGCGCTATAGTGACTGAAGTCGGCGCGGGGGTGAAGGACTTCAAGGAGGGAGACCGTGTTGCTGTTGAGGTACGTGTTGACTGAAACAGTACTCCGAGGCTGTTGAAGCCGCCGAGTCGGAGGGGCGCAGCCGATGTACCCAGCTCATCAGCTCTTGGAATCAGACTGGGTCGAGTATCCCTCGAACAAACGCTAACAGACCAATTCTGCAGCCCATCATATGGTGCGGGACCTGCCCACCCTGCCTCGCCAACTCGCACAACTGCTGCCAAAAGAACGGGTTCATGGGTCTCTCCGGCTGGGGCGGCGGCCTCTCCGCCTCCGTCGTCTGTCCCGTCACATCGCTCTACCACATCCCCGACAACGTGTCCATGGAAGCCGGGGCGTTGGTGGAGCCGTTGGCGGTGGGATGGCATGCAGTCAAGTGTAGTCCGATGAAGGAGGGCGATGCGGTTATGGTGTTGGGAGGGGGGCCGATTGGGCTGAGCGTTATTCAGGTATGTTGAAGTTGCAGCAACTGAATCTTTTGCAGGTTTAGTGATGGCAGAGAGTGGAGATTGATGTCAGGCGGTGCGCTTGTTTTGCTGACTGGTGATGCAGGCACTCAGGGCGAAAGGAGCAGGGAAAGTCATTGTGAGTGAAGTGGCCGAAAGGCGGAAGGAGTACGCAACGGAATTCGGGGCGGACATTATCCTGGATCCGAGCAAAGAGGATGTGGTGGCTAGGGTCAAGGAGTTGACGGATAATGTGGGCGTGGCGGTGGTGTACGATTGTGCTGGTACGTGTGCTTTTCGTGCTTCTGCCCTGGCGGCCTACCGCTCTGCCTTTTGGTCGTGTTTACGTCTGTCATTGCTCATAGCTGACCACATCTTCCGTCTGAATCAGGCGTCCAAGTCGGTCTCGATACTGGGATTCAATGCCTGCGTGTGCATGGGTAAGTCATTTTTGTCGTCTCCATGAAGTCCACAATCCCACTGTCATGGCGAGCAACCTGTTCCCAAAATGAGAGTCCAGCCCACATTACTGCATTGAATATTGAAACCACTAACACTGCCCCAGTACCTTCCTCAACATAGCAATATGGGAGAAATCCTGCACGATCACGCCCAACATCCTCACCTTCACCGAGCGCAAATACCAAGGTGTAGCGACCTACAGCCGTGGCGACTTCAAGGAGGTGCTCGAAGCTATCTCGAAGGGTCTTATCAAGCCTGAGAGAATGATCACGAAAAAGGTACGAGAGCAGTATGGTTGTCCTACAACGCACTTCTTGGTGGTCGTTGTATGGTTATTATATTGTCTATTTTGGATATGCTGACATCTCCGTACTGGAACAGATCAAGCTTGGTGAAGTGGTGGAGGAAGGTTTCATGGCGCTAATCCATGATAAGGCGAATCAGGTCAAGATTCTGGTTGATCCGTCTGCTTAGTGGAGTATAGTAATGCGATCGCCGGAAGACTTTCCTCCCATTTGCCCTGTGCGTGCAACGGCAATGATGAGCAGTCTCAAGTGTGAATATGCTCTGTTACCCGAACTTCTGGCACAAGAGTCAAAGATTCCGAGTGAGCCCACTCCTCCAGACTGCCTTTCCCGTCCAGTTGACCTCCCTTGATCTACGTCTGCTGTTATACTGCATTGCCATCACCACCATGTCGACAGGGAGCCTGGCGCCGATTTTGTGCGAGTAACGACTTCGGAGTGGCAGCCAGGCTCAGCCGCAGAACATATCCGAATGACCACGAAATATGTTGTCTCCCAAGCCGACTGAAATGACAAAAGCCAGAGGCTGAGTTTCCTACTCCCAGTAGCTCCGTAGGCCGTCCGAGCTTGACGTAACAATATATAAGGATCGCCTCTGTCATGCCGATGTATCTGAGGTTCGGTGGAAGAGCATCGCGCGTTTCTGTATGCATCCAGCTGTGATTCCAGGTCGCCCGAAGGTCTAGACTCGTACTTTGAATCTGCTCTTGGTCGCTGAACTCCTCCGATTCCACCCACCGAAATCCATGACAGCCTCTTTCCCGCGCCGCTTCCTCTTCCCTCCTCATCTTCCCATTCTTTTCTCCTCCTGTTTGCACCCCGTCCTTCTCCGTCAAGTACATTCCACCTCTTCTCACCGCGCGCCACCAACCTCCTTCTCCCACTCCCCCGGACTATAGCACTTCGGCGTCCACGCATGTATCGCCTTGACCTGTTCCTTCACCGCATTATTGACCAACCGATGCCGCGCCAGCCGCGCCTTGCCCTCAAAGAGCGGGGACACTATGTGTGCGCCGAACATTTGGCCGCAGCCGCCTGGACGGAGAGTATCAGCAGGGATGATGTGCGGATGTATCGCCGTAAGGTTGCAGAAGAGTGTGGAGAAGAGGGAGGCTCGTGGAAGAAGGGCAAAGTAGCTGGGGCACATACCGCTCATGTCCTCAATCTTGACAAATGTCGTCTGTAGCTCGGATTGCAGTGCGCGCTCTAATGATTCGGGCGTGACGCCTGTGGCTTGCTGTATTTCGGCCGCTTCAGTATCGGTGTTGGCGGCGCCGGCATGCGTGTGTGTGTGTGGTGTCGACATGATGGATGTATTACACGTGTATATGTGTATGGCAGACTGATCAAGATGATGATGTGTCTCTTTTGCTACTGAGAAGATAAAGATCTCTTGATCTTTCTTGATCTATCTGAAACTCGAAGCCGTTAGAACTAGTCCGGCTTTAGCGCGCAGGGATTATGTCATGCGGGGAAGAGGCCGGAGTCGGCCAAGGGACTCATCGTATACGGCATTGGACAGCAGTGATTGAAGAGGGTGTTTCCATTCTCATGTATAGAGTATCAATTCCCGAATCCTGACGAACGCCCGCCGATTGCAAACCAGCGAACGCCATATCTCCATCCCGTCATTGTATGCTAAACCAATCTCGACCCGGCAAGTATCCAGCTGATTTCACGTATTCAATGCATTTCATGACATCCAATCACCTTGGGAACATGCTCTCAGCCTCCTCATCCGTGACAAAGATGTCTTGCACCGGATCCCGTCTCTGCTCTAGCTCGGCAGTATAATCGTGACCACCACCTGCATATGAGGGAAGGAAGATATCCTGGTTCCAGTCAAAGCCTTGTGATGCTTTCACACAGGTAATCTGTGGAGGTATATATCAGCAGTGGTTCGATATGTGTAGTAGAAGCAGAACATACCAATCTCATGTTGCCCTCTGAGCCACCAACGTTGACAACAGTGTGTTCTGATCTCGAGATGGATGAGCCTAGCACAATGACCCATTAGTACACAGATTCTCTCAGTAGACACAATGATACTCACTCAAAAGACTCGTCCTCCTCTCACTTCGTCCCCAAGGACTTCCAGCACTCTCCCCACTAATGCTCCTAGCCATGCTGAAGCTAGTGGCCTTGCCCTTGCCTTTGTCCTTGGTCATAGATGTAGAAGCCAATGGCGAGTTCGGAGATGCGGACGAAGGCGTGTAGCCGATGCAGGAGTCAATGCTGGCAGGACTGAGTCGTGTGTCGTAATAGCTGAAGGGATCTTGAGGTGATGGCATTGTTACTGTGTCTAATGATGTTGCGGGCGTGCGGGTGCTGGGACCAGCGCGGGCTTTGTCTTTACGCTTGGGGATGGCCAGGGGGTCGGACATTGTTGTGGTGATCGCAGGTGTGGCTTCTCAAATTGAGGTGAAGTCCAGATATAGTTAGACAGGAAGGAGGATCAAGAATAGGGTGAAGAGAGTAAGGCGAAGTGAAGTGAATCGAGGGATCGAGGAGGTTGTACGCTGGAGGAGAGTTCAGACAGTGGACTCGGTGTATGTCCTCGTGTGCTGCTTTGTTGTTGGCAATGGAAGTATTGCCTTTGTGTGTGAATCAGGTTGACTGGAGATTAGAAAGTGCTTGATTGGAATTGTATGATTGAGGACAGGATAGGTTGCAGATTACGATCGAGGTGTTGTCGTTGAGTCACCTCGGGCTGTGTCCAAGGTCCCTCCCTTATCTCCACATGATGCTGATCTCTCCGCAAAATGATTACTGTAGGTGAACCAGTTCCGGGGCCTCCCGATTTGTCACTTATTGCTTGATTCGGACAATCATACTCTATAGATGTATTTCCATTATGGTCATGCTCAAACCGTCTTATGACAACATCTTACCAATCTTCTCTCAAGAGTCCACTGTCCAAACAAAACAGCCCAGCATACAGCCCAATCTCAAAACTTTAGATCCTCCGTAACACCTGGCACATTCATACCCATCATACGGTCCAGCTCCGCCAACCCTGCGGCAGCATTCCCGCCTGTCTCAGCCTGCTCCGCATCTGCCCTCGCCGGTTGTGCCGGAGTCGATGAGCGAGCCGGCAGATAGCTATAGCCATAGTCTAGCCAGGATCGTGTTGCTCCCGGTTTGGCAGCTGCACTTTCAGCAGCTGCAGGAATCTCCGTAGCACCACTCGACGTGTTCCACAGATACGATGTATAGCTAGCCTTCGGGGGCTGCGACGTCGCCTCTTCCTTCTTCTCATATGTGCTTGCTTCGCTGGCTTCTGCAGCTTTCTCAGCACCCTTCTCAGCTGTGGCGGCCTCTGGTGCCGCACCATCTTTACTACCTGGCCGCGATGGCCAACCCACGCTGGGCATGCTGGGCATACTGGGAACGCCAACACTGGGCACACTTGGGACATAGCTGCCCAAGGCACTCATATCCGGAGTGAACCAGTATTTCTCCCTCGCCTGACGGTCCTTGTTCTCATCAAATGACTTCAAGGAGCCATCAGCCTCGTCGATCGTGTACCGAGTCAGGTTCTTCCACTGTTCTGCCTGTTCTGCCTTCTCATTCCGCCAGGCATCTGTGACGCGTCCGCTGTTGTTGCGCACCCAGCTGGCGACAAGGCCTTTCGAGTGTGCAGACATGTCTTCGTAGGCGGTGTTGAGGGTGGGTGAGAACATGTTCAGGTGGGCTTTGATCTCGTCGGCGGAGGTTGTTGGATGTGTTGTGGGTTCCTTGATGAAGAAACGGTGGAGATCTGAGGTTGGTGGAGCGGGGAGCGCGATAAAGGTGCGTTCGGGGATGAAGTAGCCGCCAGAGTAGAATGAGTTTTCACCGAGTGTTGTATACTGGGTTGTTGTTAGCTTTGGTTGTTCGGAGAGCATGCAAGCAAGCCAGAGAGTCTAGCGGATGCCCCTCGCATTGACGCTCGAATAGAGCGAAGGATCTGGCAACACAATCACATAGTACAGAACTCACCAAATCCGCAAAACCCACTCCCCTCAACCCGCCTAATCTCTCCAACCTCTCCTGCAACTCCACGCCCTTGAACAACGCACTAACAAACTCCAAGTGACCACTGAGAAACGCCATGCCTTCGCCCACATTGTCCTTACTCAGATACTTGAGACCTTCTTGCATGTTCTCATAGCTGTACACACTTTTGCCATCCGGGCCACGACCTGTAGCTTCGTCCTTCATGCGCGTCCAGTCCTCCCATTTCATGTTCTGGATCGTTGTTAGACCACGCTGGAGTGGATCACGATTCTTGTAGGCGAATGAGCCGAGGGTGTATAATGCTATGCGGAGGTGTTAGCAGTCACCCTACTGTGATGTAGTCACTTTTACTGACCAGCGCCGGGTCCCATGCGCATAGCGAGCAGTGAGAACAGCGAAGAAGCGGATGAGTAGCCTTGATATGACGAGAGCGCGCCATACGCGAACATAGACCGAGAAAGACCACAGAATGGCGTGTCAAAGGTGAGGATACCATGGACAAGAGGAAACATCTGAGCCGGGGGTTTGGGATTATTCGGTGATTTGACAGTGGAAGGAATGTCGTCGAGGATAGAAAGCAGGCAGTCGGCTGCGAGGAAGCCGCCCATGGAGTGACCAACGAGCACGACACCGACACTGGGATTAGATTTTGGGCTTGTGTTGCCGGATGCCTTTTCCATTGTGAGGACTTTCTCGAGGAGCCTGCGGTATTCTGGTTACTAGTCGGTCGCATGACATGATACATGCGGAGCTGCAAGTATGCTAGACAGCCATGAGCTGATTACATACCATTGTCTGAAATTCCCTACACATGCAGGCAGATCTCCTTTCGTTTCATACTTTGGATACACCGTCGTCTCGATCTTTATATCCGAGTTCTCATCGTTAATGAGCTTGGTGAGGTGCTTAGGGAAGTCATCGAACGTGAAATCACCCCCCTATATGATGTGATGTGTTAATGATCTGTAAACAGGTGGGTGGTGACCTTCTTGTGTCTGGCTGATCGTGCGAGCAGTATGCCAAGGCAGACACTTATATGGAAAGGAACCTTCACATACCCGGAAGCCATGTATGAAGCATAGAAGCAGCGTTTTCGTCGTCGCCATCGCCATCACCGCGCAGCTGTAGTTCAGCAGTCTGCCTCAAAAGCAATCTTTGCAAGACCAGTGTAGGACTGTTAAGTCCTGGCAGCAAGATCTACAGATATCGTTGTCTTGTCGACTTTGGGGGTCAAGACACTCGTGGATGCACTCAGCGAGCACCGAAAGGTGGTACTTCCTCGCGACAAAGGCGAAGAAAGAGCACTTCTCAAGGTTAGTGCAAGTAATGATCACAGTGACTATCTCTGTTGCTTCACAGTGGGGAGATGCTTCAGCTTAGTCTGCTGACACGCGTGGCAGTATAGCTGGTAGCGATACAGACACTGCGCAAATTGTGGTCGGATCTCTTCCTTCTGACGCGTTTGCCACTGCGATGACTTCACAAACTGTATCGATGACTATCAGGAGAAGAACAAGCGAGCACTTCACAAGGTATCCAGAGAATATATTGGCAGCACGGATGAGCTGCGGGAGTGTTTCACAACAGTCTGAGTACGTCATCGCGATCGATCGGCACCTCCCAACCTGGAGCACTGCGGCGTTTTGGCTTAAGTTTAGACTTTCGAGGCTGGTAAGCAAACCTGGAAGGATCAAAATCATCATCAGATTGCTTTTGCGTTTGTGAGTCTATCGTAAAGATCGCGATATAATACGTGTCCAGCATCGTCGTCCATTATCATCATTTCCTTCCAGTCGTCCACAAGCAGCACATGAGATAACCACACCACTTTCCCTCCTCCTCAATGCGCTGGCAACAGCCAAGTCGTGATACTGTACTCATACAGCGGGCCACTCCAGACATCTCCGCTTGCAAATGTCACTGTCAGATACACATCATTTCCGAATCCGTTGTACACCACGACCGTCCTCGTCCCATCAGGGTTCAGCGTCGCCACGGCCTCGACACCACTGCCGCTCGATTGGTATGTGATTCCAGCACCGCTACCATAGTCGTAGCTTCCAGACGAGGCGAGCACGGTTGCGCCTCGATGGAGGAACTTGGAGAACTGCCCCAGATAATAGTAATCGTTGGTCAGTGTGTAGCTGGACCCATCAGGAGCGATTTCGACAACGCCACGGCATGAGTTACAGCCACCTGGCAAGTGAGGGCCAAGATCAGTGTTCGTGCCTAGTACCCATGCAATGACTCCACGTCCCCAGTTCTGTAGCGGGCCCATGCTGAAGTAGATTGACTGGTACCAGCTAGTGAATGGTGACAGCCAGCACTCGGTCATGTACTGGTCAACGTTCGGGTTCTTGTTGTGGAAGTCTGTCATAACACTCCAGGTGTTGTTTGACGCATAACAATGCCATGCCACTGTATCGACATACTGAGAGTCGTGGTCGATTACTTCTTGAGGGTATGATGGCACATCAAGGTTGTGGTCGTAAGCCCAGATTTCCGTGTCCAGGCCAGCTATTCTCAGAGCTGGACCAACAAAATTCTCGATCAGGTCTAAGAGTCATTTAGTACTGGCTATATTAGAACCTAGCTCATCCAGGACTTACTCGTTGCATTGTCAGCACTGACATACATTGTCGGAAAACCAGCAGCGGAGTTCAAAGGTTCATTCTGAATTGTGATTGCATCTACCCCTACACCCAAGTTGGCAAATCGCTGGATGTACTTCACAAAGTACTCGGCGTAAGCGCCTGAATAGACTGGGTTGAGGTTGTTGTTGACTGTGGTTCCCTCCTGTACACCATTGAGCTTCATCCATCCTAGCAGCATGTCAGCCATGCTTCCGTCTCGCCTCCATTCCATTCCATTTAGTACAGACCTGGTGGACTCCATACACTGCCAAGCAGTTTGAGACCAGTACTGATCGCCTTCATCTGGCTGATAAGCTTGGCCATATCACGGCCCTGCTGGAGGAGATTGAAGTTCTTCAATTGAAGGTCGGGCGCTGTCTGGTTGTCGTAGCTGTAGGGTACCGAGGATAGATCTGAGGCACCGATGGTGTGGCGCATCAGGTTGAAGCCGATACCATTGACCGGATCAAAGAGGGCTGTCATCAGTGCAGCCTTCTTCTTTGGACCGAGAGTGTTGAACGTCGACACAGTAGAGTCAGTAACCTAGGCTGGATTCAGCAGGTGTTTGTCATATGTTTTGTGAGTATATTCGTACAGCAGCTCCAAATCCATCAATTGTCTGCTTGTGACCAGCAGCAGTGTCTGTGACTGAGATACCCCAGGTCGAAGAAAGCGTAGTGTTGCCTTTGCCAGAGATTGGCGGTGTGTAGTTGGAGAGCTGGTAGACATTGTCTAATGATGACGCAAAAGCCTGAGGTGTAAAGGCTTGAGCAGCAGGTACAAGCACACTGCCGAGCACGAAGGATAGCTTAGATGTGGCAACCATGATGTGCAGATTCACCCTAGATAGCACTTGATTGATGGCAAATAGTATGAAGGGCTATGGGAATGAGCAGTAGGGAGACTCGACAGGTTATATGTGCACGACCATTCGAGGCGGTGCTCGATTGTCCGACTCGAAATACGTGAAATTGCCATGACCGCGGCGACGATGCTCGTGCTGGCGTCTCTGCCAATCCCCAGCTCTCGGGGCTGCAGTGCTGCTGTGCTCCGCCTTGTGCGGGGGAATGCATGATGAGGCTTGTCGATCAGTGATTATTGACACTGCATTGGTTTCGGCTTCTCAGTCATCGAGAAAAGGTCATGTTACAAGCCTAGAATGGCAGCTCATCTAGAATAGGAGGGAGAATGAACATCATACTCGATACTGAGCTGTTGATGACGACAGGGTTGAGGGGTAAAGAGTTCGGACGTTGTTCGAAGGAACACGACCTCGGAGCCTTTTGCTGAAGAACCAGACGGCGCCGCGCTCCTCCTCGTCACTCTGCCAGTTCTGATGACTACGAGGTGTGTTCTCATCTGTCTGAGAGGACGATAGCCGACGTACTGTAAGCATCACTTCCCTAGATGTCTGCATTGCCTGCGTGTGGTGCTGTATGAGGCCGGTACACTTGCACCAAACCGTTTGAGCCAGCAGATCAGAGCAGATGAGCGTCAGCGCATAACCTGTGATTCGATATTTGTGCAGAATCCCCAAGCTTCGTACATACATAGGATACAATCAGTGACGCATACCCAATGCGGGGTTGTGAGGGGTGAAGTATGGGAGTACATGGGAACTATATGGCCCTCTCCTCCATTGTCCTGCCAGATCGCGACTTCTTGGTCGAATCACACCGTCTCGGTGAGCACCGAGGCTTTGTTAATGCCACCATCTCCGGGTTCGTCAGTGCCAGATGAGGATTGAAAAAGGCATGTGGGATGTATGACAGGCATGCGTGTCTCCCATGACACCGATCATTGCCTACACTCAAGGCTTCTCGAAAGCCAGCAATCCTTCTCCTAGACCCTCAGCACTAGGCAGCTCGGCACAGACATCTGGCTCGATACCAAACTCTGTCCGAAGAAAGTCCCGGGTCGTAGGTCCAATAGTGGCAATATGAGTATGCCGCAGCTTTGCCAGCTCACCTTGCGAAACTTTCCCAGTCACTTGATCAAGTATTCCAAGCACTTCAAGCATTGCCTTGCAGCCGGTCGGTGAGAAGACAATCACCCACTGAGTCTCCCTCTTCTGCAACTTTGGCAATGCCAGTTGCTCGAAGTCATGCGCGAAACTGGCCATTACACCAGTTTCGTACACGGTCAGCTCCTCAACGTCGATACGTTCTTGGAGTGGTAAGGATTCCGACATCAGTGACTTGGGAATGATATCACGTCTCTGCTCACCGACCATGAACAGTAAGCCGGGCTTCGACCTATCTCGCACATCTACTGCTTGAAATAAAGAGTTGTAATGCTGCAGCATGAATGCTGCAAGTGCCTCGCCATTGCCGGTGCCGTCGCCAATGACTTGGCATGGAAGTTCCAGCCTACGAAGGGCGCGTGCTGTAGCTGGACCGACTACATAGACTGGTAATTCTGCAGGTAGCCAGTCTGACAGATTCACATTCTCTTGTCTGAGCTGCTCTACAACAAGCGTGAAAGCTTCCACTGCTCGTTGAGACGTGAATATCAGTCCTCCATAGTGCTTCGATGCCGAAGACTTGAGCTGGCCCGTCGGCAGAAAAGCACCTTGCTTGATGTTGTCTTTGATTGTCTCTAGTGCGATGTGCGTGAAGCGATGCTCCAATACAGGGACAAATATTGGCTGAAAGCGTCCATCATCTAGTGCGGAGAAGTAGTCCGCATAGTTGTCCACAGGTATTGACCTTGTCTTCAGCAGAAGCACTGGGGTTCGGCTCTTGCTCATTTACCCAAGAAGATCTAAGATGGTGTATTTGTCAGGTTGTGCTGAATCGTGATTGAGAACGAGATGATTCAGTGATCTGCGGATCACCAAACGCTACCCCGCCGCCGGAGACGACTTGGCGGCAACATCGAACGGACGGAATCGACACGATACCATTTGTAAGCAGGAGCAAGCGTAACTAAAATGAAAGCATGCCGGTAACAGGGACACAGGTGCCCATTCTCTCACAGTTCCTCTTTGCAGTCTGGGGCTCAAGAAACATGGACGCACAAGCACCTCCTCCGCCACCGGAGAACGATCGTTCTAGCAGCAACAACAACGTCAAGACCGATGAACAGACACCGAAATCACTGCCAAAGGGCGTCGTCTTAGGAAAGGATGGGAAGCCGTAGGGTCCGCGCACCATGTTTTCTCGTTCGGTCAAGACTAACAATAACGCCAGATGTCGCTCCTGTACTTCCGTATCTTCATGGATGAAGATGTCCAAAGCACAGAACCCTGCTAGCCATGCCGCACCAATCGCCGCCACACTGACTCCCACTACCACACTCGACGACGACTGCCCGCCTGACGTTGAACGCCTCGGTCGCAACACCTGGACACTACTTCATACAATGGCCGCCAACTACCCGACACGGCCCTCCCAAGAGCAGCAGCAACAGACGAAAAGTTTTATATCGCTATTTTCAAATCTATATCCTTGTAGCCACTGTGCTGGAGACTTTCGAGACTGGATGCGGCGGCCGGGAAATGCGCCTCGAATGGAGAGTCAGGATGAGTTCGGACTTTGGATGTGCGAGGCGCATAATGCGGTCAATGAAAAGCTGGGCAAGGATATCTTCGATTGTACCAAATGGAAGGTCAGATGGGTGGATGGACCGGCGGATGGACGATGCGGGTGATAAAGAGCACGCCTATTTAGCTGTAGCTGTCGTTGGTCGAGAAATCACCTCACACAGACACTCAATGGCAGTTTGAAACAAACCCCCCAAGACTCATAACTCAGATTTACCTGTCAGTATAGTAAACTCGACTCAGATTTCCCTCAGTTCTCGCTCCAACAGAACTTGACTCCAAACTCAGACAAGACTCGCTTGCTCACGGAGCATGACGGGAGCTCTTTTGAATCTGGGACCACTTTCTCACTTCACCTTCAGACTCACTGCAACCATTACATACTGTAGCTACGTGTATGATGCGTCACGGCACTGAGCTGCCTCCATATAGATACCCTTTGTCCCCTCATCCAGGTCTAATCCTCATTAGCATCATGCGGCAGCGGACTTTGTCCCGTACCCCACAGTCCAATGTTGCTTGTCGATCTTCATCATCAGCGAATGGAAGGTCTCAGTTATCAGCTGTGTACCTCCACTCTTCATCATACAGACTCGATACCTCAATCTCTTCTTTGCTTCCCTGGTGCTAATTCCAATGTCAATGATGCTCTATCACATTCCTCTCCAGCATGTCTCCTCGAGGTGTGCTAAGCTGTCGACAGAGGCATACTCGGATCAAGATGCTCCGAACCGATCAGTCGAGAGCGCGTTTCCCAAATACGCGCTCGATCTTCTGAATGTTCGGAACCTATCTTTTGCTGGCATTGCTATTGCTATAGCTTCCATCCTGTCACGACATTGAAGATGGCATGACAGTCCTCACTACCACACGAAGCAGAAGATAGACGCAGTATCACCACATGGACGACTCACACGATGGCGCGGAGGCAATGTACACTCCTGGTTCACACTCTCGAATACCAAGCAACGCAGACTCCGTGAAACATCATACCATGGACGGTCCAGATGACAAGGCGCAGACGTTGTCGACTCCTGCTTCGTATTCTCAGACGCCTAAAAGAGCTGTTTCGGACGAGTTGGCACTAGACTGGGCAGCACCACCGCCAGCCAAACGCGCGTGTACGAACAATATTCGGGTTGTTCTGCCAGCGCAAGCGTATCCAGGATCTCTGTATAGGGAATCGTTTGACCTGTCGCAGAGACATGATCAGAATACGGAACGATGGGCACTTCCGCGTCTTCTGGTGAGTCCTCCCCCCCCCCCAGCTTTGCTCAGCCAATCGAGTAATGCCTGACTATCTACAGACAGAGTACCAATTCAACAAGTCTGCTTTCACCACTCCTACTGATTACGACTACCCGATCATCGAGCTCCATGACTTCACGATCTACCTGGACAATACTGCAATGCACGCAAATGAAATGCGACCATTAAATGAGCTACAAACAAGAAGGGGTGATGCGTCATATCTCTTCGACGGGACACTGCGTTATGGTAACGTGGAACACAAAGTGCAAGCTGTACCATTCAAAACACTTTCACTGGATGGGTATGGTACCAATGCTACAACTATATCGGACAAGATCTGGATCCAGTCACCCCATGCAGAAGCAAATAATGCATGGTATGTCCTCAAACGACCCTCTGCGGAGTATGCGCGATATCACATCCCCTTCTTGTGGCTTGCAGACTTCACTAAGCATTTCGTTGATTATCTCGATGCTGCGGATGATCTGAGGAATCTGAAACTTCAAAACTTCAGAGCTGATTTCCATGATTATCTTCAAACAAAATATGGTGGTGATCGCAGCTATCTCGCGTGGCAGCGAATGTATGGCCAAACGAACTACTGCAGTGTGGTCGCCAATCATTACGACTTCCTATGGAAGGAGGCGACAAGCGTTCAACCAGAGAATGCAATCTGCTTCCTCTGGAAGGAAGTTGATGCCAAAGAAGGAGGTCTTCTAGCAGTACTGCGTCAACCAGAGAAGGAGGTCAACACTATAGTGACGCCATATATTCATAAATGCTTCAAGGAGATGTACTTTGGCAAGGTGATGGAATGTCGACGACCTGCACCTGCAGTACACAAGGAGACAGTCCGTAGGCAAAGGGCCTTTGAAGCTCGAGTGGATATGTGCCACGCTCTCGAGGGCGACGTACAGCCTCCTGATTCACACGGTATGAGACCACGACGAATCCTAGTCGGGGACGTTGTTCAGCTCAACAAAGATCAAGAGACTCGATGGAAAAGTACTGCTGACAGCTGGTACGCATACGTTCAGAGTGTCGAAAAACGGAAAGGAGAAGATGTGCTGGGTCTTATCTGGCTCTATCATCCGCATGATACGATCTGTGGAAGAATGATGTATCCCTACAAACGAGAGCTTTTCTTCTCAGATCACTGCAATTGCGGTGACGGGCATACGTATGCCAGCGATGTGCTCCGCAAGGTCGATGTCAAGTTCGCCGCATTTCAGCGAGGAGAGTTTGACTTCTTTGTTCGGCAAAGCTATATTACAGATGAACAGAGTCCTGCTCACGCGTCTTTTGTCACTTTCTGCAAGTCTCAGCTCCAGTGTCGATGCAAACAGCGTCAGGAGAGTACCACCTATACGAAAGGACAAACAGTACTAGTTTCTGGACTTACGAGGAACTTTCTCGAGCCCGTCATACTCACCAGTGTGGACGGTCCAAGGTTCAAGGCATTACGACTTCTTCGACGAGCTCGAGATCTGGGAGACTCTCACGCCAGGGCAAATGAGCTCGTTGTGACTGACGAAGAGCTTGTGCTATCACAAGGGCAGATCAGACGTCCCTGCCACATTCGATGCTTTGCGGCAGGGGAGACAGTGACCGCACCATACTCATACAACGGAACTGGTGACTGCTGGATCTTGACAGGTCGCTTGATTCAAGGATCGATTGAGTCGATCACCGCGAACAATCAACCGAACATGATCGAAGGCTTCGATCCATGTTCGGCTGCAGGCCGTGACCCTCTTCGTGGTTTGAGTCTTTTTTGCGGCGGTGGGAGCTTCGATCGTGGCTTCGAAGAGAGTGGAGCTGTCAAGTTTACGCATAGCGTAGACTACGCCAAGGAAGCAATCCATACAAACCGAGCAAATGCCGCGAATCCTGACGATCTCGAGCTTTTTTATGGCAATGTCAATGACTTTGTAGCTCGAGCACTCTGTGGAGATACTAGTGCATGTATCGCCGAGGTTGGAAAGATTGGTCTGATCACCGCCGGATCACCATGTGTTGCATTCTCGAGACTTCAGCCAGATGCTATGAGCGTGGGATCTCTACGGAATGCGTCTCTAGTGGCGGTGTTGCTGTCCACTGTCGACCTATACAGGCCAGAGTACGGTGTTTTTGAGAATGTGTTCGCAATGGCAGATGATCGCGGTGTTGATGGCGATGAGAATGTCCTGTCACAGATGATCTGCGCACTTGTTGGCATGGGCTATCAAGTTCAGGTATTTAACGAAGACGCGCACACTGACGGTAGTGGCCAGCAACGTAGTCGTCTACTGCTATGTATCGCTGCTCCTGGTTTGATGCCACTACCCCCTTTAGCTTCGACCCATGCACATCCTTCGGTCAGAGACCGGAAAATTGGCAAAGGCACGAACGGAATAGCGTTTGGGAAACGAATGTTCGACATTACACCATTTCCTTGCGCTACTGCTCGGGACATCATTGGTGACTTGCCAGACATTGGAGACGCTATGGTCAATATGTGCATACCGTATCCTGACCATCGCGTCTCATCGAGTAAAGGGTGGCAAGCTATCTCTAGGATAAAGCACATTCCCAAATTTCCACAAGGTTGTAATTGGAAATCGGCAGTGGCCATGGGTTACATGCCACAAGGCCTAATTGATGGCGTGAAAAGACAAAGCAAGGTGTGGCAAAGTGGCAACAACAAAGCATATGGACGCGTGTTCCCGCAAAAGCTTCTACCGACAACCATTACGCACATCACCCCGGACTGCGCATTCAATGGTCGTGCCTTGCATTATGACCAACCTCGCGTGCTGACAGTCATGGAGGCCCGACGTGCACAATCATACCCTGATCACGAGGTCTTGATTGGACAACCGGCAGCTCAATGGCGGATTGTTGGAAATAGTGTCGATAGAAGGGTCGCCGTGGCTGCTGGGGTATCGCTGCGAGCAGCTTGGTTGGCAAATGACAGTTACCAGCAGTTCGTCACTGATTATATTCCCCGTCCCAAGGCTGAAGCTCTGCTACAACCTACAGACAACCCGATTCTCGCAGTCCCTGGAAATCTGACAAGTGCTACAGAACCAGCAACTGTGCGCTCTGTGGCTCTGATTGTAACCACTCGGGATGTCCCTATAATCACTACGATCCTCAACCCACCTATGGTGTCAGTCCTGATACAGCAAGAAGTCACAGAGGACGAGCTTGGCGATGGTAGCCTCATACAGAACACCACAACCACGTCTGCTGTTGCGAAGAACAACGATGTCTGTATAGCTCCGATACTAGCCAGCAAAGAAAATGACGACGACCTAATCATCGTCCAACCCAGATCCGGGAATGGGAAGCCCAAGTGGCTTGTTGATCTTGGGAAGGGTGTCAAGCCTGCAAGGCTAGCAAGGCAAAGCCTGCCTGCCAAGGTGTCGTTCGAGCGTCACACCACAAGAGATAGTACGGATGAGCTTGGGGAGAGCTCTTCTGGTACCCGTCACCAAAAAGCAAGACCCGTGGGGAGCGAGAAAACGAAGCTTCGAGGAAGACCTTCTCTTCCTGTCATCGACAACTTGACACGGCCTACCACGTCAATTCCTGCAAGGCACTCTCCAGCAAATGTGCCGCCCCCAATAACTTCACTAGCTTCTCTTCCTGTCACCGACGATTTGACACAGCCTGCCACGTCAACTCCTGCACGGCACTCTCCAGCGAATGTGCCGCCCCCAATAACTTCACCAGCTCTTCCCTATTCAGGCACACGGCGGTCCCCACCTGAGGAAACCACGCCGATACCACTACCTTCTGACAGGAGCGAACCATTCTCACTACTGTTCTCGTCAAATCTTGATCGGAACCCCTCAGCGCTTCAGCGATCTCGAATTGCAGTAGCAACATCGTCGGTATTAGCACGAGCGCCAGTATCGGGACCAGCTCCAGAAGTCGCGCCAGAATCAGCTCCAGCAGCAGCCACTCGTGCCTTACCAGCCCGCCCTCTCACATCCACACACACCTCAGCATTCGCAGCAGGCCGTCTCACCGCCGTACAAACCGGCGGCTTCCTCTCCCCACCAGACTCTGAGCCGCAATCGCCCGCGCAGTTCGAGCCAGAGCCTCCACCATCACCGCCGCCACAGCAAGATTCGCACGACGCTGGAGATGTCTTCACGAGCTTCGCCAGTATCAGCCAGCAAGCCGCATCACCGCACGGTAGTGTGCAAGAAGAGCGCGATGATGAGCTGAGTAGACATGTCGATGCGGCGCTCGCGAACACATCGGATGATTTGGGTGTCGAGCTGGAGGCAGGGACGAGGGACGTGAGGGATGTATTGAGAGAGCAGCAGGTTGAAGCTGCGAGGAGAGCGTTGACGCAGGAGAGCGATGATTCCGAATGGATGGACTACGAATTGACTGGATGATGGGAATTGAAGGGAGTGTGGCTGTACAGAGGTAATCAAGTAGATCTCGGTAGCTCATGAGTCTACTGTACTAGGACAGAAGTGTGAACAGAATCCATACGGCACTCTCCCCAGGACGTTTCCAGACTTCTGTCTTGTGACTCTATATTGTCAACAGCGCTTCGAAGTCCTGTTCCTTGGCACTCTCATCTTGTGTATCCAGACGCTTCGTCGTGCGATCGCGATGCTGCTATGTTGTCCTCCTGGGTGAGGATTTTTGCAGAGCGCGGCACGTTTGCGTACATATGTAGGACTAGCAGTACACAGCCATCCCGATCATTTTCACAATAACCCAGACTAGCTAGATACACGCCTAAGATGTATCACTAATAGCACACGGCACTCTTCTTCACTATATCCAGACGATCCGCTACGTGTATACAGACGTCCGCTGCACGCATCACTATACTCTTAGGCAGAGGTAATATGATCATAGTGGTTGTTCTTGCAGAGCACGGCGGCACTCTTGTGCGTAGTGTCGTTGCTGTGCCATTCGCGTGATGTCACTATGTCGTCATACACCACAACCAGACTGTATTCCAACAACTTATGTTGTTCATCATCTCTCTTCCCTCTTCTTCTTCACAACGTGGGTAACGCCCGTCAAATCCTCTGTTTTACTTGGACATCGTCCATTCCACTGCGCCGCGACCCCTTCATTGGACGTCGCGGTAGTATGTTTACGACTACTATAGGTGCTGCATCACTTCTGCAACGCGTTGTCCATCGGTGAATCGAGGGACCGGCCTGGTGTAGCGCGGTGTAGCTATCCAGGCTACATCAGTTACATCAGGTTGAAGCATGATCAAATTTTAATCTTCACAATACCCTTACACTAAAGCATGTATGTTCTTCATTGCTTCTCTCACAGAATCACCTTAAGCTAATACAAGATCCTCTATATAGAACGCATCCTCAAAGCCTAGGTGCAACAATGTAGCCCGGTGTAGCTTCGAATCTGCGAAGTGTTGAACGACCTCATCAAATGCCCCTGACCGACATGGCCACCGTACATGGCAGGAACAAACGCGCGCCTGCTATATTCAGACAAGACAAGCCACTCGAGAACAGTCAAGAACTCCGCACTTTGAAGCTCTTCTCAGTGAAATCCGGACATTTCGACATCTACGACATCTACGACATCACAACCTCTCGACGTCTTCGGCACTGCAACCTCTCGACGTCTCCAAAACTGCAACTTCTCGACGTCTGTAACATTTCAAGCGCTCAATATCTGCAACACTCCGCCCTCTCGACGTCTGCAATACTCACAGCATTGCTGCGAACACTGGAGCTGCTTTCGCAGTCACGCCCATGGTGAGTACCAATCCGATGTAGTCAAAGTGTGCGACTCCCCTCTAATTATATCTCTCAGACCGATGACGATGGTGCGCTTGTCTGGACTATACCTGTTGCTGTATATATTCGAGCGGTCACACTACGAACAAGAGTCCCGCATACCGAGTTGATGGGCGGTCGCATAAGTGTTTTTCATGCAGTCTTGAGTACGGCCGATTTGCGTATTGCCTGGGTGAGTCATCCAAAGTTCTATTCGAATGCAGCTAAATGACAAGAGGGACTGCTTGCAGCGGATGGAGCTCTCCCAAAACCAACGCCATCGTCCGAAGTCACGAACACCCCATTGTCAGGATTTCCGCAGAGGTCGCGCTACCTGTCGACGTCAAGCAGGAATCACCTCACGGTGCAATCGATCCCACCGTCAATACCTCCACAGAGGTTGCGCTATCTCCCGAGGTCAAGCAGGATGCATCTCGTGGTCTAACCGATCCCATCGTCAACACCTCCACGGAGGTTGCGCTATCTACCGAAGTCAAGCAGGATGCACCTCGCCGAACAATCAACCTCCGCTCGCGCTCCGTCAGAGTCTACCAATAGATCGAATCAGCAGAGGTATTCGAATGACTAAAGCTGTCACTCGCGACCAGAAAACATGCAATATTTTGATCTCGCTGGCACACCTTGCCGGAGCAGTGAAAAGAGAATGGTCAAAAAACTCACAGAGAGGTGGAAGAGGTGTTCATCAGCAGGACACTGTGATAGTGAGACTGGTGGCTGTGCAGAGCTCCCGGAAAATGTCTGTAGATTACAAGTCTATTCCCGCCACGTGAAGAAGTGTATTGTATCATATAACACCAGTGCTGATTTCCCAGGGAGAGTGCTGTGCATAGTCAGAAATCACCGCTAGCACTACAATACTAGCCTTCGAAATGAAACCGCAACTCTAGATGTATATCCTGATTTCCGGCGGGAACGTGTCGTAGGAAGAGAAGGAACGACAGTGGGGAGGATATATTACTATCACAATAGACCAGTGCTAGCGTGTATGCGGAAGGGAAGGAGAGGGATGGAAGCCGGGCTTCGTACTGGAGTGTGCCGTGGGAAGAAAAGGCGACAGCGCAATTCGAGCCGCAACACCATGCTGTGATTCGTCTACAATCGGTACCGAAACTTCTTCGCAGTCATTCCCAATCATATCTCACGTCCCCAATCCTCGCACACCTACGGCACAACACCTACCCCCACACTCCTCGCTTGCGCCACCACACTCTTCACCAACCCCTCCAAGCTCATCCCCTTCAACCTCTCCTCACTCTGCTTGATTCGCGCAATCTCATAAACATGCTTCAGACTGACCTCCCCCACCTGCGCACTCCCGCCTCCATGTCCCGCCTCCTTGTCCCCTCCAGCACTCTTCGCAACCGCCTTCACCACACCCATCCCAACCTCCCGTCCCGCTCGCGCAGATATACTCGGCGCAGTGTTCGTCCCAGCAGGAAGACTGCCGCCGCCTGGCGATGTTCGTGGAGAGGATGCGAGTGCGGTTGTGCGGAAGGCGGGCGCGGAGGTGTTTGTAGTTTCTGTGGTTGCACGGCCAGGTGCGTTGGCGCCGCGAAGCTTCGCACCTTTGGAGGGTGGCACGCCGGCGGCGAGGAGAAGGAGCGTTGCAGTGGGTGGTGTGCGTAGCGTGAAGTGGAAAGTGCGGTCGGGACGGACGGTGATTAGGGCGGGGATGGGTGTGCCGGGGGTGTAGGCGGCGGTGAGAGCGTTGAATTCCTGGCGGGTGGGATGTTAGTGAATGGTGGAGAAGAGG
>Ga0268250_10000338_pt1 | contig 22769 bp, 21 predicted proteins | sample AgamicAsSfe_FD_200448 | JGI IMG/M metagenome (GOLD analysis project Ga0268250, IMG submission 200448) | Agave microbial communities from Guanajuato, Mexico - As.Sf.e (v2) (version 2) | ecosystem: Host-associated > Plants > Phyllosphere > Phylloplane/Leaf | place: Guanajuato, Mexico | collected... | reverse complement strand
CCGAGTGTCCTCCCCATCTCCGGTACGATGCCGAGGATCCCCGAATGAGCATCTTCAAGGAGCATCAGAATCTGAAGTGGGTTGGTAATCTGCCCAGTATGGATATGCCGCATCATCTTCGGAGTCACGAGTGGTGTCGGTACCGCGAAGGCGTGTTTGTCGGTCCTGCACCTGCGCCCACACCCAAGAGCAAAAAACCGAAAAAGTCGCCGTCGTCAGACGATCATGAGTACGCATACGTCAAGTGCGGTCTGCCGTACCCAATCCGCGTCCCCGTACCCAAGGAAGCCCCAGTCGAACAAGGCATGCGCACAACCGTCCGCTTTACAGACGCTGAGGAACCGCCCAACTGGCCCCATTTATCACAGCTGGAATGCGACAATCTAGATGCTACTGCGTGTGCAGCCAGCCTCCCTCGCGAGGAAGGAGGCTATTACTGGGGCTACACCGTCCGACGCGCCCCGTCCATCAGCGCCGTGTTTTCCGATTGCGAATACCCAGATGGCTACGACATGTCGGTTGGAACCTCGGAACGTGGTCAGTCGGTTTACTCGCTCTTCTCTGGTCATGGCAACGACGCCGGTAGCGACAGGTCTACGACAACAACAGTAAAGGCTCCCAATTCTTTCAAACATCTTCTCATTGTATTTGGTGGTCAAGCGGGTATAGAGCCGGCTGTGGCTAATGACCCTGTTCTAGTGGAGAAGGGGCTGGACAAGTCGATGGCTAGTGAGCTTTTTGATGCTTGGGTTAATTTGGTGCCGAAGCAGGGGAGCAGGACGATTAGGACGGAGGAGGCGGTTGTTATTGGGCTGGCGGCGTTGAAGCCTTGGATTGATGGGATGGATTGAAGTGTTGTTGTTGTTGCGAGATGTCATATATATTTCTTACTTGGTGATGCGGGTGCATTGATGTTGCCAAGGCCAGGTTAGTTGGCGTGTTGGTTATCGTCCAGGTCTCATGTTCGCAAAGAGACATGGTTTGGTAGATCATGGTACGGAGATTGATAAAAGAAATTGTTCTTTCTAGAATGCATGTCTACAAGTTGTTTATACAATACAATGCTCGATAGGTCTAGCGATAGCTCATCTACAACAAGAGCGCTACTTGAACGATGCCATGAATGCAGGCTCGGTAAAGACACTTGCAGCTTTCTCCAATGTTCCCAGTCCCACATACTTCTCTCTGCTGTTTCCCAAGTCTACAAGGTACCCTCGCCCAAGCACCTTGGGAGAGGAACTGTGTCGCCTACGCAGAGGCTAGTAACACCATCAACCCACTCCATGCTGTCGTATTGCTTTGACGTGAACGAGTCAGCCTGGTAGTAAGACAGCTCTCCATCACCACCAATAGTACCGCTCCAGACATTTCCACTCGCACGGTCGGTCCACGGGTTGGTGACGAAAGCGCCGTACTTGCCTTCGGGCACCGTAGCAGTGAAGGTTTGCGTCTGCGTCGTCTGCCACGACTGGCTGTAGTCGACCGACATGGCGACCTGAAGGAAGTCCTTGACCAGCGTCAAAGTGCTGCTCATGCCGACGGAAATGGTGTTGCTAATGGAGAAGCCAGAGGCGACGGCAATGGTGGTCGGTGCTCCCTTGGTCACCTGGCTCACCTGCACGTCCCAGCCGAGGAAACGCGAGTTGGGGTTGGGAATTATGATGCTGGTGTCACGCTTGAGCGTCTTCTTGGCTGGTACGTCGGTCTCGTTGCCAGAGTAGTGGTTCGCGTCCAGGTAGGCGGGCTTGGGAGGTACCACGCCGGACTTGCGCGCAGCTTCCAGCTCTTCAAAGTCGGAGCGCTTCATCACGGTGAAGCGGCCGTTGCCGTGGAGGATAACGTCATCCAAACCGATGTTGACGGGTGCTGGAGCAGCCGCGATCAGAGCGGCGCTGGATGCGAGTGCGAGGAGAGGAGTGAAGTGCATGGTGGCGGGGTTTTATATACAGATTATGTTTTTGAACGAATGTGGATAATTCTCGTCACAGAAAGAGTGAATGAGCGACTTGTGAGGTTGGCAAGATGGACACTCGTCGTCCGGAAAACTAGCAGTACTTATCGTCAAGACATTGCCAGCAGTGTGGCACCACTTTGACCGTCCCGGCGGTACTAGTAATCGTTACTTGGACTCTGAGACGCGATCTGCACAGTTCAGTATTCTTTCAGGAAATGCGCGTAGACAAATTACTTGGCAGGGACTGATAAGGATCAATGGTGGTGGAGTGCTCGTATTCAGGTAGTGTATTCATGGGCAAGGCTGATTGGCCGCATAGTTGTCCGGTGATTTGTTGTCTCGAACCAAGAATAGGTCCTTCATGCCTAGCAACGGTATGTGTACGTATACCAAAGTCAGTCGTTCCTTGCAGCGGACCTTGCTAGGGGCCCGATATTAATTCATGTGTACCAGAAACACGCTCGCCTCGTTTTTCGGGCCGAAGCGCATGACGTACAAACAGGTTCCGGGCTCTCGGCACCCGCCTGCAATAATATGGGGTATTGGGTTCCTGACTCTTAACAGAACACTTTGCTGGGTAAAGTGGTTCGGTTCACTTGCCGACTGGAACTGGAGTTGGGTTTATCAGCGTGTTCTTGCGCGGTTCGTTAATACAGTGGTGGCCCGACCACGTTTCACGAGCAAGTGACGTTCGCCACAATTGCACCGAGAACGGACGAAGGATTCTGGCTGTGCTGTTACAGGCTCAGGTGATGATAACAAAAGTAGGAGAAGGGGGGTGCAAGTTCTATGATCACTCTTTCTTTTGACTATTTATCCTGCCTCTGCACCTCTGATTTTCAAGGTCACCAAACTCACGCTCTTTTGAGTCTTGTATATACACCAGTATTCACACTCGCTTCTGTCGTTACCTACGCTCTTTTTTCCAACTACTTTTCAATCTTAAAACATCATGCGTTTCTCCGTCGCCGTCTCCGCTCTCTTCGTCCTCATGGACTCATTCGTCAGCGCCGACCTTCACAAAGAGGGCCTCTGCATCGACAAGATTGGTGGCCAGTACGTGTACAACGCCGACGCAACGAAGAAGGCATGCGACGCATACCTAAACCGAAACACCGGAGACAAGCAATGGGACAAATGCCCTGACTGCAAGATGGTAATGAAGCCGATTGATGGTCATCAAATTCTCTGAAGACTAACACAATGCAGACCGAAGTCGGCAAGCTGAACCTTTGCCAATCGCTGGAGAACCACATTGGTGGTGATGAGTTAAACTACTACTGCACGCAAAACGGTGCTGGTGACTCATTGGCATCCTAGAGATTAGGACGAGAGGATGAGTTTCGGTGGACTGGATGGACGTTTTGGGCTCTTCGTCTTGTTTCAGTGTTCGATGGATGCCATCTCGTAGAACGTTCTCGGGCATGGCTAATGTAATCCGATAAATACAATGCTTGCCGTATGATCACACTCACTCCACCTGATGTCTTTTGAGCATCTCAATGTGTATGTTGCTGCGATTCTGCGTGAGCATGCGTGCGTTTTGCTTGCTGTGACTGGAGCTCTGGACGCAATTGCGAATCTATTTAATTACATTGGAAACAGTCAGTTTCCTAACACGTAGGCTGTCAGCCTTCCTGCAGGCTTCGTGCTCATATTACAAATGCTCGTACTGTTGGAATCGTTTGTTGTTCGACAGGGTTGGACGAGGTGACAATAAGCAAACACTGTATATTCACGGAAGAGATCAAAATATATGACGACTGCTACAATCGCGAACTACGATACTCTTAGCTTGCGCAATCTAGATCTTAGACTTTGAAGCAGCTCTGGAAATGGCAAAATTCCATCGCGGAAAGTGCACATGTATGCCTTTGCTATTTCGGATAACAACTTCATGTTCTGTGAGACCAACTAGCGTTCCGGCAGTCTTACCCGTTTGTCCGTAGTCTGAAGGTGAGATTTCAACGTCTTCGCCTTGTTTGAACCCGTGAGAATTGTCATCGTCGAAAGTAATGGTTACTGGTGCGGTGGTGGCGTCAAGAGTTCGCTTGCCCATTGTTTCCCCGTCGAGCGCATTCGGCTTTGGCAGTGTCTCTTTCTTCTCATTCAGCTGTGTAACGAATCTCTTCACCCACGCAAACACATTCGGATACTTCTTAGCATTGAAGTGCTCCGCGGGAAGGCTGTCTTTCATCTTTGGGTCCGACATCAACCATTTGAACGGCCAGACAGCATCGATGTCTGCTAGCGACGGCTCCTGTGTGTTTAGGATCCAATCTCTGCCGTCCGCGAGGAAATTAGTCTCAAGCATATCGAAAGCTTGCTGTAAGTGCTGCGCGCCTTCCGGTCGCCCAGCCTGCATTCCTTGGGCAGTAAATCGACTTCCCATGAGCTTCTGGCGATCATCGACGAATGCTTCATTCGAAAGAAAGCTTGCTTCCTGCCAATATGGCATCATCTTGACAGCATTGGCAAAGATACCGCCATCGATAGTCCAGCTCTCGAAAAGTTTCCTGATACCAACGTCGGCTGGCGTCGAGGGCGAAAGGGCATTGTTAGGGTACAAGGACTCTAGCGTGGAGATAATCAGCCGGGAATCGCAATATACATCTTTTCCAACAGCCATGATAGGGATCTTTCGATAGCCAACGCCAATGAGTTCAAGGTCTGGACGTGGCATGAATGCAGGTTGAATCTAGAAGTCACATCAATAAGCCAATCGCAACTCGGTAGATAACACCCACACATTCGTCATAAGGTATACCGCGAAGCCAAAGATACCATAGCACTCGGTGAGAGAAGATCGAGCCGTCGTAGTGGAACACTATTGGCTTCTCATTAGACGACATGTTGGAAATGGACCGTGAGATGCTGTAAGAACATGAGAAAAGTCTCCATGTTATCAGTACAAGGCAGTTTATCTAGCACGGGCGCGGGACGAGCCGTCTTCCAGTTGGTCAACCCACCTCATGACGTCAAGTCTAACTCGTCCTGATCGATGCTGCGAACCGAGGACCTATCGATGGCGCAAGGCGTAGAAACAACCTAGCGGAGTTGTTGCAGTATTGGATGTTGCGACAACGATCGAGTCAGCTGGTGCGAACCATGCCTCGGCACAGTATTCGGCAGGCGATCGAAGTGATCCGCCGTATGGTCTCTGATTGGCCAGGGATCTATGGTCAGGATCGTATACCTGGGTAGTACCCACATTACTGTAGCGTTGCGGCGTTGATCAACCCGAACTTTTGTATACTCCAGTATCGACACACTGCTCTCTCACTATGGTTTCGTGAGGCTCAAGACTATGCGAAAGTGTCATGTGGTTTGGCTGCTGCCAGGCATCTTGAATGCCGTGCCGTGCGAGTTACCCAAAAGACAATGCGACAAAACATCGCGCTGGAAATCTCGACCGTTGTTATGAACATGAAGAGGTCGCGTCGCGCATTAATATCAGGCATCATACCATAGCCGAGCGTGGACGTGAAAGAGACGAAGACCATCTCGTCCGGAAACATCAACATAGATCTCGGCCGATTCTACGTCGTGACGACGAGAAACATTGCGAACTGCTCATTCGTCTCAGCGATAGATGCGAATTCTGTGATTAAACCCTGCGAGAATATCACTCCAATTGAAACCTCATTGCGAACAAAGGATGTGTATTCATGCTTGATGACATCGCCTCGCGAGGGATCCCTGGTGCAGATCTGGCGTGATGCGGGATTGCTTCCATTGATATGTAAGAGCAACTAGTCATTGGCTAGGTAGATCCGCTGCACCTTTACCCGCCGGTGTCAGCTCCGCCCAAAGGATACGCCCTATATGACGCCACACAACGAGGATAGCTTATACACCTCAAGAAGGCCGGATTTTGCCATTCGCTGTCATAACCTTTACTCCTCTTACTCGCTGCTTTTCTTCAAACATGCCCACGATCACACTCTGGTTTCTCCAAGCATCGAGGTGCATACGCACTGCATGGCTATTGGAGGAGCTGGGGCTCGACTACAATGTCAAATTCTCTGACAGAGTGAATGGAAAGGCGCCTGAAGACTTCAAACTGGCATCGGGCAATCCTTTGGGAAAGTTCCCTACCCTTCAAGATGGTGATCTAACTGTTTATGAAAGTGGCGCAATAACCGAGTATGTAGAAAGCGACTATACTGTTGTTCGCATCTGAATTCAGACACAGCTACCTGTGCGAGACATACGACAAAGAGCGTCGTCTCCTACCACACGACCCCAAAGGGCGAATCAAGATCCGCCAGTGGACTCAGGCTGCAGAAGCCACATTCGCACTCCACGCCCTCGCCATTCTCTATGCGCGATGGCACATCCCCAAAGATGCGCCCGAAGGCCTCCTTGAAGCCACCGAGAAGAATATGTCGGCTAATGTGCAGAACGACATGTCTTGGCTCGAAACTGAGTTGTCGCTCTCGTCAGGCAAGTTTATCTGCGGCGATCATGTCACCGCCGCGGACACCATGATGCAGTTCTCAGCCGAATTCATTGTTGCGAGGGAGCTTGGGATACAGGGCAAGGAGTATCCGAATGTCAACAAGTGGTTGGATGCTTGTAGAGAGACCGAAAGCTACCAACGCGCATTGAAGAAGACGGGACATAAGATCTAAGGACGTCATAGTGAAGAGAGATGCGGTCTAGCAGTGAAAGCACTCCAGCTTCTTATACAATGGTGAACTTCTGCCTACTGTTCCAATTCACAACTCGTGGAGCTTCCATCAAATGATCGATCGCTGGATTACCCAAATCTACAGTTAGTGGGCGATAACGATCGTCCTCTATATGCTGTTGCCAATGGTTGAAGTACACGTGTCGATTCATTGGGATCCAAGACAGACAGACGATGATCATGTGTTCGTCGTTTTCAACTGGACGCAAGAGCCATAGACCTCCACTTGTGTACTCACGAGAAACTTCACTTCCTTCGTGAAGTCGGTGACCGAGTAGTTCCTGTTCGATTTCTGAACTCAAGACGTCTGGCATATAAACCACAATATCGTTACTATCGGTATCGCATGAGAGTTGCCACCGGCGCTTATCTTTCAGATGTCGTCTTCGTTCCCAGACGTGATCGTCACTAACATAGAACCTCGTGTCTACGATGCCATGAAGAATGATCTTTTTCCAAGATATCGTATGACGCGTGTTGTACTCCCAAATTGAAGTCTTTAGGCTACTTGTAGATGTAGAGGGTATCTCCAATGACCCACGTGACGAAACCAATCTGTGGCCGAGACCTTTGTTCTTTTCTGCTCGTCGTCTACGAAAACATCTTGCAGTGATGCGCCAGTCTATAGCCCAGGAAGGAAGTGTAGAGTTCTCTTCCTTTGCGTCCAGCATCTTGAACTTGGCTATCAGTGCAAGACCCTCTGTCATGAGTGTGACCCATGTAACAGCGGATGTAACAGCGTCCCAGGAAGACGAATAGTCGACAGGGATGAAAAGTGATGATCTCCTTGCCTCCTCCCATTCCTTCATTGACATAGACTGTGACGGGTAGCTTGTGAGACCGAGGATACCGTAAACGTAATCTCGTGTGTCTGTAGATTCGAGTCTTCCGGTGTATAATAGCGTATCGATGAGATATGGGCGCTCCTCCTGCTTTCGTCGAAAATGGTCAAAGCAGCTCAGTTGGTCGGCATGGAGATCAACGATCTCGGAGATGAGTGGAGTCTGATCCTCGCGAATTTGCGGAAGCGTGTACAATAGATCAGGTTGCGACAACAATCCCTTCCACTCGAAATCGCTCTGCCACCCACTTTGCAGTCTCAACTCTCTTGCGGCAAAAACCTCCTGTTGTATCCATATGCGCTTGAAGTAGGTGAGGGAGTAGACTAGATGCATGGTAGCACAGATCTCCTCGAGGTCAAGAGGCATTCGGCCTCGACCACGATTATTCGATCCAGGCCAGTGCGGAAGAGCCTCAACATGTTTTTCCCAACTTGGCATCCTTCGGAGGTGCATAGATGGAGAAGGCGTAAAGTCACCCTCTGACAGGACGTCCGTCAAGTCTCGGTTCCCCAGAGGACCTAGCCAAGCAATCACTCTAACAGCTTTTTCGTAGATTGTCAACATGTTGCGCACTTGAACAGCCTTCTCCGCCGGATTGTTTTGGTCGATACAAATTGCATCTACCCACAAGTAGCGATCTTCATCATCGCCTTCTCGTAGTGCCATGAGGGCCTCGAAGAGATTTTTTGTGACTGAAAGTGACATATTGTTACACGTAATTTGCTTCAAGCCTTCCTGGCTTCCCCACACATACGAGAGAGCTTCGAAACTCCTCAAGTGACTCTGGTTTGAATTACATGAACGTACACCAAGGCCCTCGAAAGAAGGATGCAGTATGTCTGCGACATAGAGCGTACATACTAGCACGCTTTCCAGGTCATAATTGGCGCCATGAAGACACAGAAGTCTTGTCTGGTAGGGAGCTAGGGCTGTATACAGCCCAGATTCAATGTTCATATCGAGTGGTAATGGCACCGACGTCGGATAGTATGGTGGTTGGAGAGCGATGTTGATGTTGGTGCTGAGAAAGCGGGGCATAATCTTTAGATGCATTGAGGTGGTTGTGACGCCATCCCACCTTCAGCACCCCTGTCACCACCCCCAAATCCCGCCTCGCGCTCCGTGCGAAGTCCTGTTCAAGACCTAGATAGTCTTGTATCCAGTTCCTGGGTACCGGTTGGCGAACACGATGCAATTTAGCTGCTAGATGTTAAAAGTTTCACGAAGCACAATGCTGGCTCTTAGTACCCAGCAGAAGTGGAGCATAAAATTGAGATCATAAATCAATTTATTTGCTTCGCTACTATAAAACTATAAGCTCCCGAATGTAGGTGTTAAACATGCTCACTCGTTTCAAACTACTGATCGTCTTTGAGTCCCACCATTGCCAATGAATCCTTCCAAAGCCTCGCTTCGGCTTTGGGGTCGTAAGCATGGCCTGCAAAGCCCACGCCTGCGATCTCATGTTTGTCGTTACCGCGGGTAGTCTTTCCACACTCAGCAAGGTACTCTCCGCCTTTGTTTTCCCATTCCTTTCCGATCGCAGCCCATACTGTTGTTGCGGCGCCCTGCTCTGGCGACTTCATCGTCTTGTACACCTCCTGGTTGCCCTGGAAGCCTTCAACGATCTTGGGGTCCATGTATTGCATAAGTCCTGTTGCGATCATACCAGGGTGAACACTGGTTGCGTGAAGCCCCTTGGATCCGTATCGCCTCTCGATCTCGTTCGTCATGTAGATGTTTGCAGTCTTAGCTTGCCCATAAGCAACCCAGTCGTTGTATTCGGTCTTCTCAAAGTTGTAGTTTCCAGACTCATTGATCGAGGCGACGTGATGGGCTGAAGAAGAGAGATTGACAACTCGAGAAGAAAGCTCAGGGGTGGCACTAGCAAGGAGAGCTGGCTTCAAAAGTTCGAACAGTAGGAAATGTGCGAGGTGGTTGACCCCAAACTGCATTTCAAATCCGTCCTTGGTCTTTTCGAGATTCTGAATGGCCATGATACCAGCGTTGTTGATAAGGATGTTGACTTGGTTGTTCGACTTCTCCAGGATATCTTTTGCTGCGCGGCGCACACTTTCTAGGGAGGTGTTGTCCATCTCGACGAGCTCAACGCGTCCTGGCTCAAGAATGCCGTCCAGAGCAGTCTTGGCTTTTTCGAGGTTTCGTGCAGTCAACAACAGCTTTGCTCCGGTGAGCTTGAGAACGCGGGCAGTCTCGATTCCGATTCCAGAAGAAGTGCCAGTGATAACGATGACCTTTCCGGCCAACTTGCCCTCTACTCCTTCGTCCTTGATGATCTGGAGAGCGGTTGGGCGAGCATCTCCTGGACCAGCGGGGTTGGCATGAGCTTCAGCGTAGCGAGACATTGTAGTTTAAGAATAACTTAAAGTTCTTGGGATGGGAAGTGGTAGTAGTGAAGATGGTGATGATGAGGATTTGTGATTCATCTTTCGAATGGAGCCACCAACTCTTTATACTCCTGTCTCGACTTAGAGCCTGGAGAATTGCTAGGAGCGCTTATCTCTCTTACACGCCGTCGGACAAACAGATGCCCGTTAGTCACGGTCCGTGGTAGAAGAAATCTAGGATTACCACGGATGTAGTGTCGGTGTTAAAAAGATTAGTCATTCTAAGAATTTCTGGGTTTAGCATCAAAACAAGTCCCCTTCCCCAGATTTGCACTTTCGCTTACATTTTTTCCCTTTTGAGCATGTAAATTCGCCAAGACAAGGTCGGGTCGGCCCGAATAGAGTTCCGGCTCAGGAACATCGCTTAATGATGCAGGGTTCATTTTTGCACAATGAATTCGGCTTTAACTCCTACGAACTACAGTAAGGATAGGACGGACCATCCGAGCAATGCGGAGGAACGCGTGTCGAGTCGCAAGTCTTAGAGTCTCGCATTCATTTTCCACTCTGCGCAATGATTGCGTGCAGTACATGTAATCGATAGGAATGATTGTGTACCTTTAGGTTTGCCAAAGGTCTAAGGTTTCTTGGGCAAGAGTCATTGGTTTTGTGCCTTCAGAAACGGTCTAGTCAAATAATTCTAGTTGGATCTCGCTATAAGCTATCGTCTGGTATGATATAACCAACAATGTCAAATCGAAGTTCATACGACGCGGCACAAGGTATACAGCTTTGCATTTACTGAGATTCTTGCATGTTGTCTTATATACTTGTTTGATCTCAAGCTGACTTCGCTTTCTCAGTAGCCGTACTTCGCTTCTGCAGTTCCCGGTGCTCCATACTTCGGATCCGCCGCATCTTGAACAGAAACGTGCGGTAGTATCGCCCTCTCGTTGCTTGGAAACTTCGTGTAACCTTTGCCCCTGACGAACGTTGCCAATGTCTCACTTCTTCCTTCCTTCTCTGCTAACTCCAAAAAGTATTCCGCGTGTGCAGGCCCCGAGACATGAAACATCGCCTTTCCCACAGGTGTACGCTCGTCGACATAGTAGAAACGGCATCCCTTTGAAGCCAGGCTAGAGGAGGCAGCCAATGTCTGAATCATGTACCAAGCACTCGTTTTACCAATACCGAGCATCAGAAACATGGGTGTGACCTGAGAAAGTAAGCACGTTGCTATCTTCGCAAAGACATGCCCACGACCTACCAATGTGTTGCCATTGTTACCAGTATAGATGAAGGTCTTTTTTGCATCCTTAGGGAGCTTGCTGAAACCTGCTACTGCAGCTTGCGCAGCAGCGTAAGCGCTCACACTGTTGATCGCGAGGTCTTTCTGGAAATCTTGAAGCGGCGCCGAGACAGGGTTCTCAGGATCAGGACCCATGGACCAGGAGTAGGCTAGTTCAATATGAGCTCTTAATACAAGTATATGGGCAAAGGGAAGCTCTGGACGACGCGATTTATATCCTGAATGTGTACGAAAATCATGACTTACGGTTGTAGATGACAACATTTGGAACTCCTAATTTCTGCTCGACTTTCTCAAAGATCTGCCCCATCACGCTTGGGTCGCTGAAATCAGCAGTCAGACAGATGTCTGCATTCGCCTCGATATCTGGTTTGATAGTGCGAGCTACAGCGGCGATCTTGTATCCTTTAGTTTTGAACAGCGATAATGTCGCAGCTCCAACGTTTGGTCCTGCGCCGAGAAAGAGAAGTGTCTTTTGTGCCATGGTAACAACAGTGAGCAGTAGAATGTTGGTAAGCAGATGCTTGTAGGGTTGCATATACACAAGACAGAGAAGATGGATCAGTGAACAACTTTAAAGATGGCCAGGTAGCATGCTGGTCTATCTTTATGGTAATCTGGCTATATACAACAACTATCGTACAAGATTTATAACCAGGTTCAGGGATGTACGAGGATGTGTAGTGTGCCTCTATGTCTGCTGGTAACTAAGCTCGGGATTACAAAGCATAGCGAGATGATCTCAAACGTACAACCAAAAGGTACGGTTTTGGTTGTGAGGCTCAGGCGGTCAATACCAGGATCGGCAGGACGAAACCGGACCTGTCGGGTCCTAACCGCTCGTATGATCTATGGACTCTTGGCGAACGTCGTTACCGCGAATAGAGTAGCGTGAATGCTATAGAGCGTCTTGGCAAATGCACTAAGCTCGAGCAGGTCAAGTTCGAAACGGAGCCACCGGGATCGCCATGTTCTCTAAATCGTAGAGTTGTTGATGTTATGACAAGATATACTAAATGATAGTATATGTGTACGCATTTGATGGGCTCATACGAAGGGTGGGTCCAGCTACCATCGGTTTCACGGTGGAAGACCTAGGTACTTTGTAGATGTTCACCACTTCACACGTAGGCCATCGAAGCTCATCGGCATTGGTGGAAAGTCAGCAGATAGACCATCTTTGCCGATGTACTTCTCCTTGAGCAAGAGGCAAGTCGAGCATAGGCGCTCTCCGACTGAGTGTTCACCGAGCCACATTTTGCCTTGAGCGCTGTAGAGCAAAGTCGCGATGTCGGTGAACATGCTCGATGTTGGAGTTATTTGGAGGTCTTCATCGTTGAAAACGTGTGGCTGGGCGTCGAAGAACTCGTCGTCCTCATGCGTATTGTCGTTGTCGTTGTCGCTGTCTGTTTGTAACATTCCGGTGTACTCCGGAAGTTCGTCCGATATTGTGGGGGCTTTCTGCACTTTGTCGCAGACGCAGTTCGCGTTGTGACCCGATTTGACGCATTCTGTAACAGCTATACGCGCAGGTTCGACCAACCCGCAAGCAAATGGGCCATAGTCGTCTTTGCAGTGCGTGCATGCAGTTCTTGGTAGCTTTCCAGAACTGTTGTTGTGCGAGAGATTGTTGGCCCGGGTCAGTGCACGGATAAACGCTCCTTGCGCCATACCAAGTTCGCATAAGAAGCGATCAAGCTCTTCCCGCATATACGTCTTGACTTGCTCGATGCAGTCTAGGAGGGCAGTGCACCAAGCTGAGTAGATACTCGGTAAGGCTTGCAGAAACTGCCTATGTGTTAAATTGTCCTCCATCCAATCAAAGCCTTTCATCTGCAAGAACGAGCCGGCATTCACTATCATCGGCAGGAGTACTCGACCGCTTACCCGTAGAGCAAGCCAAGAGCCTAGAGCGTCCAGATGTCGCTTACTGACCTTCGAACGTTCTTCTCTAGAAAGACAAAGAACTTGCTCGAGGTAGTTGCTGTGCCTTGCGTGGTTGGAAACAGATCTCATCGCGTGTTGTAGGGCGGACCAGATATTGCGCGCACTAAATTCGACATACTCTTCATTCACGGTTAGATGAAGTAGCCACGTGATACTGTTCCGTGAGATTGGCACTCGTTCCCTCGCGTATGCTCGCTTGAGCCAGTCGTGAACGGACCAACCGTCGCTGTCAGCATCGGCTATATCAATGCATTCGCAGAATAGCCTGAGCATGGCGATCTTGGTATCAGCATGCTCATCCGTACAAGATGATACGAAAAGCGATATGGGTGATCTAATTGTTTCAGCGGAGGGTCCATCACTTGACATTGGAAACCTACAAGATAGCGTCAGAAGGCCCTTCATACACTAGTGCAGACTTGTCTGCGCCTCCCTTGATGAGTAAAGCGCAGAGATCGACGTGACCTGCTGCGGCAGCGAACTAGGTAAATCAGTATCTCTATCACGCAAGAGTCTATGATGCAGGCGTAGCAACTTACATGCAGTGGTTTCCACCCTTTCGGGCTTGTGTCGACTACGCTTGCCATTCCTTTCTCCAAAAGTGCTTCTACAGCACGAGTCTGGCCGGTGCGACAAAGTCCGAAGATGAGTGCGTCGTCAGGAACAGGGCGGGTCACTGTTATATTACAGTTGAAGAGCCAGCTCCGACCTCCAGATGCCACGACAGCTTCGAGGCCATTTTGAATACCCATGTACTGTAGCCATCTTGTAGGATATAAGATCAGGGATCTGATGATCTGTAACTTCCTTTGTCTTTTGGAAGATTTGTTGTCGTGGTGAAGGGTAGTTGTACGTAACCAAGCACACCCGAGTGCAGTCCGGAAGGTCGATACATGGTGGTTTACGTGATACCGCAGGTTTTCAGCATAGACGAAAGTCTTGGTCCGCAGCTGTCCACATGCATCAATCGTATAGCCATCTTGTGCAAATATCTCCATCGATGTTGATTCAAAGGTGGTAACAGCGGTTTGTGCGATAGCATGCAACATGAGCTCCTGTACTTTGTAATCAATCGACGGATGCTTGATTAGCATTTCGCCCAAAGGTTGCAGTGTTGCAGTGTTTGGAGACTTCATACGGCGAAGAGAACGCTGGCCGACGTATTTCGAGGGGACGCTTTGCACTGCTATCCAACCAGAAGCGTCATCGATCTCGGTTGAACGAAGCAAATCTCTTTGGGCGGCTTTGGCGGTCCCGTATCGTTCGATCTCGTCATGTACCTTTACTTTTGTTGGAAGACGAGAAGAGAGAGATTGAATCACGCTTAGTATGCATAGTCAGCTATCGATTCTTGATGTGCATTACATCTAATCGTACCTTTCATGGGCCAAAGCTAGTGTGAGTGTCGACTTCGCATCATTCAGTGAGTCGCGAAATCGTTGGATATGTTTGCTGTGAAGGGCAGCTTTGAAGGCTGTGCGTACTCGTTTCCTTCGCGACAGCGATTGGAAGCCATTGTCGAATCTTTCAACAATAAGTGTCAAATCCTAGAACGATCAGCTACAACCTGCATCACCGTCCGAAGTACTTACTGCAATCTTGGCTCGGCAGTGTTGTACTCCTTCTGCTAAACAACTGCCAAGAGGGTTGCTGTGAGATTCTACCCTCTTGAAGACCGAGATCAGATAGCGTAGATCCTCCTTGATGGCTGCAATCTCTCCAGGGGCATCTTCCACCGTCTCCCAGAAAGTGTGGAGTTTGATACACGCTTCGGTAAGCTGAAATGCTACAGATATGATAGCGAGGCCTGTATTGAATCAGCAAAGGACAATTGAGTCAGGTATTGAAAACTACCATTCGCCGCGACGGAAAGTCCTTCCATATTCACTGCAGTCTGATGCCATCGCAATAGTGGTTCGATCGGAGCTTATATCCTAATGATCTTGCTGAGGTATAGCAAAGGGGTAAGTATCACTCGCATCTTAGCATCGTGGCTGCGCTAAGGCAGGCTCAATGACTTCCCTGCAGGTTGCCTTATGCTTCGCTCTCACGAGATCCGTGCAGCTTACGCGCTTCTGCACTTTCCACGTGGTCATAGCTGGGGAACGGAATGGCAGCCTTGCATATCGATATCCGTGGGATGCTACCGCGATTGCGCAAGGCACGACTGTAGCACTGACCAACTGTCCTATCTTCTCTCAGGTCGTGCTATCAACATGCTTCAATGCGCTGCAAAACCCTTCTGCAAGCTCAACGCGACTTCGATGTTCGGATGCCAGCTGGTGAATGATGTCAAAGTTCAGGAGGCTGGGCTGATCGACGCTTCATCGCGCTACGCTGCCGCCCCCACATTATCCATTTGCGGGCGCAGTCACCATAGAACGGGTGCAAGTCTCCGTGGCGTGTTTCAAGAAGCTCTGGAAGACGACGGCAGCATCAAATAGGTCTGAGGCACTGCGTAGCGAGCCAACTTTGATAAGGTGAACGAGAGCTGAATGGGTGGAGGCACGGGAAGGGCCAGCGCGCTAGCGACAAGAGGGGCAGTGACCCGCATTTGTTGAGAACAGCCCCATCTCGGTGGGGCCTATCATCGACCCCATCCAACGGACATCAACACCAAAGAGTCATGGCTGTGCTTCGACGTATCTGCCATCTGAAACATCTCTACAACTTGCCTTGACCCCTATGCATCCGCGGACGCGACATCAGCACTGAATATCCCTATGCAACACGGGCTGGGCCAGCCGTAGCAGATGCGAGAAGTTGCGGTGTTATTGTCAACTCGCGGCTCAAGATGAATATCCCAAATGCAAGAGCTATCATTGCGGAACAATCAATTTCCTCCTTCGAAAGTGGTAGTCATCGATTTCGAGCATCACATACGCACAAGGAAAGGGTACTAACAACGCTCAGACCTATGGGAGAACTCGTTAGATGCACATACCAATGGTGCCTTATCATTAGCACGCTCCTGCAGGCACGACTTGAAGCAATGCAATAAGGAGAACCAGAGGAAGTCCTAGCTGGCCATGGTTCGGGGCTCACCAGCCCCACCCCGACGTCTCTGAACCAATACTTATTTTTAGTAGCTACTATCAGCCTAATCAGACAGTTTAGACACTCTTTCGACTTGGTCAAAGACGCCTTAGACACTCATGTGTCTCTACGATCAATTTGGTAGATCATTCGTTTGATCGCTATCATCCTCCCGATGAAGACGACGCGCGCAAGACATATGGCTGGAACTTCGGAGCACAGCGTCGACAGTAGTCCAACACAACATCCAAGAACCGTGCTTTCTGTCCCAGCATTGTCATCATCTGCGACAAGGGCTACTTATGTTAGCAGAGACGCCAACTTGGAGCATGATTCGCGCTCTATACTCCAATTGTCCATGTCACGTTTGGGATCCGGATGGCCTCAGTGTAACAAACTCAATGATATGCTGGCTATAAGCCCGGTTTCACGAACGCCTCCAGTAAAACTCAAGGAGGTTACGAAATCATGATATCAACAAGAGCATGTCTTCCTTCCCTCGCGCTCTGTTCAATCTCCCCATCCATGATCCCGTAAACGAAACACTCGCCAAGTATCTCGTATTTGAGACGTCCTGGCTTTTGCTGCCACCGTGGTCGCAGAACAAGAGGTACAGCGCAGCCTCCGATGACTGCTATGATATCGCCTTTCTGAATAAAATGAGGCATTATTCCAACGTAACCCGAAGCGGTTGAAACCAATCGTCTGTTCCACAGAAACCTGTCAACCCGCCCCGCAGCTTCATTGTATGTCTTCGGGTCCTTTTGTAAGATATCCATATTCCCGAGATATGATGCCAGTGGTTTGCCTTTAATTCTCATTTCTGCGTTCCTTATCCACCAGAGATGAAGATTGTATTGAACCTCATCAATGTTCCCGTTACTGGTACGATCGGATGATAAACATGATTTGTCGAGGATAGCGATATCAAGTACGCAAGCATATTTTCCAGGTGCTCGGTCGCCTTCATAATTTCGGTCGCCTACCAAAGTCTTCCAGATAGCTTCTTCATAGTCTGCGTCTGCTCCATACGGGTTTCTATAGGACTCTGATCCTAAGGAATCTACAAGCTCACCGGAATCATCATCCCAATGACGCCGCCCACTGAACCCATCGATCTTGTCGACAATCACACCGCGTACGATGAGGTCGGTATCTTGAAAGCGATAGCACGCTTTCATGTCTCCGTTTGCGCGATAACGACAGTGGTAGTTGCTTGTCTGCTGCTTGATCTCTTTCGACAGATTGACAGCCCACGAACAATCCAGCGCTTCTTTACGTTGGTAATGATCGCCATACCCACCGCAATGACCGAGAAGATTCAAATCATCCATAGTTTCGATCCATTTCCTAGTGAAATCTGCATATACTGTCTGAAGGTCGTGTTCGTAGTTCGCAACGATTTGCGACGCAAGGTCGTCTCTGAGGAGGGCCAACATGCCATAAACCTTGTCTTGTGGGCGTTGGCATTTTGCTATGCGACAACGCGTGATAAGGCACCTTTGGTAGTGGTCGGTCTGCCTCGCTTCTAGGTCCTGAAGTCCATGATAATCGTCAAGGACTTTCCAATGATAGTTTGGTACGCGTTCGTAAGCACTCTTGACATCGTCGTGGCCCAAGATTACGTCTCTGAGGATGTCCTTGAACTTATCGTCCTCTAAGTCACGTTCAAGAATTCTAAGGCATTGGTAAACCTTCCGCATGCGTCCCCATGTCGTGATCTTTTTACCGCATAAGACCAGGCTTCGGTCGCAACTCATCGCTAGTTCCTGCATGATCCACAGGCGAGAAAAGTACGGTCGATATACAACGTCCTTGAGGCTTTCCCATACTGTACATAGACGTTTGCAAGTTGACATGTATTCCAGGAATTCAGTCGTCGCTGCAAGACTCCGCTCACGAGCCTCGCATACTCCATTGATGAAATCGAACGCTTCGTCACTGCCTGTGGTGGCATCTCCCAGCCACTTGACCACACACCAACTCTTTCGGTATATCTCCCCCATTTTAGGGACTAGTTTGCTCTTCTCTTTGGGATCTCCTTGGTTGATGCACATCGCATCTGCCCACACCATGCACCCTCTCTTTACGACGTCAGTCTCGCGCAATGCCTCCAAGGCGTTCTTGAGGTTTCTTCGTACTTCGATCGCACTTCCGTTGACATGGATTGATTCCTGTTCATCCTCACTGCCCCAGGTGTGACTCAAAGCGACGAAGGCGGTTTCCGGGCCCTCAAGAGAGAAAGTCGATGATATACGACAGTCGTGAAAGGTGCGATGAAGGAGCTCATAATCCACGCGTTCCTCTGGATGAGGACATTGTCTCGCTTGCGACCCAACTCCTGATAGGCTATCGAGTGGCTGTCGGATTGATAACAAACGAATCTCTCCATCACCAAGTGGCTGGTACTCCATGTTGTAGACAGGTGTAGCACATTCTATCTTGTCGGCTGCGCAACACTATAACAGTTGACATCCATAGCACAAAGCCCCAAAACAGACTTGCAGTTGATCTCGTGGCATGATGCTGATATCGCTTTACAGAATGCTATTGGCGGAATTTACGTCAGATTTGCAAGTCCTCGCCTTGTCCCATAAACGAATCTTCTGTAAAGGCGAAGACACCTGGTTCGTTGCTCGAGCATGATTCGCCAGCCTCATCAAGAAAACCAACACCGGTGAGCCTGATGCGGTGATGCATGCAGCCGTTCAAAGAGAATGCTCATGACATGCTGGATAGTTGTACTTACGCCTTTATGTGTACTGGCTGTGCTGTTCGAAGGTGATTGGAAGAAAATGACCATTAGCTACACAGCTATCAAGAACAGCCCTGACTATCTCACATTCATCTATGCAAGTCAGACCAGTATGCTGAGACATCTTCAAAATGCAAGTTATAACCTGCTCGAGTGATCTCGGAGATGCGACGCTTTGAAGACTGGTACTTGTTGGTGGCGCTATGGTGTATGGAAGAAGACCACGCTTCTAGATGTCGATCACCTCTACGTTGCACAATGTTCGTATAACACGTCCTTGAAAATGGAAATCCATTACTCCGGTCATACGCAGTAAGATCTGCCTGTGAATATTTGTGAGAGCTATACCCTTTACAGAGTAGCCAGCCATTCCTCCAACGTCTCGTTAACCTCCTTCGGCTTCTCCAAATGCACCCAATGCGCCGCCTCAATCGTCTTGTATGTTAAATTCTTTACATACTGCTTCTGCATCTCAGCCATTTTTGGTGCCGTGCTAGGCGAGCACACAGCGTCCAACTTCGCATCGATGAAGAGGAATGGAAATTCCAACACACCACCATTCTTTTCGCTCTTGGCATACTCGGCGTTCGCTTTGTGGTTCAAGTAGTACGCGTTCGCACCAAAGAAGCCATGCTTCTTCTTGCTCCTGAGCAGGCTTGAGTAAAGAGACTCATCGAGCGATGTGTATTCGAGCGGGATGTCGGGAAGCTGCTCCGGGTGTCCACCAAACCAACCGCCATCTCTCAGGACCCGACTCGTGGGTGATGGCTGTCCCCACTTGCTGGGGTCACCCTTTACGTATAAGATCTTAGTGATGACGTCCAAGTGGCCGTCAAAGGCCTTGACACTCTCTTCCGGGTGCAGCTCGTAGTATCTCATGTACTCCCATTGACCCCACTCGGTCTCGCTCTCAGGGTAGATGTCGCGATTTATCGTGGTCTTGATGTAGTCCAAACCGAGCTCTAAACTCCGGTAGGGTACACAGAGGTTGGCCTGAGCGATGAAGAGCTCGGGGTAGTGAGCGGAGAGCGCGTTGATGAGGCATCCCCAGTCATGACCGATCCAGACTGCCTTCTTGACGCCAAGTTGCTCGGCGAACTCGACGAGCTCTGGGATGAGGACCTCAAGGGCGTAGGATTCCTTCTTGCGAGGAGCAGTAGAGTCGCCGTAGCCGCGCATGTCGGGCGCGATTACACGGTACTTTCCCCCAGCAGCGAAGTGCGTGAGCTGGTGCTTCCACGACTCCGCGATATCCGGCCAGCCATGGATGAAGATGAGGGGTATACCGTCTTTCGACCCTCCTTCGTAGTAGTGGGTGACTTCGCCATTCTTGTGAGTGATATCGCCTGCTGTGAATGAATCCATCATGAAAACTGGTGCAATCTTTTTGTCGACGTTCAGATGGATGTTGACACGTACCCGAGCTATGTATACTGGTTGAGAAAAGGGCCGATGAAGGCTCGTGCGATACTAACTTTCTTGTACCTCGGCATGCCCACTTCAAAGTGGAGCTTGGGCTGGTCATAGCTATTCGCCAAGCCCATGCGTTGTAATGTATTCCAAGGGTTGCATGGTCTATGTGGATAACGAATCCGATTCTCGTACGTACGTAAGCGAATCAGGCTCTCAATAAGTTCCGCATACGAAAGACATTTCGCATAGTCGATTTGGTATGAGTAGCAAAATGTGCCAGAGCTGCGTGCCAGATGGTTCAATGTTGATGTAGATAGTGATGCGTCTCCGTCAAATATTGAATTTTTGTGCTGCCGTCAAGCCACCGGCTGTCCAGACACGTTTTCTATTTGACCGTCAAGACACAGCTAGACAATCTCATACTCAGTACAGCCCTCTGCTGCATCAAAGACCCAGTCGTACGGATCTTCGTTGAATTTCTTTTGCATACGACTGTTTACATCGTGGAAATATCCACCGCTGCGTTCCGTTATATAGGCCACATTGACCATTCGATAGGTTTTCAACCCTAACTGTCCTGGAATTGGTCGTAAGACGAAAGGCATCTGGCGTTCAAAAAGAGCAACGAGTATATCACCCGCTCGAATATCGACAATGTTATCAAGCCATGTGACTCCAACATCTCCCCTCTCAGTGAGAAACACCGCGAATTTGTGTCGGTTAAAGCCACTATTCTTGAACAAGGGCAGGAATCCATCTTTGTGGCCTAATAGAGATGAGGTAAATTCTAGGAGACTGCCGTCGTAGTAGAGCCTCGCATCAAGCCCCTCGTATAGACGACGTGGTGTTATACCTTTCGGTTGCAAGACCTCATGGTAGAAGTCATGGAGTCCAGCCGCCGATAGTATACCAGTCTTCTGAGGGATGTTGGTCATGTGGTTTGCTGTAAAAGCGTAAGTGTTTATGATGGTCCCAATATACAATCCATGTTTATAAAGAGTTCGGAAATCTCTCGACAGACGTATTGACTTTCGTCTGCGCTCAACTCCCTCTGAACTCAATCTGTGTGAATCGTTGTGCATGCGATTGCTCATGCGATTGAACTCATCGTTGTTATGGGTTAATTGGGAAAAGTCTAGCACCCACGAAGGCGTGCGATGTCGTTCTCTGGAGTCATCGGCAAGAGGGAAAGTGAAACCATCATTCATGTAAGGGAAAACGCCATCTTCTGAGATCATTACTTTGGTGGCCTCGGCGAGGACTTGTGGCCAACCCTTCGAGTAATCTGGCACTATGGGCTCAGCCACATGAAATTTGACGATCGCAAGCAGACCGTAGACTCTGTCCCGTGGGTCCGTTGCCATAGCGTATCGCGACATCGCCGAGGTCGTATACAAACTGAGTCCACTGTATGCATGAAAGCATTGGGCCAGATCTTGAAGCATGGTCAGATGTGTATAGAGTTGCTTTACTTGTCTGCGCTCGGATTCGGGTGAGGCTGGGTTTCGCACCATCGTCTCGAGGCATCTCGTAATAGTAGTGAAGAAATTGGCAGAGCTTGTGACCAAGTTCCCAAGTAATACTTTTGGGTGAATGAAGGACAATATGAACTCTTGGATGATCCAAAGGCGCCGGAACCAGGGTAGTTTACTAATCTCCACCACATGCTGGCAGAGATGCTCCGAAACCGGTGTCAGTTGCATTGAAATAGCCTTCCTCTTCTCTGTCGATGGGGTCACGCGCGTTGTCGACAGATGTGACCAGTCATCCAGGTTTTGTATCCACGATCTCCGGCATTCCTCAGGGTCTAGGCAAGTATCGAGATCCGGCCATTCGCCCAGCCACACGACCACCTGCTGCGCGGACTTGTAAATCCTACACATTTGCTGAACTTGGTGCGATCTCTCCCGCACATCCCTCTGGTTAATGCATAGCGCGTCCACCCATAGCGTCCGAGGCTGATCCGCGAGTCGAAGGCGTCTGAGTCCTGAGTCAAGGCTCTCCTGGACACGGACTGGGCAGCCATTGATGATGGCTAGGTTCGAGCTGCGTATGGTGCCCCACGCATATGACAGGGCTTCATAACTGGGTTTGTCGCTGAGGTTCTTCACGTGGAGGTTCAACCGAATTACATCGTCGTAACACCCAGGCAACAGCTCGACCAAACGAATCTCCCCGTTTTCTGAATCAATGGGTTCATACACGTGTGCGCTAAGATTTGGAAGCAAGCAGTCCGGTTCTTCAGGTCTCGGGCGCAAAGGTGATTCGGGAGGTTCGGGTACGACTGCTTGCAGGGTTTCCGTGATGATGGGTAGTACACTGGTATCATGGTTCGGACGACTTGGAAGCAAGGAATCGTATTCTTCAGATCTTGCGCGCAAAGGTAATTCGAGAGGCTGGGGTACGACTGCTTGCGAGGTTTCCATAATAATGGGTAGTACACTGGTATCGTGGTTCGGACGACTTGTCACT
>Ga0268250_10000337_pt1 | contig 22798 bp, 22 predicted proteins | sample AgamicAsSfe_FD_200448 | JGI IMG/M metagenome (GOLD analysis project Ga0268250, IMG submission 200448) | Agave microbial communities from Guanajuato, Mexico - As.Sf.e (v2) (version 2) | ecosystem: Host-associated > Plants > Phyllosphere > Phylloplane/Leaf | place: Guanajuato, Mexico | collected... | reverse complement strand
GTCGCCGCACCCGTGCGACATACACATTCGAGACACTATGAGATGAAAGTCGTCACCATTCTGTAGTCTCACGTCAACAATGGCGGAGATGTCTGCCAGTACACTACAGTGATGCCCTCTGGTGTATACGCTAGTAAGCCAATCCGCTGCGATTCGTTGTGGTTGTTGATTCGAGCTCGTGCGATCGAGCAGCAGACACGATTGTTCAAGTGGCGCGGAGTGGAAGTGTTGCAGGTGTGGTGAATGCCAATGCATCGAGAAGCACGCGTGAGGTACGTCAATTGCGGTGTCGATCACTCGGGACATTTCACACGATGAAGCTGCGGGGTAGAGGTAGAGATCCAATTTGAAGCTGAAGACGAACGCCATCTACAACAGCTTGCCCTGTGCACTGGATGTCGCTATGAACGCTCGCCAGCCATGTCATTAGTCTGTCCTGCCTTGCGCCCTCGCCCGCGCCTCCTCGAGCTCCGAGACGCTGAAACAGTAGTAAGAGCTTGCGCAGAAGGAGCGGAAGTGCCCGATGTCATGGAGGCGGCCGAGATTTGGTGGGGAAAGGTCATTGATAAGAGGAAGGACGACCACTTCTGTTTATCTGCCGTGGTGCCCTCGTCAGATAGGTTGTATAGAAGCTGATTCTGGTCTCCCTCATTCGCTCTTGACAATTCACTATTGCTTCATCTTGAATAGATTTCTGCTACCGCTCGCGACACATCTGTAATCATGCCCAAACTTGCGTATGCTGGATACGGCAAGGACAACGTCCGTGTGCTGAAGGTCCAGAAGGAGGAGTCTGGTGTTCACAGCGTCTTCGAGTTCACCGTACAGACCATCCTCGAGGGTGACATTGAGACATCGTGAGCGCAATCGCACCGAGTCTCCCTATGTACCAAGTATTGACGTTAAGCAGATACACAAAAGCAGACAATTCCGTGATTGTCCCAACCGACACGCAGAAGCAGACCGCGTATATCGTGGCGAAGCAGAACCATGTAGACACTCCAGAGATGTATGCTGCCATTCTCGCACAACACTTCATCGACCGATACTCCCACATTCATCGTGCGACAGCCAAGGTAATTCAGCATCGCTGGACACGTATGACTGTGGATGAAAAGCCTCACCCTCACTCCTTCGCTCGTGACGGTGCAGAGACCCGTATCGTTCACGCTACAGCATCACGAGGCAAGGGTATCTCTGTCAAAGGTGGAATCGAGGACTTGCTCGTGCTGAAAAGCACAGGTTCCGCATTCTACGGCTATGACACGACAGACAAGTACACCATCCTGCCAGAAACCAACGACCGTATCCTGAGTACTGCAGTGAACTGTGGTTGGCTCTACAAGCAGTTCGACAGTATCGATGCTGTCAAATCTGCAGAGTCCAAGTTCAATCCAGCTTTTGAGACGGCAAGGAAGATTACGATGGACACATTTGCGAAAGAGGAGAGCCCTAGTGTGCAGAACACCATGTACAAGATGAGCGAGCAGATATTGGAGGCAGTGCCAGAAGTCGCGGCTGCTGACTATACATTGCCCAACAAGCACTACTTCGAGATCAGTACGTGGCAAATCCTGCTCGACTCTTTCCTGATAACGCTGACACTGAAGCAGATCTGTCTTGGTTCGAAGGGCTCAAGAACACGGGCAAGGACGCAGAGGTCTACGCACCGCAGTCCGATCCTAATGGGCTCATTCACTGCATAGTGACGAGGGACTGATGATGGCGCATATACTGGAGACTTGTAGGGTCTGTTGCTTTGGGTACTCTTGGTTATAACGACTCTACAGACATCTACTTTGTGTAGACAATGCCAATTGTGGCAAATAACGATTTCCATAACTGCTTTTATCTTACAATCTTTCCCGAGACTCCCTGCCATTGTGCAGATGTGGAAGTACGTGCAGAATGTCCGAATCCCGATTCCCCACCATTCATAGTATGCAAACGTATCTCATGCAGTAGCTCCTCCAGCTGCCAGCCACTGAAACCCTGTGTTGCGTGCCTTCAGCTTTTGAATACCATGACTTGACAATAGCGACCTGCACTATCCCGCATCGTCATGCATGTATGCGGATGCAGCTGATTGCCACACCTTTTAGGCAGTCATGATGCTCGTCGCCGAGCGCGGCTTGGCCTGGCTTTCCTCGATCCGCAAGACTCCATCATGCAGTCGGCGTCGGCTTCAGAGCAGTCTTTGCTTGCTCTAGAGTCTTCTTCACCTGCGGGTTTTCCAGTATTGAGGCCATGTCGCCTCTGTACCGCACAATATTCTGCTCATATGGATGCGCAAGACCCTCAAATGCTGAAACATGATTAGCTTGTTAACCCTTATTTCCAATGCCCTGCTCATGACTAACCCTTCAGCCTCGCCATCCTCTTGTCCCTCAGCCTGTTCTTTGGCAACATCCCTCTTACTGCTCTTCGTAGAATCTCCGCACCACCCCACTTCTCCATCAGCTTATCCATGGTCAAATCCTTCAGACTGCCTGGCCGTGTCGTATGTGTGTAGTACTTCTTTTGGAACCGCTTCTTGCCAGTAGTATGTAAGTCATGGCATCCGACCGCGACCACGTAGTCGCCGCAGTCCGTGGAGGGATCGAATATCGGCTTGTGTTTTCCCATCAATGTTATTGCAATCTGTGTAGCGAGTCGTCCAAGCGGTCTTTGACCGGCACCAACATCTACATGGTGCCAGGCGCGGCTGTAGGCAAGGCGAGTCTATTGGTCATCAGTAAGATAATCTTGTCTATAGAGCGAATAGTACTGACTTGGCCAACGACTTGGGACATCGTGCGGGCGCGGCGCTTGAGCGCAAAGTCTTGCCTAGGGATTTCCAACCGAGCAAGTCTTGACTAGCAGTCTCGGGAGATTACACTGGCAGCGAGGCACGTTGAGCGAAAAGTGAAGTACTGTACTATACAGTATACAACGAACTTTACCGCTGGAGTTGCGCCGATGATCAACTTCCGAATCACAGTCTGGGTAGACTGTGATAGCCGGTAGCTATCGTGGACCGGATGACAAAACACCATTTCGGCTGACGCTATCGGCGACAGCCTGAGGTGCCTTGGGAGTGCGCTGGTTGCGCAGCTTCATCTTTGTTCATTGTGTGTCGAAGGCTAAAAGAGATGCCAGGAATCATACCTCCTTTCGAAGTATGTGCGCATCTGCTTAGGTGTCCGCTTTCACTAACACTGTCAGACCATCTTTGCAGTCCCGCTTAGTTGCGAGGGTTGCATCAGGAGTGTTTCAACGTCATTATACGATGTGCCCGGAATCAAGACGGTGAATGCAGATCTAGAGAAGCAACTGGTCTCTGTTGTAGGGACCGCACCGCCATCGCAGATAGTCGCTGCAATCGAGGCAACAGGGAAAGACGCAATCTTAAGAGGAAGCGGGAGATCAGAGAGTAAGACTGTAACTCGTCATTGTCGTCATCTTAAAGGTCACTGAACGACTTCTCAGGCGCTGCTGTCTGTATCCTCGAAACCTTCGCAGAAGTGCCAAACTATGTGCGCGGTCTCGTTCGCATGGTGGAGGTTGCGCCTAACATGACTATAATTGATCTCAGCATTCGTGGTCTTTCTCCTGGCATATATCACGCGACTATCAGAGAGTGTGGCGATATCTCGGAAGGACCCGAGCGCACAGGTAGCATCTGGGACATGCTACGTGCGAAGAAAGAGAACCCTGTTGCGAAAGGCGTTCTTGGCACAGTACAAGTCAACAAGGGCGGAGTAGGCTCGGTCTTCCTCGATAAGCCTATACAGATTTGGGAGATGATCGGCAGGAGTATCGTAGTGTCAAGAGAGCAAGATGGCAAATTCAACAAGAACGACCCTGACACGCTTGTGGGAGTGATAGCAAGAAGCGCAGGTGTCTGGGACAATGACAAGACAGTCTGCTCATGCTCGGGCAAGACGGTTTGGGAGGAACGACAAGAACAGACAGAAAGAGGTATGTTATGATGAGCGCATGAGGTTGATAGGAGCATGTCTTCACGGTAAGACGTCTATCACAAGAAGATTGACGAGGATGGCTATACTCATGACGATACGAGCGCATATAGCGCAAATACATCTTTTACACCACTATGCGCGCTTGATCAAGACGATGGAGTCGATACATGCGCAGGATTAAAGTTGATGTTGCGCATGGAGTATGCACATCCTTGCTACAACCCAGGGTGCCACAGCATAAAGATCATGGTTCATCCACATCATTCATGGTATTGCCGAACCTCGTTTATCGAGCCTCATGTCATGTGCATCAGACTGCTAAATGCAGAAGATATAGGCATTTTCCTGTAAGCGCCCGAGCCTGACCAATCACATCTCCAGACTCAAGGATTCATCCTTATTGTCCACCAAGCCAGAACACAACACACTTATCAGCTGCTGATGACGGGGACTTTCTTGGCATTCTTTCACATCGTGTGCCTAATGAGGATTGATTGCGTTGTCACCAATGTTCTTGGCTCCTGCACGGTCTCAAATCAGGCGCAAAACCTTGCACGTTGCTGTCCTGTACGACATCCGTCCTAGCTCGCTCCTCGGCAGTCAAGCTCCACTGCGTCAGACCATGATATACGCGCTTTGCCTGCTAACATCAGATTGTGACCTACATTTCGTGATTTGTCCATGGCTGCTATCACATTACTGTAACACTCTGCTTGTCAAACATTGTATAGGTGCTGTAGGAATATGTTGAACTCCAAGCAAGACGCATCCCGAACCTTCCTTCACTCATCTCTACAGGTCTAGAGCCTGCTGTGCCGGCCCAATGTCTATCAAGCAGGTTCGTCCTCTTCGTCCGTGCCATAACATGACAATGCTTAGCTGACATGTCCAGGAACTGCAAGCTTGGGTAGACGCTTTGGCACATTATGATAGGAACGACTCCCAGCGAGCTTTCGAGGCGTTCCAGATCATTGCGGATACATCCAAGATCCTGTTCAACTGTGGAGTAATACATGCTACTCTTGGGAGGCATACAGCAGCAGTAAGCAGGTACACATTGTACGTCCACCAAATACCATGCTCATCTGGTCAGATCGACTACTACAATCGCGCCACATCTCTCGACCAATACTTCGCAATAGCATACTTCCAGCAAGGCGTCTCCAATTTTCTGCTTGGTGATTTCGAGGAAGCCCTCGCCAACTTCAATGATGCTCTTTTATACCTTCGTGGCAATGACCAGATCAACTACGAACAGCTCGGACTCAACTTTACGCTTTTCTCTTGTGAAATCATGTTCAATCGTGGCTTATGCTATATCTATCTACAACAAAAAGCTCCTGGTATGCAAGATTTGAAGTATGCATCAAAAGAGAAGAAAAAGCTGGCACATGATGTGATTGATGATGCTATTAAGGATAAAGCTGAGGTATAGCATTCTTCTGATCTTGACGCCAGTCCACCTACTAACGCCTACCAGGGTTATACAGTCTTCTCAATTCCAGTCGGTGTGATCTTTCGTCCACATGAAGCCAAGGTGAGGAATATCTTCGCACGAGATTACCTTGGCAAAGCTACACTAGTTGCAACAACAGTGCCAGATCCCAATGCGGTTTACCAGAACAGAAGAGCTTCAGTACATGGATGGGGGAGAAACGGTGGGCCATCGGATGGTGTATCATACTCTGCAACGAATTTGGTCAAGCCAGAACTATTTGCTGCTGGTAGACAGCATTCGGAGCCTCCTGTTAGCAGAAGAGCATATATTGATAGTCCAGCAACGCCTGAACAGCCTCCCGCACTGCCACCAAAATCAAGGAGCCAGCAGGGCACACCAGAAAGCATGGACAAAGCTGGCAGAGCTCAAACACGGTCACAATCCGTGCCCAGAAGACCAGAACCACTTACCCTGGAAGCATCAAGTCATGCCCGGCCTGCACCACGATCACAGTCCTTGGAACGACCTTCGCTGGTCCGATCAGTATCAAATCAGCCCCCGTCCACCTCCCAGAATACAATAGACCATCACAACTTTAGCCTGAGTCTCCGCACCAAAAAGTCTCGCCCTCTTCTAGGCCTTCAAACAGACAGTCTTGACTTGCCACCATCCGAAGGGCCTATCTCGGCGAATAGTAGCATTCGAAGGAACTTCAAGCAGCGACCCGATTCAATCGAGGAGGAAGATGAGGGAATGGCGACTATCATGTCGGCGATTGACGCGCCAGTCTCCGCGGCACCAGTCTCTGCAGCACCGCCACGCGAAAACTCACGCTCAATATCACATACAAGAAAACCGTCTTTCAGCTCTTTTCCATTCTCACGTTCACGACATGCAAGTCTTGACAGAAGCCACTCCACCAGCCGGTCTGCTCAAGCAGTGGCTAATGCCACGTCGCCAGCACCGGCAGTCACACGTATTATCAGACTCAAAGTACACTACGATGACGATACGCGATACATTATTGTTCAAGCAAGCATCACGTTTGCCGAGCTCGTCACCTCGATCGTCAAGAAGTTCAAGCTGCACGCCACTAAAGACTTGGTCGTCAGGACAAGAGATGAGGACGGAGATTCGATCACGATTGCGGATCAAGAAGACCTCGAAGCAGCATGCGTTGTATGTGCTGAGCGGGCGGCGAAGGAGGCATCCGAGTATTTGAGGCTGGAGGTGAGTCGTACCAGAGAGGCGTGCGACGGAACGTCGCTAACAATTCTGCAGGTGTGGGTGAGTGAGAGAAATACGTAGAGTGCATGTTATTATCCGTCTGCGGAATGAGAGGTTGAATGGAATGATGGTGCCAGCATTGAGAAAGGGCTATACAATGTACTCGTCCGCCGCAAACTGCATACTAAAGATGTAGCCCCTTTTCCCATTTCGATCGCCGCAGATCGTCCTCTGACTTCATGCTGTCTTCAACTTTTATGATCCGCAGTAGTAGCATCGTCTGAATACCCTAACACAACTTCACGGCTCTCCCAAGCACGCTCTACGCTTCCTATACCCATCATTCCGCACAGCACCCACCCACCACATCTTTGCGCACGACATAAATAGCAACACCTCGTCTCCATCTAGCATTACCGCCCTCGCCCACTCCTTCCCATCAACCACCACCACCACATTACAATGCCTCCACGCAGCTCCATCGGCGCACCTGCCTCGCGCAACGCCCGCCCTCAGTCAACGGTGCAGACAGTAGTGAACGCTGCACTAGCGCCAGAAAATAGACCCGTTGTCACTGCGCTCGGCATGTTTGTTGTGAGTTCCGCAATTTTCTTCATGTGAATACGTCGTGCTAGAGGAACCCGGAAAAGGGAAAGACACCGAGTGTGCAGCTGAGACGAGGCAGGAAATGTGGAGTCGTGAGACAAAGGAGCAGGGGATATGTTACGTTTCCTGGTGTATGGCAGGACGATGCAGGAGAAAGAGAGGAATCTTCGGGCGGGGATTAGGAGCTGTACACCGATCGTCCGCTTGCAGCACGACGATTTTGCTACTGACTCTACCGAGCTCTTGATGCTAATACATATTCCCCTCGTTCTAGGCAGGCGTAGCATTCTTACACACCGGCTTCGGCGAATTCCTTCTGCCGCCAACTGTGTAGAAGAGGGTCGACTTTGCTGGAGAGGGCGCATTACGAATGAATCAGCACTGGTCCATGTTGATACAGGGAACAGAGTGGTAATTCCAGGCGGGTATGATTATGGACCTAGGTTCGACAAGAAGCGTGGATGTGGTGCGAGGTTTTGAAGGAGACCTTCGCGTGAATATCAACACACGGCGGATGGAGATGGCAGCCACAGGTGCATTGTGCGGTGCGATACGCTACACAGATTCGGCCGCTTCACGACTTCACTAAGGAGAGAGTGCCTAGGGCTAAGCAAAGCAGAGCTATGATTCGCTACTGTATGACTATTAAAATACGAGAATGTACATAATACATATACCACGCACCACTCCCTGTTTGAGTTCCTCGAAGAAAGGTGAGCCAGCCAGCCAGCCAGCCAGCGACCAGTAAAAAAGTACAGAACGATGTATACCATTTACACCCTGACCCGTTGTCAGTCCATACAAACACCAATACCAATACCAAATACCAATATTCACAAAATACTGTTCCCACAAATGTCGTAAAAATAGTCGCTGTCGTACACGTTCGTCAAGTCACCTCTTCAGCTCACTCCTCCTCCTCCTCCTGTTGCTCGCCGTGCCACCGACAACAGCCAGCTCCTACGCCCCATCCTCACCCACCTTGCCCACCTCACCCGCCTCAGCCATCCTCGCGCTCTCTTTCACCACCACAGCCGGACTCTTCGTCCCCTCAAACCTCGCCACCCCCTCCTTCACCTTCTCGCCCACCGATTTCCTCTTCTTCACCTTCCTAACCGGACTGTTCAGCCTCAGTAAGTCCAGCTTCGGACTATCCTTTAGATCCGGCGTCTTGCCCAACTTCGGCAGACGCGAGGCCGCAGAGCCTGGCGTGCGCAAGCGTGGCGTCCCAGCCTTGCGCGGACTGCCGCTGTAATGCGGGACGTAGCTTTCATCGGCGTCGAAGAAGACGGTATCGTCGTCGTCATTTTCGTCGTTGTGGACGTCGTCGCCGGCGATGGAGGTGCCGTTGACGGAGGTTGTGGCGGTGGTGGTGAGGACGTCGTCGTGGTGAGATGTCGGCGCGGTGAAGGCTGCGTCTGTTGTGGCGAGAGGCAGCGGTGGCTCATTGGATTCTTCGGGTATTGCGTCGAGTGATGGGGTCGCGTCCAAAGGCTTGGGATCGTCTTGCTCGTCATTCGTATTTGTCTCTTGATCAAGCGGTCGTAGTGCTGGCATATCAGGTAGTCTATCAAACTCATCTTGCTCATCCTGAAAGACGAGATCATCTGTATCGATCTCGTTAATAGGTTGCTGTTCAGCAACAGGCTCACTTGGCAGCGGTGCTTCAGCTGGGGAGTCCATGGCGCGCTCTGTAGTCTTAGCGACCGAGACTATCGAACTCCTCCTACTGCTCATCGAACCACTGCTCATTGAAGGCGGTGGCGACGTTGCTCGTCGCGCTGGGATGATTTGGAATGCTTCTAGTGGACTTCTGAACGATACTGACTTCCTTCGGGCCGCCGGTCCATCGGTCTGGGGACGTTGTATACCAGCTGGCGGTGGTGTAGTCGATCTCGGCTTGATTCGTTGTGCCTTGGCTGATCTGGGTGTCGCAGATGTTGGTGCACTCACTATGCGCTTGGCAGCGATGGTAGCTGCGGCTAGAGTTTGCGATGTTGGCTTTGGCACTGGTTTCTTCTCTGCAGTCGCTGCACGTTTGGTAGCTCCATTAATGCCTGTCTTGAGCGGGATCGGCTTGGACGAGACATTCGCACTATCATTAACGGTCGGTTGAGGTCTGGGCTTGAGTATCGTTTTCTTGACTGTGCCATTGAGCTTGGGGACCTTGCATTGCTTGCTCGAAGGCGTTGTGGGATCCACTGGCTGGGCTGATGGCTGAGGAACGATCGCTGTGTTCTTCGTCTCAGGTTTGGCAGAAAGAACCTCTTCTGTGCCTGTCGCTGTTGTAGCGGGGAGATTGGACGTGATCTTAGGTTTGACCGCCTTCTTCTTGATGACTGGTGCATTGGCACTCTTTGGCAATTCATTGACAGATTTAGCACTCAATGGCTCGCCTTTCGGTTGCTCTGGTTGAATCACTGACGCTGTGGACGCCGTAGGTTGTTTCTTCTTGGCAATGATCTTTTTAGGTAGCTGTGCAGCAGCAGAATCACTGCCATCAGCCGTGACTGGCGTCACCTTGAGCGTGCCGTTTGGTTTTGTCGTTGCTGATTTTCCTTTCGTCTGATCTTTGCTAAGAGGTATTCCATCCGTGCTGGAAACCTTCGTGGTTGGTTGTAGACCCGTGGCTGTGTCTTGTGGCTTTCTTTTGACCTTGATTGGCAACACTGGCTGCTTCGACTTTGTGACACCGTTTGGCTTGATTGTCTCCGTGCTCTTAGCACTGGCTGCGCTCATACTAGTGGCCGTACTAGCGACACTGAATGTACTCGCAGTGCTCGCATTACTTGCAGTCGTGGATGTGCTGACACTTCTCAAGTCTTCTAGGCCTGAACGGTCCACATTGCGAGCTTTGGTCTTCTTGACCACGATCGGCGCATCTGTGGAAGTCTTCTGCTTTACAGGTACAGGTTTCGCTGATGATGTCTGGGAAGCTGCGGACGCCGAGCGTGATGCATTGGCAACGAGCGGCTGTTTCTTGATAGGTCCCGCATACACTCTGATACCGCTATCGAATGCCTGAGGGACGACCTTAAGTGGAGGATTTGTGGGTGCTGGTGGTGCTTTGGATGCGCCGACAGTAGACTTCGTCTTAGGAACAATCTTGGGCTTTGGCTCTGATTGTGAGCCATTTGCGACCGGTTTGGTAAGCTTCAGGGCCGCTTTGGGAGGAAGAATTGTTGTTGTCGTCGACATGTTCGAGGTTGGGAGTACGAGGTCAATAGAGCTGTGCTGTATTGCTCTGCAGCTTAGCGCGAAGGTCTACGAGTCCCGAGCTGATGACCGGACGGCAAGGCAGCTCGTCAAAACCAGTCCTGTCCACAGAGAGCGACAAGATGATGAGAGTGAAGTCTCAATCAGCGTAAAGATGTTGATGCATGCTGGATAAGGTTGTTTACCCTGGAACGGGGGTCGTGACTGCACCGAGGATGCAGGAGTGCAAAATGACTCGAGGTCGCGACTGCTCTACAAACGACATAGGGCTAGTGTATACTCAAGTCAAGATGTGATCACGGTCCTCAACCTCTTTCCTACAGAAGTATATTCTCGTCCTTTACATGGGTATCGTTGTTGTACAGCTCGCCTGTGTCCAATCCTCCAGCTATGTGGCCTCCTCTGCAGCTTCACCATCGACAGCTACATTTTCAAAATCCTCCTCATCGTCCAGTTCCTGCACTATATCTTGTTCGTTCTCTTCCGCCCCGTCTTCTCCCATTCCAGTGCCTGCCTCAATCTCAGGCAACTTCTCGCGGCCCTCTTTCAAGCTCTTCACCTTCGCCTGTGTCATCTCGTACACATACTGGCCTAGATGTTCCACACCATCCATTTCTGTTGCGTCGACCTCTGCTTCAGCTGTCCGTGATGCAGTGTCGAACATCTCTCCTATAACAAGCTGCAGTTTGTCAGGTCGGTTCAGCAGTATGTCGAAAGCTTGTCGTAATTCAGGTACTGTTTCGAAGACCTCACGACGTCCAAGAATGTATAGACCGAGACGAGCGCGAGATAGTGCCACCGTAAGCCGACGAATATCGCGGAGATATCCTACTCGCGAGGTGCGGACTAAAGAGAGTATTATGTCTGAAGCAGATTATTAGCATTATTCCCACTTCAAGAGCATCAGAGCAACTTACAATCATTCTGCTCTCCTTGATACTTGTCCACTGTCGTCACGATCCTCGGTAAACCAAACAGCCTGTTCGACTTGCAGCGGTGCGAGAGTACGTCCCGAATGAGCGCTCGTTGTCCGGCATAAGTAGTCAGTATAGAGATCTTCGACCCCGGATAACCGAGCAAGCGCATGAACATGAACAGCGCGACCGCATACTCCGCCTCTCCCAGGTTCTGGAGGAAGTGCGGTGTTGGTTCCGTTTCACCTCTGCCCTTATAGTCAGGAACATTGATGAACTGGTAATCATAGCGAAGTCCGGGATTTGCGCGAAGATACTCAGATTGAGCCGAGACGACAGGCAGATTGCCGAGTTGCTGATATCGCCATTTGTAGAGTGCAGCAATTGTAGGGCGAGCACGACCTTGCCGATCGAGCAGGATCGTTGGCACTCCTAAACGGACGAGGCGGAGGAATAGACTCTGCTCGAGGTTGGCATATTGCCTGAAAGCGAGATTCTGCACGATGGGAGAATTCTGGAGATGATCACCGCACATGATAATACGCTTCAAGGAGAGTTCACCGTTCCTGACATTCTGAAGTGCCAACGGAATAAAGTTCTCAACTTCTGTGATCTGAGCAGCTTCTTCCATCACCACATTGTCGTAGACGAAGCCAAGGTTGGCAATCTCTTGTCTGCGCATGGCTGCGTGTGTAGATGTCATGGCAATGATCCGGGCTTCCTTGATCAGAAGGTAGTTCGCTCGATCTCGTGCATTTCGTAAGACCTCGAAAGGGCGTATGTCTTCAAGCTCGGTAAAGATTTTCTGAATGTGACGATAACAGCCAGTGACATTCTCGACAATGACGGCTTTGTCCATATCAGCTGGAAAAATCGGCTTCGGTGCGCCTCGGAAGTATGCAGTGAAAGGAAATTCTTGCTCCAGCTGTTCAGCAGTGGTCTCTCCAGATTCGAGTAATTGTTCGTATTGCATCCAAGCAGGTCTGACATACACCGTGTTGAAGTAGTCTGCTGTTTCGCAGGATGTTCCGTGAGCTCCAGGGGCATTCAGACTGGCAGCCAGTCGTGAGACCTGTGCAAGCAGACGACCACCATTTTCGAGAAATGACTCTACACGACCATGTTTGCTGTAGCTTGCCTCGTTGTCAAGCTGAAGATCGCCCTCACCATGACCAAGGCGCAAGAGATGACGCTCATCCATGTCTAATGCGACAATCTTCTGAAACAGCTGGTTCAATGCTTGGTTCGAATGAGCAATTAGTAGGGTGCGTTCCTGAGGGCAGTTGTGATATATGTTGTTGATGATCTGTGTAGCCACATCCGTCTTGCCTGTACCTGGCGGGCCCACGATTATTGTCAGACCAGGTTGTGTGCCAGAGGTGATGGCCTCGACTTGTGCGGGTGTGAAGCGAACAGTATTGAGCTTCGGCTCGTCTGCTGGGTATGGTCCGAGATTCATCGGCTTATAGGTGCTGACTTCGACGCTGTCTGTGCCTGACACATCTTCGGTCTCGTCTCGCCTGCGCTTCCTGGTTGTTGTTGTTGTTTTGCTCGCGACGACTGTTTTATGATCGGAGGATACCGCGACAGAAATGGAACTGTCACCCTGTACTGGCTGACCGGTGTCGTCGCGTCGTCTCTTCTTTGTCGAGGTGCTCTCCCCATTCGCCTCCGCAGCAGCCGTATCGAGCACGAAAGGTGGAGCAGAAATAGGTCCGTGGGTGCCTTGCGCCCGCACACTCTTGCCTGGCAAGCTCTCCACAAGATGATCCCAGTCCAGGAAAGTGTCCTTAAAGTCGATCCTTTTCATAGCATTTGCTAGACGTTTGTAGCTAGCACCCGCAGGATCACCAAGCCCAAGGAACACATCCTGTAGCCATGCCGGAAGTGCCACGTCGGATGTCGCAAGCTGTCGAATTGTGTCTAATACGGGCTTGAAATTGTTCTCTCGACTTCTTCGCCTGACAACGACATTGATGCTCTCCAGCACATCCTTTTTGCCCTTTTTCACGTTAGCAGCATCGGCTTGATGAGCAACGGCATCGAGCCGAACCAGAATTCTGCGCTGACGCGGACGTCGTTGATACCCATTGTCTTGTGTTTGAAAACGTAGAGGCTTGCCATTGTCGTCCATAACTTGGATCACCTCTGCAGCACGCATGCAGTGGAATTGTGCTTTGGGTGTCTCATGCTCGGCACCTGTACGTGCTCCAGTTTCCTCATCAGGCTGGACTCCAAGCAAGAAGATCACATCATCCGGCCGTAGTGTCTCCCACTCTTTCCGAATTTGGTCTGGCATGCGACTGACATCAAGTATAATTTCAGCCCGGACTTCAGCTGGAACTTCCTCGCCCACTTTCGGAGCCACGATTTCGATGATCGCGGGCTTCTGAATTTGCAAGGCCATTCGTGATGAGCCAGAGAACCGGACCTGACCTGTGGAGAAGTCCGTCTTCGGCTGCAGTCGCTTGACCGTTTCCTCAAGGTCTTTCCGGATCTCATAGAATGCCTCACATCGAAAGAGTATGAACGATCGCCACAGAAAGTCGCCGACGGTGAGGTATTGCAAGTTGAGTTTCGGTATGGCAAGCGGCCGTGTCCCTGTATATGTTTCGTTGCGCAAGAACGATGCCTCGTACAGAACAGCTTCTGTTGGTAGAATAGGCATGCCTTGCATCGACTCTCTGAAGGTTGACTGCTTCTCGTGTAAGCAAAGCAGCACTTCCAGAAGGAAGGCTCTGTCAACGTTCAACCCGGCCGACTTTGGATACTCTGACCGAATGCCTAGATGTTTGCAGAGTTGCCGCAGATCAGCCTCATCTAGTGGTTCGAGAAGTCCTTTGAGCTCGTCGCGCTGCTCGAGCAGACCATGGTTCGACAGTGACAGTAAGGTTAGCTTCTCCTTGAAGTGTCTCAATCCCACACGCTGCAGTTTGGCTAATTGAGCAGCTCGCGCACTAGTGAACGCTTCCTGTGAGATCTGTTGTCCAGTATGATCATCGATTGGGAAGTATGTATAGTGTCGCAGCAGGATGTACAGGTCCCGAAGCATGCCACAATCTTCATCATTGAACAAGCTGGACTGTTTGAGAACTACCAGAATATTGAGATCTTGTAACAGAGTATTGACATATCGTCTGGTCGGGAACTGGCTTTGTAGATCTGACAGCAGCTCCAGCATGCGCTCACAGTACACCAAATGGTCTGCTGTTGGGTGCACCGTCCCATGCAGCATGTTCAACATGTCCAGAATCAAAGTGTATAGCCACGAACGCTCGAAGCGCATGCGAATCTTGCCCGAGTCGTCTGAACCATCATACCGCTTGTTCGCCGTTTTCCATGCTTTTTTGAACTGCGCATTCTTTTCCAAGAGCGCGTCTCTTACGGCTTCGTCATGCAGGTTGTGCCATATTGCGATTGATACCAAGGGGGCGCATTCTTTCCTGATGATCCCGCTATCAAGAGCTTGGAAAGCCCCAATGATCGTGACTAACAGATGTGTACGCACTCGCGTCGACAAGCTCGTGTCCAAGACGAGCGAGAGTATGCGGTGGAAGAGGTCGGAGAAATCCTTGGGTCTGTCGCCGAATAATGGCCATATTGGGAGGTTCTCTCTGCGCTTGATGTTGATGAGGAGGACGATGAGAAGGACGTGCTGGTTGCTGGCGTCGGCGTTGAAACCAGGCCATAGATACTGCTCCAGAACCTGCAAGCTCTCGAGTGGTAATAGTGTCGTGGGCGCAAAGTTATCTCTTTCTAGCGGCTCCCATAGCTCGTTCTTGAGCACGTCTTGCTGAACTCGATTCACTGTTTTGCCTAGCCAATGCTTGCGAGCCAGCTCCGCAAAGGCATTGTCATCGTGATACTCGTCGATACCCGACATGGCATGGAACTATTGGCTGAAACGACTGTACCTAACGTCAGGTCTGAGCCAAATAAACATTTCATGCAGATCGCGGCACGTGATTGTTTTCAGATTGTTTCAGAAAATGAATTATATACAGGAAGTTTGAACTCTACTCTAATCTATACAGTGTCACAGGTCCTCAAAGCGCCGGCATCTATCTTGCTCCTTCTCTACATCTGTCTCGAATTATACCATGCCCTCTTTGCTGTTTCGTCGGCCCCATGTCTTCGGCTGCCGCTTGAGGAATGCTCCAACTGCTCCAAGATATCCTTCGTGTCTCAGAAAGTACGCTTGTTTTATCCCTTGCGACCAATATGTTATGGCGTAAGAAAGAGTGTTCATTGTCTGCCGATGTCCGCGAATAAATGACCCTCCAAAGTAGATGTGCTGAAGTGAATGTATGGAAGATTGTAAGTAGGCAATTTGACCAATATTGTAGCTGCGCAAAATGTCAGCTGGGCCCTCTGCGCATGGTCGCTGCGTAGCTGATTGTCTCGAACTTATCGGTGACACGTACCTAACAGCGTAGAGTAAACTTCGACTTATGTCCTCGGGCCGAAACGCTGTCTTGCTGCTTCTGTCTGAGCCTTCACTGTCGTGATCGTCAACATCTCCACTGATGTCAAGCTCGCTTCCACCCATGTCTGCACCGTCCTCTGCAGCTCGCTCAGCTTCCCTTTTCAGCTTGTAGACTTTTCCGAAACTGCTAGCAATCGTGTCTGCTTTAAGACCTATTTTGGCGTAGCCAGTTCCGTAAATATCACCAACCAGCATATCGACTGCAGTGTTGTCTCCCTTTTCCGCCATGGCAAGCATGTCATCAAAGTTGCGAGCGCCAGTGATCAGGGAGAGGAGGCCCCAGAGTGTTCCTCCGCCCAAAGATGTTCCGCCTATACGCTGATACTTCCGAGGACCAGAGACCTTGATCATAGAAACACCGGAGCCAATATTGACAAGAAGATAAGGATATATATCTGTACGTGGTGGAACAAAGTCCATAGCAGGAGATTGTTGAGATGGTGATGGGTTGTGGGTGAAGACTTCGCAAGGAATCTCTTGAATGAAGAAGTCCAGACCTGGGAAGAACATCGCAGTCAGCATCCACAATTGGATGACCTAGTATCATGCTGCACCTTGCTCACCTATAATCAGACATTCCATCTCATCCTCTCGCAGTACCTCAACCCCAAGTGCCTTTCGTATTTCTTCATAGTACTTGAAAGCACCTCCGCCGGTCGCCATAACACATAGCTCAGATCCATTCTGCTTTTGATGCTTTTCTTGCAGCCTGTGCATGAGATCGATACATTCTGCTATGCGATCCGTTTCGAACTTTAGGAAATGCAGGCGTCCACCAAGTTCTACCGAACCAGGTTCGTGTGAAAAGTAGACGAGTTTCGCGAGGGAGCCACCAATCTGAGGCCGGCCATATTAGTACGATAAAGGACTTTGCGCTGTACAATTAACATGCGCAGAGATTTATGCGCTCTTACTCACATCTATTGCGATATGGCTAACGACTTGTGTATGATTGGGTAAGCGGATATCCTGTGTATCTTGACGATAATCGAAGTATTCCTCATCATTGCCATTTTCCGAATCACTACTGTTGGGTTTGACCGGTGTTGTTCTTCCTGTAGTACACGGCGTAGGGGAATCTTCGTCGACTATGAACGCGCCTTGCACATTGATCTTGATTGTGCCGGGATGTAAGATCGCATCCCGCATCGGCTGTCTTGAGTGACCATTGAGATTACGACTCGAAGCTGTCAGTGTTGTGTCCTCGCGGGACGCTGGCGCTGCGTCGGACACCGAAACTTCTGATGGTGCTATCAGTGGTGCAGAAGAGGATACCTCTGCGGGCATGACAAGAAACCTAGGTGGTGCATTGGAGGAATGTGGTAATTGACGGGAATCTATTTCATTCGGCTCTTTGGTCCGAACCTCGGTACAAGTGCTAATCAGCACTAGTTACAGGAGAGTGCCGTAAGGACTTCTGCTCGGTGACAGTACTCCAACCTACGTGGTGTACATGTTAAAGGTACAAACACATTACACAATGGATGTGAGGCGGAAAGAAGATGCAGGGTCAAGTCAGATGCCATGTTGGCAGAGACCACTTTTGATTAAGCGAAGAAGCACAGAGTCTACATAAATTACAAGCCGTATTCCCACGAGCCCAAATCATGCCACCAAGATACCATTACTGCCGTGTCAATCCTCGTTGCATGCCTCTCGAGTCTAGCACCAGTCATACCCGTAAGTCATCATCAGTCCTCTACCCAAGCGGAGAAACACCTCAGGATAGGTAGAAGGGTCGCAGTGTCAGACACTGCGCGCTCTCAACTAGTCTACCATGAGATTGCTTGCGTGCCGCTGAAAAGAGGAGCTGTGAGTGACTCAACGCCGAGCTTAGGTTCATCGAAGACGAATTGTGATGCGTCAAAGCTGGAGTCCATAAAGTCCGGGAGGTCTTGGATGGGGACTAAGCCAAAGTTCATGGACTTGGGGTCCCAGTTGATGTCGAGATTGTGACCACTGTCGGTAAGGCCATCAAGGTTCAGGAGGTCGTTCATGATCGTGTCATGTTCGGGTTGAGAAGGGATGGATGTAGTCATTGGAGATGCAAGCTTCGTGCCATCAAAAGCATCCCACGCCGCATCTCCACACATATCAGCAAATCCAGCGTCCACTGCCGGGTTAACACATTTCAGCAGAATGTGTGTCAGCGGATTGCGCGATATGTGTGGAGAAGGTGTCAAAGGACGGCGGTGATGCAGGTGTTTGGTCGGAATCATATGTGGAATCATGATCCGCCTCAAGCTTGACTTCAGGTATCAAGGCTTTCCGAAGACCCGCTAGTTGTTGTCGTAATTGTCGGATTTGACATTCTTGATCCGAAATCGTCTGCTTGAGATCGTTGTTCTCCCCAGCAAGACGATCCATTTCATTTTGTTTCCGTAGGCGTGAGTTATGCGCCGCTTGTCGATTTCGCTGAACACGTTCGTACTTCCTTTGCTGCTTTTCAGCGTCTGTCTTGGCACGTTTGCGGGGCGGTAGATTGGTCGTCGGCTCAGGTAAGACTTGTCCCCAACTCTTCCTCTTTCTCTTTGACTGGGCGTCAGAGGAGTCTGAGGGTGACTGAGGATCGTCAGGTGATGGTGAAGAGGTCTCATCTGATGGTGCTGGGGACGGTAGATGTGCTGAGAGCGACATGTCGGTAGGGTTTGTGAGTGAAGCAGGTGATATGGTATGTTGCTCGATGCTGTGGGTGATCGTCGAATCCATTCTGGAGAAGATAAGGTTGATTTGTTGTAAGTAATCGCTGATGTCTATTTCGTTTGTGCCCCTGAGTGTTTTGTGTGTCGTGGAATGAGGACTTGGGGATCGAGGTTGAAAGAGTTGTTATTTCGTTGTTGGAGTCGTGAGTGTCGTGAAATTAGAAGAGTGTCGTCGGTCGATTAGGTCCAGTGGCAGAGTGTGGCAGTTACATCTTACCTTACTTATGTGCAATGGATGTTGAAAAGGCCAGCGTGTCAAAATGAAGAGGGTGACTCAGAATTACAGGGTCCAGCGACGTTCCCACGGATGTCATGACGAATGAAGTTTAAGACCCTGAAAGACTTCTGAAAGGCGGCCTTGCATCCCTCAGCCTCATCTCACAGGATATGTGGTATTTTGACTCGCAATAATTTATTACCGCGTGTCGGCTGGAGCTGATCAGTATGCTGCGACCTCTTCCAGAAACAATGATCGATTTCCAGATCAATAAAGGACAGATCGCCGTCTCAGCCGTACTGAAGGTGTTACAGGATACGTAAACCTCAGAGTCGGCCTCGTTGCAACCAGTCATGATCATGGCGCAATAGATCATCCGTGTCTCGAAAGCCTTAACTGTGACTGCGATTTCTGCGCGCATTTCTTCGGTTGGTCTTTTGCTTTCGTGCGTTGTTCAACCTACGAGCACTCCACCCGGTTATCGAGATCGGGTGATCTTGGTGAAGTCAAGGAGCTGAGCGAAGTGCTCTACTACCTCGCCGCGGGACAGTCATGGAAAGGTCTCTTTTGTCGCTTCAGCATGGACGCAATGCCGATATGCTCAAGTCCATCGCGGGTTGTGAAGTCTCCCCGGCAAGCCTAAATGAATGGTTGGTACACAATCACACAGCATGGCAGGTCTGCGAGAGCGCCATAGTTTCTGCTCAGATTTATGTCTCTGAACCATACTAGCCTCCTCTCCAAATACTCAAATGAGCATTCGGGACTCTGCAGACCTTTGTCGCACCACTCTTAATTCGTCTCGAGTGCCATTCGCTAGGTAATGTTCCACCTTGTCGCATTCTTGACCGCGTGCCGTGTCGACCTCTCTGACTCTAAGGTATGGAAGGGTACCCGTTGTGTGATGTTAAGTACATGACTGATCATGCTCCGACGACCAAACGTCACAAACGTCGCTTCTTGTTTCTCGTCACCTGGGATGCTTACTTTACAGGTACTTGCATTTGATGTGCTCACATTTTTCATTACGGGATTGTACCATATCGTCACAGCACAAAAGGTCGACTATGACTAGGAGAGGCAAGGGAACAGGCGACTCTACAAAGACTCTTATGATGACCTAGTAGTGGCATCATCCCAATACACGTACGCCACCATTCATTTGGCTTCACGTGCCATAAGACTGGTCAGCGCCAGGACGTAGCTGATGGCATCGATGGTATCCAGAAAGCATTGACATTGGCCGGACAACAAGTCCTTATGTTGCTGATCATCGAACAGACAGTCGGGATTCATGGGAAAGTCAGAAATGCTTCCGTTCCCCGTTAGGCGGAGTTCTCACCGGGGAGCAACGGAAAAGCTCTCTCTCTCTCGCCATTCATTCTTTCTGCTCCCCACTGACGTCTTTGTATTGAGACTGCACAATGCTGTCACATCAGCACACCAGCGCGTGCTTTTCGACCGTACTATCCGGAGGCCGAGACGAATTTATAGCAGGATCTTCAGCTTTTCAGTCAGACCGGCACGCGGAATGAGGTCCGGTACCACGTCTCCAACCAATGGATGTGGGTGTGGGATCTTGCCCCCGAATACTGTCCTCGACTTCGAATCCGATAGCTCTCCGCCAGCTGGTCTTCTGCTCCGAACCCCACGCGCCGCTGACGAGAGAAACGTTGCAGATCAGAAGCGCCGCGCCTGTGCCGCCGAAACAATCAGTTTCCTGCCATTTAAGCGCCAATGCTTTCCGAGCTCAATGACTTCCGCAATGACGTTCGCAATGAATCCCGCCTGGAGTGATTCTATATCCTCCTACCCACCCGCCGAGCATCTTGATCGATCTATGCATGTTCACTTCCCGTACACAGTACAAGTGCTCCAGCTAGTCCAACAGTGACCGCTCACATGACCTCGCAGAACTCTACTCTCCGTACTCTAGCTCCGAAACCAACAAGCCAGGATGAGGAGAACACCGTGGATACCGACAGCACTCTAGGCAAACGCAAGCGTACTCAGCATCCATCAGCTTGCTTGCCATGCCGCAGCAGAAAGTCCAAGGTCAGTCTGGGGAAAGCTGAGGTACGACGGCACTTCTCCATACTGACAATATAAGTGTGATGGCAACAGAGCCGGACCTTGCTCAGTCTGTGCCCGCAAGAAGACAGCCTGCGAGTACGAACTTGGCGTCGGTGAAACACGTATCAGCAGTCTTCAAAAAGAGAATCTCTTGCTTCATAGCCAACTATCCCAACATGAGGCTTGGATGGACCTCATACGCACAAGCAACGAAGCCGACGCAGAAGAGATGTTCAGAAGACTCCGGTACAGTCCGACTGCAGAGAAACCACAGGATTTCAGGAACAAGACATCGTCCCAGCCAAGAGGCGGGCAACATCTTCGAGGCCCTGACCATACCCGCAGCAATCGAAGCCACCGAAATCTTTATGACATAGAACAGTCGTACTCCACCGTCCGCACCAGCCCAACATCGGCTTCGACAATCTCCGATGCATCGACCAAACTTTCGTCCGTGTCGCCAACAACAAGCTACGCTCTGCCTCGAGGACACCCTCCCACGCTATACGGCGGCCGCCCCTACGAGGCACATCTGCAGAATGCAGTCGAGAGATCGGCGCCGAGTACAGACACCTCGACCGTGATTGTGCGAGCGCCACCACCTCCGTCCAGCAGACACTATAATAGTGACAACAGACTTCCGCCTCTTGGCAACATGCTCCCTACATCTCGACCTGTCAAGCAACGTGAGCTGCATACTGCCGACTTGATGGAGCCAGTTCCCGTTTGGCATGACGGAACGGCCCAAGCATTAATCAGGCCGGTGCAGTACTGATCTCGTATCATGGACTGTATATTGAGGGGACACGGGTATGGACAAAACAACCTATGACACCACGCCAGGACCTTTCCAGCATGTCATTCCAGCACAGCACATATCAGTAATAGTACGAGACGGAATGACAGCAGCGCAGGGCTCGCCCAGAAGCCACCCTTTCTTTCTCATCGAAAACTCACGGGACAAGTAAGACATCCTGGTCACAAACGATGGAATATGGAGGACAACTTTTCCTACATGTCACCATGTGGACGCTTGAGGCATCTTTGCAGGACCATCCTGGTGCAGATATGAAACATGCATTGCCAAGGGATGCACCTTCAACACAACCTAGGCGTACGTCGTGTTAGCTGGTGGTCATCTCGCACACTCTCACGGAAGTAGCTTACCTGCACAATGATGTAAGGGACGAGATCAGCTTCACAGACGAAATGACAACTCGGGGGACCATCAGTAATACCCTCGATGATACCCATGTTTGGGACCGTTCGTCGTGGCCATCTCCGAGAAGATGCGATGAGAGATGGTACTAAAGCGAGGGAATGTATGGTAATGACACGAAATCATCGCGGATGGTCATGGGCTGTAGCATCAACACCCTGCTTAAGGAAAGTGTCAGAAGAGCGCCAAAGAAAGAGGCATCAGGCGGGTGATGGCGTAATGGCTGTCTATGTATACGCGAGGTTCTCGATAGCCAGTAGGCTGTGTTCCAATAGTAGTGGTAGAAACAACATTTCGTGTACAATGTACCGAACCACCGAGGCTCCTCTGACATCTGATCACCTTTGTTCCAATTCCACCCACATATTCAAAACACCATCAATCCCTATCCCCACCCATCCGCAACCTCTCCATTCCTACTCAACCATGCCAACCTTCTCCCGCAACTCGTATCCCTCCTCCCAGCACCTCAATACCCTCGGCGAGCGCTACCGCCGCCAACTCCGCAACCGCCCCTTCACCCTCTTCGGTCTCCCCTTCGTCTTCACAATGGTCGCCGGCTCCTTCTTCCTCACCCCTGCCACCGCCGTGCGCTACGAAAAACACGATCGCAAAACACATATGCTGGATACGCAGACGGCGTTAGGGCTGCGTGGGCATGGCGAGGGTGAGAAGGATCTCACGCAGGAAGAGCGCATTGCGGGGGGAACGAGGAGGGGTGCAGGGATGGGGGTGGGC
>Ga0268250_10000336_pt1 | contig 22842 bp, 22 predicted proteins | sample AgamicAsSfe_FD_200448 | JGI IMG/M metagenome (GOLD analysis project Ga0268250, IMG submission 200448) | Agave microbial communities from Guanajuato, Mexico - As.Sf.e (v2) (version 2) | ecosystem: Host-associated > Plants > Phyllosphere > Phylloplane/Leaf | place: Guanajuato, Mexico | collected... | reverse complement strand
TAGATCATCACGACCTATGTTCTTTTTGGCTCTCTCGTTAAAGGTTGAATGCTGTGGTCGGAAATAACTGGAAGTAAAGGGGCGGCTGCTTGTGCCTTGATATTGGCTGCTCATCGTACCGTAGGACGGCAGCATCCTTGGGTACCCAAACGCCACAACAGGTGCTGGCTATCTGGTGCTAGGACTAGCTGCAGTTCCATCAAAGAAGCCAAGAATGCATTAATTAGCGTTCTAGGAAAGTCGGGCTGACGGCGATTGGGACATGCAGTGTTCTCCGCCGCAGTGAGGGCCTCTTTGAGGTACGTCTCATGATAACGCAAGGAGTTGGTCTACGATGGACCGACTGCAGAGCCGACGTCAAGACCAAACCAGGAGCGGCAATGGGCGCGCGCACCAGCGGAGACCAACTGACCTAAGCAACACCGAGCCCTGTAGCGGCCAAGGTGGGTTCCCGCAGAAAAAACGTGGCATAGGCGATGCAAGCGTGGGTGGTGCTAAAGGGGATTGGCCGGCTGTCAATCGCGGCGTGAATGGCTTGTCCTGGAGGCTGACTGCATGCATACAAGTCACTTTATCGAAATGCGAGTGTCGTTACATGCAGCATCCTTACGTGCGAGCGTTTCAGAGCAGTCTGGTGCTGGCTATGTTGCTGCTGCTAAAAGGGTGGCTCTGTGGATGACTACAGCCGCGGGTACATAACCATGCTGTGTTCCGCCGCATGTACACTCGGTGAGATGGTGGATAACGCGCCATCAAGACCGACATAGCACCATCCTTCTGCAAGGCTGACGTTTATCAACCCTACCAAACATTTGTGGCATCCCGTTGCGACTCGCTAACTATCGTTCCCCCTGCGCGTCCATCTTACTACTCACGCAGCCCCTTGCCGATCTGGGCCCTTTGAAACGCGCGACGAAGACAGGCTGAGCACAGGACTCCGACCGACTACACCCGTCTGTTCACCTTTCTCTACAAACGCGGCACAGACACGGGCATCTGTCTGTTCTACTTGCCTTCGCGCCCCCTCTCCTAGAGCCTTGAGTCGCGCATCTACCATAGGCACGACATCGACGTCGCAGAGGCCCGCTACCCCACGCCCACATAGCAACCACCGGACACGCCGTGGCGCGCATTATGACAAACTCTCTAGAGTCGTCGCGGCCCATGCTTGCCAACGTAAGTCATTCTCCCGTATCCACTGCCCGTTTCAGACGTCCCCTGCCTGTGGTCGATGCTCGCCGGGCAGCACCTACATTGCTTGCTCGACCGTACTCCTTTGCGCCTGCCCTTCCGCTTGCACTCACCATATAACCATTCGCCTCCCCGTCCCGTCCCGACACTACAACGCCAGCACCCAATACCACGCCGCGACCATGTCGGAACAAGCACAGTCTAACGAAAAGAAACAACAGTCGGCCGCCAACCGCGCCTCCACCCGCATGTCTACTTACAGCGCCACACCTACTCTCACACCCTCCATCGCACCCTCGCACCTCTCGGCAGCCTCGTCAACCGCCGGCGACCCCAAGTCGCAAGACATCAAGACATGGAATGCCGGATTTGATCGCCTCGAAGACAAGCGCCTGGTCCAGCAACGGTACGCCCTCACCAACGAGAAGACCGACGACATGAGCAAGCTGGCGCTGGGAGCAAAGCTTGACCGCGCACTTGCCCGCCGCATGTCAGGTCAAGACGCCGTCTTCCGGCCAAAGGGCGTCAGCGAGAAGAAGGAGATTGAGACATAAGCCCGAGCAGCGGCACACGACACTTTCATCTTTCGTCGCCTGCCGAGACTCGACCGCTGCTCGCAGCCACGACGGTTATACATGCGGTCTTATTCTCTACTGGCACGAATTTCTGGGTTCATCATGCGAGATATCCTTTGGAGAGCGAGCGAGCACACAAACAGACATACGGGGGGGCCAGGCGGCCTATTGCTACACACCGGTGGCAGTCAAGAACCCAGTCACAGCATCTAGCAGAGCATCACCACGACTCCAGGATGCTTACTCAAGAGTGCTCTATTATCGCTCCTCGGGGCATGACGGCTCGGATTGACACTTCTTACCACTATACCAAGGCGTTGCGTTTCCTACTACTAATTCATTTTTTTCTCCTTTCCGACTGCACTGTTACGGGCTTATCTCTGTGCCCGTCTGACTTTCCGCTTGATTATCGAATCGAATGAATACGAAATTCCTCTCAACGACGATGCACGTGAAAATGGATGTGGGACTTGAACGAACGCATAACGCGCGTCTTCAACTAATCCTCCTGCCATTACGAGTTCTGTGCCACTATCTAGGTTGCGTGCTGGATGCGCCATCAAACGTGTCACGACGGTTCGGCACATGCATGTTTGTTGATCCCTTTGTTTGTTCGGTGCCGATCACTGTCTTTTTTCGCTTCCTCTTAACGTCATTGTGGGTAGGATGGGTAAGGGGCTGCCCGTCCCTTCTTGATCGTCCCTGCTTCCGCCCATTTAGGCCACTACCGCTGTATCGGAGTTGCTTCCGCGTTTGACAGACCTGACAAGCCTTTGACATCCGAGGGACCGTTGGAGCTATGTAATTATTGATCAATAAAGGTAGACTGGCGCTTTGTTCTCTAGTTCATTGAAAACTTCATTGCAACGCGCTTTTGTCCACATTCCAGAAGTCTAAAGTGACATTGGGAGACGTGGTAGATGTGGCATGAACGAGCAAGAGAGACATGGGTAGGATGAATACGATTCATTTATGAGGTTTTGTTGATGAATTCACGTGTGCGTCTCACGTTTTGAAATTATGCGTGCGCCTTGGATTAATGTACTCCACACAGCCTATTGTAGCCGGCTTCCCGGCTCATCTTATGTCTTCTCGGGTTTCATGATTTCAGCCCGCTCTCTCTTTTACAGACACGCATAGAAGCGCGAAAGCTGACAATAGATATATAGACCATCGAAAACATCCTAGACCAGTGGTAATACATTCCGCGAACATCCGGGCCCGATGCTAACCCCTTGGTAAACATAGCATGATGTTGTTCTGTAGATCGGATTATGAGAGCGCCAGATCCAGGCTTTTCCGATTTTTTGAGCAGAGATCGTAAGCTTGAGTAGCAAGGCTCAGCTGGTTCCGCTCAGTGGTGCGCTGTGGTGCACCATTTTAGACGTTCCATGGGCAATCGAATCCTCCGTTCTTCCTGTTCAGTTGTCGTAAATCTGTCTCTAGACTCCTCCGCTCCCTGTCCTCCCATTCGTGTAGCAAGATTCTACCAGAACTTTCCCGTCTTCCTTCGCTCGTTGGCCAGCTCCAGCTGTTCCCTGATTCCTCTCAGTTCATCTCTGTGCCTCGAGTGCGTCTCTTCTAGTAGTCTCGCATGTTCCTTCTTCAATTCCACGAACTCTTCTTCTAGCTTCTCGTGCCAGGGGTAGAGGACGAATATCTGGAAGCAGAGAGCCGATGATCCGATGAGGAAGTTTGTGAGGGAAAAGGTACGTGTTATCATCATTGCGACCTTGTTTCTTTCGGTATGACGAACTAGGTTGTTGGTCCAAAAGGAGGGTTGAATTGGGAGATGAAACCAGTACAGGTCGTAATGAGCTGGACGGTAACGTTACGCAGAAGACAAGGAGTAGAATGGAGAGTGAGAAAGAGGAGTACAACAGCAGAAGACCGTCAACTCCGCGTGCGAAGCAACATTTTAGGCTCCAAAAGTCGCTCAAAGTAAAGTCACATGCATCACTCCCCTTACACATCGATTGGATCTTGGTCTTGAAAGTGGCATGATGGTTGCTGTTTTGGGCCAAAATGGACTAAGGCCCGAAAGAAAATCAGACCACTCAGTGCTGCGCGAAACGAACGGCATGTCTACGCATCGACGTACCGGCGCATTATCGGCGATTGTGAAGATGTTACTATGTGCAAGCACGCGGCGTGGAAGAGAAGGAACGGTGTTCATATGTTGCGGCAGACTAACCCCTGCGATACGTTGTAGTTCATTCGGTATTGAGATGGTGGCTCCTAAGATTGGGAGGCACGCAACTAGTGCGGCGCTAACCAGAATCCCAACATGAGTTGGATATCATGAACGATTCTCCACTTCCGAGATTGGGTGCTACAACAGTTGCGGCTAAGGAAACTGTTATCTCTGTTCCCTTCGCGATAGGTTTCGTGGTAGAACAGAGATATTCAATACTATGTGCAACGAGCAGACCCTCACGGCGATCTGCAGCTACTTGAAGCGCACGTCATCATGATACATGAGTGCGCAAGTATAATGCAACTATACAACATCGACGCCCCAACATCCACTCTTCCCAATCCCTACTCTTGCTCAATTAGAAGACAATTCAGAAAGCAGCAGGAAATAAAACTAGAATGACTTCTCCCAATATCGAACTCCTCACAGCAGGCACTCCCAACGGCCAAAAGATCTCTATCTTCCTCGAAGAACTCGGCATCCCCTACAAGACCACTTCAATTGACCTCTCCAAAGACGAACAAAAGTCTTCTTCTTTCCTCAAAGTCAACCCTAATGGTCGCATCCCGGCCATCATAGACCACACCCGCAACTCCTATGCTGTCTTTGAGTCTGGGGCCATCTTTCTCTATCTTGCCGAGCACTATGACACAGATTTCAAGTTCAGCTTCCAGGACAGTGATGAGGCGATGGAAATGATACAATGGCTTTTCTTTCAGAATGCCGGCGTGGGCCCAATGCAAGGGCAGGCGAACCACTTCGTGCGATATGCACCCGAGAAGATCGAGTACGGGGTGAAGCGATATCAGAACGAAACGAAACGGCTCTATTCTATACTCGAAGCTCGCCTTGAAGATAGAGATTATCTAGCAGGCAAGGGTCGTGGCAAGTACAGTATCGCGGACATAACGACGTTTACCTGGGTTCGGTGGGCACCATGGGCGGGTATTGAGCTGAAGGAGTTTCCGAAATTGAAAGAGTGGTGTGAAGGGGTCGAGAAGAGGGATGCTGTGAAAAAGGGCCTTTTGGTGCCGTCGGGTGAAGATCAGATCGAGAGACTAAGGAAGGATCCGAATGTACAAGATCCGTTTAAAGAGTGGGTACAAAAGGGCCAGAAAGAAGTCGCAGAAAAGCATGGGAATTAACACGGTTCATGACGTGAACATATACTGGCACACTGTCTAGTTCGACGGCTTCATATATGGAGGATGTGAAATGGCTCAAGTACAATGGAGAGGTTAGTTTCAATCGTATGGTATAATCGAAGCAACGACGCGCCCTTGCAAACTTTTTTTCCATTGCTCTTCAAGTTCGACATACGTTCATCTACTACAATAAAATATTTGCAGCAGCCAAGATCGCCTTTGCAGTCTTTCCGACGAACTCCTCTGCTAGAGTAGTATTTCCTGCAACAACGGCCTCGGTCACTCCTGGATATGTAACCGGCGCATATCCAGTGTCAACTCCAGGAGCGAAGACAAGGTGTCTATAAAACTCTCTTCCCGGGAGGCCGCCTTCACTGACGAATCCACGTCCAAAATCGCGTGCCTTGTGGTTCAGCTGTGTCTTGAGCACCGAACTGTTTGAGCTGACAGCCATGTTGCGAGCAGCATTGAACTGCCGCGCTGCATCCTCGAACACAGCAACGGAGTTCTCCAGCTCTCCAAGATCAAGATTTACCTTTGTATTCGATTCTTTTACGATACCTTCCAATTCTTTTAGCCACGCTCGCATCTCCACCCCATAGTTCGCCGGCTCGAGCGGTACAATCTCCTCGTCGACTAAACAATACAGCATCAACGTAAGGAACTTTCCGATGGCTGTGTGCATTACGAAACCTGGATCCGCAAACTTAGTCATCCAATGAAAGGAGTCAAAATTCGAGTGCGTGTGATATATTGGATCGAGAGGCGCTCGCGTGGTGCCCATGTCGATAGCGGAGATGCCGGCCCGATGTACAAAAGCTGTATAGTCGCTTTGCGCGCCCAATGTGTCAATTTCACCAGTCTTTTCTTCCCAGACATCGTATAATGTGCGGTTCTTGCCATGCGGCCAGATGACCTTCCGGGCTGTGGAAGTGGTGAGGGCATGGAGATCAGGGGTGGTACTGAAGTCAGGAATGGTGCCTGCTATGCCAACGTCAATGTTCAGGTAAGACACAACAGATGATGTCAACCAGGGGATGTACTCCTCGACCCATTCGGTACTGAAAAACTTAGTCAGAGTCTTCTAAGCTGGGCTGATATAGGTAATTCACCTTCCAACTAGACCGTACTCCTCAGCATCCCAGCTGCAGAGCACGATGGTCCGCTTTGGTTTCCAACCAGTCTTCAGTAGAGTACCAATGGCTTTAGCCAACTCAATAAGAATTGCGGAACCGGAGTGTGGATCAGCTATACACGTCAACGAATTGCTCGACGCATCCTTTCAGCATTTGTGACTCACCAGCCCCGCCAATCATCCAAGAGTCGTGGTGGTTGCCTACGATAACAACTTCGTCTTCGTTCGTACCATTCACAATACCGATAGCATTATGAATCCAGTTAGTCTCGCCCCTCATAATGTTGCTTATCGACAGCACAGCTTTTGACGGTCCTGTGCTGTAATCAACCCCATCTATTGCACCCACCCAATTCAGTCGATTCACAGTCTTTGCATCAAAACCATGACCGTTCAGAGCGACCAGCAGTGGTTTTGCTTCAAGCCAAGAGATTGGTAGACTCGGAATTTTCGGTACAGTCTTCTTCTCCTTTCTCACTACGCCCTCTTTAGACGGATATCCCGGTGTCGTGGGATCTCCTGGGTAGGTGCTCAAATCCATCACACTGCCTTTCTGGATACTTGTTGGATTCCTTGCAGGTCCATCGGGATACGTAGCGTAGTTTCCAGCTGCCATGTTCCTGTCGTCTCCCGGATCGGTGAAGATCACAGCTCCAATCATGCCAAAAGTCTGCGCATTCTTTACTTTAAGGCCGCGAAATGGACCACCGTATTTTGCTAGAGCAATCTTGCCTTCAAGGGTGATATTAAGGGCTAGAAGACGTTTGAAGTCCTCTTGAGAAGCTCGGCCTAACTAACTCAGCTTCTGATCTCATGCATGTGCTTTTTGGAGGAACGCGTACCAACGTAGATGTACTCAGCCGATGCATCACCTGACCCAGAGTACCCATGAAAAGCAGGAACTCTGTCAGCATCGCCGGTAGGCCCATCCTCTTCGAGTATCTCTTCTTCGAGTGTTGCGTGGTAGGTACTACCGTTTCCATGGTCAAGAGAAAGAGAAAGATGAACTGGGTAATCAAGGTAGACGTCTTTAGGTTCGATCAGCCCACATGTCTGAGCAACCAATAGAAGCTACCTACGATAACTGTCTAGTCTTGTTTCGAAGCCATGCTCATTCCAGCGTTCTGCAGTCCACTTTGGAACCGTTTCGCCTTCGCCTGCGAGGTTTCGTCTATGTGCTGTGAGACCTGATGAGCATTTTCAAAGGACGAGAACAGCAGATCAGCAAACCAGTTCTTACAGTAGTAGCTCGACCACGATGCTATAGACGTGTTATCAAAGGAAGATGCCAAAAGCTTTTCATTCACCGTCAAAGTTGGCGGGAAAACAGGAGCAGTATCGCGTCGTTCCAAATGGCGATCGTGGTGGCGGTAATGGTGTTCTTTGTCACATGCGTGGACACTGGGAGCATAAAGCAATGCCAAAATGAGTAGCATGACGGTCGCCTCAATGCTGTACTTGAAGACGGTGAAATTGGTATTTCACCCAGGTTTTTCGAAGGTTACGTATAGTGCCAAGTGGCGGAAAATGCGCTTTTTAGCCAATATCCAGGGTTTGACACATCCCAGTAAATGTACTCTATTTCGATGCCGCCTTATGTGGAGTATTCCCCATACGCACTTATACCCCTGACTTTAGTGTCTGTATGCGTGTGAATCATGATGTAATAGGGAATATCACGTCTTTTCTCAGGCAATTAACATTCAACTTGTGATCGCGATACCATTGGACATTGAAGATAACACATAGCCATATATACTTTTGCACAAGATATTTTGCTTGCTATATACAATTTATCTGGAACATTTCGTAAGATCGTGCCACGGAACACATGGACCAGAGGGGTTTCCACTAAGCACTAATCTCAACGGTGGTCACTTCGACAGTAGAGCTCTTGGCCGCGTCCGCAGCAACAGGCTTTGGTTGAGGCAGGCTGTAAACATCAGTCTCATCCTCCTGCATGCCGCCCAACAACATAGAGCTTGGAGCAGCAGCCTGGTCTGCAGGCGATGCAAGGAAAGCCAAGAACTTCTCATCGTGCCACGTGCGTGCTGTAACGAATCTGCCCTCGCTGTCCTGGAACATGGTCTCGTCCTCAGCGCGCAGAAAGTATGCAACGGAGTAGCGATGTTCGCTGTAGTTGTACGGCACAACACGGTGAATGCACGACTGGAAAGTGTGGCCACTAGCGAAGCGCAATGAATCACCGACGTTGATGATAGCTTGACCCTTCTTGGGCTCGACAAAGCCGAATTCCTTGCTGCCGGGTGGGCGGATTTGGAGACCCCACTGCTCAGTAAAGAGTACGGTCAACGAACTGATGTCAGTATGCTTCTGGTGACCGACGTTACCGTCCTTAGCAGGGTTGGACGGGATATAGTGCATCATGGACAAAGTGCTTGTCGAAGGGCGGTGGTTGCGATGCAAGTTTTCAAAGCGCGCAGCACCAGTAAGGCCGAACGCCGTCGAGAGAGCTGCCAGAATGGCTTTCCCCATGATGTTGTTGCCAGAGATGGCATTCTCAAGGATCTTGAGATCACCGCTATTCTTGATGTTGCGAGGAATGTGAGGGGACTCGCGTTGAATCTCATCGCGAGATACCTTCACCATCTCGTAGCCATCCCGTGTGTCCTCGAGAACGCCGTTGCGCGAACCAACTGGCTCGTATCTGGAAATTGTAAGTATATGGAGAGGGCATATGCTATCTGGGTTTCTAAGCTTACCCAAGATGAGGAGCTATCAGTCCATATTCGTTCTTAACCTCAAGAGGAGACTCAAAAAATCGATGCATAAGCTTCAACAGCTCCTGGTGGTCGTCAATGAACCGACGTCCATCAACGTTGTTGAGATCCAGGTAGAAGAAACCTTGCTCTTTGCAGCACTGGAGAAGCTTCTCCAGCTCGGCAGGCTCTTGGGAGAGGATCGCAGAGAAGTCGATTGTCTCCATAGGGTAGACCGGAACCTGCTTGCCGTTCCATTCGACCTTTCGGGGTACTTCGGTTACGGGAGCCATGTTGTCTGTTGGTGTGATTTGGTGTTGTACGGAGGATCTGGTGTGTCTGATCTTGTCGAGACTGCGGTGGTTGACTGTGTGCTTTTACACATTCTATTCAAACTTTATACCAGTATTTGATGTACATGCTTTGTATGCGAGCTGAGATGTCGTCCCCGGTCAGCTGTTAATTGGTGTTCATCTCGATGATACATCATCTGTTTCGTTTCCAGATGCAGAGATGGTGATATATTGAGCCATGTTGCTCTTGACCCAAATTTTGACGGCGTTGCTTCGTACCCCGCTTCCTATGTAGCTACCAGTACTACGGTGAGGTCGGCATCTAGAGCCAAGATGACCCATTACAGGGGCAGCCTTGTAGCACGCTGTGTAAAAGGAGTGGACTCTGCTGTTCGATTGATTAGAACGATCTTCTCTCCGCGTTGCAACGCCTCACGAATACATCCAGAGAGTGTACAACATACACGTGGAGATGATGTACCCTGTACGTTGGTCATCTATACGTTGTATGGGTAAAGACCTATATTCAGGACGCCTGGACATACCACAAATATGGCGTAATGATACTACTCGCCACTGCGAGACTACCAGTGAGATAATGGGATGTAATCTTTATGCAGTCACAAGTTGCTTCAACCATAGTATCGGCAGCTGGGCAGCAACTGCCGTAGATGGAACTGCAGCTGGTGGGGCTTCCGCGGGGGCCCTCGACCAGAACTTAGGGCTGCCGGCATGTCGCGGATGGCTTGAATTTTGACTGCAGTGTCCGGTATGAACGGTCGCAAATGTTTGTGGTAGTCGTCGAGTTGCTTTGCGAAACTAATGTTGTGGAGTGATGACGGATTCTCCAATCATAGAAACGATTTTAGCTGTCATCTCTCGCGGCTGGCGCCATCACTCTGAACATTGACACTCTGCAACAGGCTCAAACATCGCAACTGAAGACGATGTATGGTATTGGTACATATGGTTTAGACTAATGTTGTGAAGGTTTACAGCTTCATGCCGAGCACCTTATGTACCCGCAAGGCCTGTCTAATTGACAAGTCCAACATAATCTCCTCGCTGCCACCGGGGATGGCATAGGCCCTGACATCCCTATATAGTCTCTCCACCTTGGCACCTTGTCCACCACGGCTGTAGCTCAGACCACCAAAGATCTGACTTGCTTCTCTAGCACAGAACTCGAACGTTGTGGTACTTTGCGCCTTCAAGCTGGCAATAGCGCCACCAAGCTTCAGCATAGCCTCCATTTCGTTCATCTTCTGACACTGGTAGATGAGGTTCTCCATCCAGTTGTAACTCGCCTCGATCTGGCGGGCCATGTGTGCCAGTTTGAGGCGGATGACGGGGTGGTCGATGAGGCGCTTGCCGAAGGTCTTGCGCTTGTGTGCGTACTTGACGCTCTCTTCGTAGCAGACGCGGGCGAAGCGCAAGCATTGAATGATAATGCCGATACGCTCATGGTTGAAGTTGGTCATGACAACCTTGAAGCCTTGGTTCTCTTTGCCGATCAGGTTCTCCACGGGGACCTTGACGTCTTCGAAGGTCACGTAGGTGGTGCCACTGCTCCATACACCCTGGCAGTCCATCTTGCGTGTGGAGACACCACCGGCACTGCGCTCAATCAGGAGTACCGATACACCGTTCATGCCCTCGCCGCCTGTGCGTACGGCGGTGGTGAAGTAATCAGACCAGATGCCGTTGGTGATCCACTTCTTCTCGCCGTTTACGATGTAGTGTTTCCCGTCTTCGGAGAGCTTGGCTTCGCAGCCCAAGTTCGCAACGTCGCTACCAGCGTCTGTCACGATCAGTAAGTTGTTCGGAAATTTCAACCAGGTCGGCAGAACGTACCAGGCTCAGTGATGGCGAGACAAATCCTCTTCTTTCCACTCAGGATGTCTGGTCCAATGCGCTGAACAAGCTCCTTCTTGCCGAACTTGAACAGAGGCGGTGCGCCGATGCCGTATCCTCCGATCAGACCCCAGACAAGACCACCACTGCCTGTTCTTGACAGCTCATCCGTAATGATCATCTCGTGGAAGTGATCCCACTTCTCCGGTGGCACACATTGAACTCTCCGGTCTGTCAATTCTTTGGGAAAGTGGATGCCCAGCATACCAGCAAGGTACCCGCGCTCGCCCATCTCCTGATATATCTCGTCGGGTACCTTCTTTGCTTCGTCCCATTCAGTCACGTTGGGCATAAGTTTCTCTTCGACCCATTGGCGGACTTCGTCGCGGAGGGCTACGTGTGTATCGTTGAAGTAGGGAGAGTGGTACTAGGCTTTGTGTTAGCGACGCCAATGTGTCGTCCGTAGGTTGACGTACCGTTTGGTACCATGATGGGTCTGCGTAAGGGATTAGGTCGCCATAAGCATCGAAAGGCTCAGCCTCCTCAGCAGCAGCCTCAGTTGGCTGTGGCGCTATAACACCAGAGTTGGCCTCTGGCTTGACCACATCCTTCTTCTTCTCCGCCTTCTGTTCGGGGGCAGCCGCTGCTGGAGGAGCCGGGGGAGCAGCCTTGGTGTCTAGCGATCCGACTTGGAGCTTCTGGTACTTCTTGAGGATGCTGTCATTGTGGTACTTCCAGAACTGCTTTGAGGCGTCCTTTCCTGCGACGCGCGAAAGAACTTGGAATAGTTAGTCTTGGGTTTGAGGTTTGCAGAAGAAGCGCCGACGTACTCTTCTTGCCTCCGGGATGCTCTTCCTGGAAGTTGGTCAGATCGTAGACATCCTCATCTACAATGATCCATAGGTCGCTTGCTGTCTTGTGCGACGCGACGTCAGCTGCTGAGAAGCGTTTCGACATGTTGATCTGTCAATATGCAGAGGGAGGAGAGGGTGCGAGTAAGGAGAGCAGAACGATGAGGTGTCACTAATCACAAGACAACCCTTACTGACTTATAAGAGGCTTAGCAAGTTTCGGGATCCTTTCACATGCCAGCAACTGCTCCACGCGCCAAGGTAATCCGGGGAAACCGCCAGCTGCTGAAGGTCGGCCGCATATAGCGCATTTCGGAGTGCAGCGAGCCGCTGTCTGATGATCTCGTGCGCTGCTTTGCGAGCGCTGCAATTGGTCGCTGCCGTCATTGACCGGGTGACTTGCTGTTTGAAACTTAACGTCATACGCGTAGATGCCGAGGTCATTTCAAGGTTGCTGCATCGGGACGCTCACGTGTCGACATTTCCGCGGCGCGCATTCTTCACATGCCGACAAGCAGAGGCTGACATTCAGATGCTTGACGACCCGTTGACATGATTACTTTGATCCTGGGTAGGACGCGACATTTCACGTCGTCAAGCTAGGACCCCAGACCAAGTTGACTGGCAATCCTTCCAACGCGTCGCGTGTGGGGTCTCCGCATCAAGCCGGCGTCATAGCTCGACGCCTCCAACTACTTCGTCATGAAACCTCCTACTTGCCTGCTGTTCGCGATTCAGTACTTTTGCAATACGCCATGTCTCGAGAGGTGCAAGTAAAAAAAGGATCCGAGATCCAGGCTCCGGATGGTCCGCAGACCGATGGCATGATTCGCATGCCTGCAATCGTAAACATGTCAGATCAGTTATGTGGCACTGGTAGGACCGACATAGTTTACTAATTCCACGACTGCTGACGGCGATAGTCATGATTGCGAAACCTCATACAGCCTCTGCAGTCCATCATCACGGCGAAGAAGGTGTGTCTCGAATCGTGCACCCGTATCATCCGCTCTACACGAACCAGCGTTCGTGCAATCTTACAGAAGCAGCAATCTGATAACTTGGCAGACACCATTGTGTACGCAGCAAAGGGCCATGGCGCCATCGTGAGCGGATCAAATGGTAACAAGAGACAAGAGCTAGCACCGGGAGATTTTGCACTTATACCCGCGTATGCAGAGCATCAAGAGATCAATGAGAGCGACGAGGATGTCGTTTGGATCATCACAAGGGGTGGCAGGAACCCTATCGTTCAGAATCTCGCGGGTTGGTCAAAGGACTAAGGCTCTCTCAGAACAAGTCTTAGTGCGAGCTTTCTATGCACACGAACATGAACATGAACATATCGGGACTTCGGATGATGTTTTTGCACGTTGCGTTGTACAATCTACCTACATGACGGTAGCTTTGCATACGGCCCGGCAGGTGTAAATCACTGAGACAATTCAGCCGCTGCTCAGTAATCGAGCAGGCGGGTGGTAATTTTCCAATCAGTTACGTTGTCTCCCAACATCTACGTCAGATACACCTTCCTTCCTAATCGTTGATCGGTTGACGCAGGTGTTACAGTCTTAATAGCGACTTGTCGCTCACACATGTTGGTATCATGAGATCTCATTGGTCAGCTGGCTATCTCATTACACCCCACAATAACCAAAGGTACAGCATATAGCACGGCACAAACAGCGGAACATGGGCCATTATATACGGTTGTCGGTCGTTTCTATTCGTACTCTTGGTCTATCTTCATCTTCTTCGTACCCCTATACTGCTTGAACCGCCCGGACCGATCGGCATGCACGGCACATACGGCACGCATAGCCACAAGTTAGCCACACGATAGATATTGCGCTATACATACCGTCAAGCGGATACCGCTCATTGGAATCCGAGCTCTCTGGGCAGCATTGACTGGTACCTGTTTAATTTCTTTTTCGAGGTACCAGTGACGCTGGGAGTGTGGATGCGACTAGTAATTAGCTACGTACAAAACGGCGCATGTTTGTAGCCTACCCAGCTTGACAGGCTCTCCATCACAGAATGATTTACAGCATGTTTCCTCTGCAGACTGCGATTATGACGGTCTTTGCGAGACTATCTGTCCTTACGGTTGTTTGTCGGTCCTTGATACTCATCTCAGCTGTATCCGTGCAGGCACAGAATGACTACAGCCAACATGTCAACGTGTTGTAAGTAACACGTTCCATTTTCATCATTAAGATACTCACAGCCACTAGTCAAGGAACACAGGGTGGTGGAAACAGGTTTCCAGGCGTAGTTGCCGCTCCGTTCGCCATGGTCAAGCTTGGACCAGACGTTCAGAATGGAAATGCTGACGCCTACTCCGGTTACCTCCCCGAAGGCAATATCTTCGGGTTCAGTATGATGCACGAGTCCGGAACTGGAGGCGCGCCGAAATACGGTGTTGTAAGTCAGATGCCCGTTACGGGTGATGTACCGGACCCTCTGGCAGATTTGTCACAACCGCGAGCATCACCGGATCAAGCAGGTGTAGGATACTACAAGTCTTCGTTGGCAAATGGGATCACAGTAGAGCTGAGTGCTACTCAGCATGCCGGCTTGTACTTGTACACCTTTCCAGATAACACATCGTCATCTATCGTAGTCGATGTTTCGCGTGTACTCTCCAGCTTTAGAGGCCTTGGTTGGGAACAACATTACTCAGGCGGTAGTTTTAGTATCTCTAAAGATGGTCACTATGAGGGATCTGGAATTTACAACAATGGTTGGAATCTTTCACCAGACTGGACGATTTACTTCTGCGGCAAGTTCAACCAGCAACCTCTGCGATCAAGGACATTCATCGGAAACGCTAGCGCCACAAGCGAGCCGGTATCTGGAACTGCACGGCTCGGTGGTGTTTTCACATTCCCCACATCAAAGGTGACTTCTCGTGTTGGTATCTCATTCCTCTCTACCGACAAAGCTTGCGAGAACCTAGAAGAAATCTCACAAGACACCGAGCTCAATAGCCTAGTCGAAGTTGCAAGAACTAGATGGAATGAGGAGATACTCAGCAAAGTCCAGATATCCTCCGAAAACATAGAAGACTTGCAGCTGGTATACAGCTCTCTCTATGGCATGTTTCTCATTCCCTCAAACCGAACAGGCGAAAATCCCGATTGGAACGAAGGGGAACCTTATTACGATGACGTTTTTTCTCTATGGGACACAAGCAAATGCCACACAGCTCTGTTTCACATCATCCACCCCCTGGCATACGGAGAATTCATTCGCTCCCTCATTGACATCTGGCGACACGACGGCTTCATGCCTGATGCGCGATCTTCAAACTACAACGGCCGGGTCCAGGGCGGTTCCAACCCTGACAACGTGCTCGCGGACGCCTACATCAAAGGCGTTCGAGGAGCAATAAGTTGGGAAGATGGCTACTCTGCAATGCGTACCGACGCCGAAGTCGTACCTCCAAATAATTTCGACCCTAAAGCGCCTGATTCTTCAACGAAAGAAGGAAGGGGAGCCCTCCCAGATTGGCTCCAGCACGGGTACATCACGCCTCGCTTCACCCGCGCTGTTTCACGCGCTGTCGAATACTCCACAAACGACTACGGTCTTCATGTTGTCGCAGCGGGATTAGGCAGAACCCAAGAAGCATCTAGCTACCTCAACCGATCCCGCAACTGGCGTAACCACTGGGATGACGCAGCTACGTCCAACAACCACACTGGCTTCATGGTCCCGCGTTATGCAAATGGGTCATTCGCAAAGCAGGATCCTGCGGACTGCGGTGGTTGTTACTGGGGTGATGCGTACTATGAAGACAGTAGTTGGATCTACAGCATGAATGCAATCCATGACGTCGCGGAGCTAAAGCGGCGTATTGGCGGCGACGAACGCTTCATCGACCGGTTGAACAAAATTTTCGAATTGGGTTTCTTCGACGCGGGGAATGAACCTAGTTTCACGATACCGTACTTGTACAATTTTGTGGTCGGAGAGCAATGGCGGAGTGTGGAGAGAAGTAGGACGATTGGCAGGCTGTACAACGCTGGGGTGGAAGGGTTACCGGGGAATTCTGATGCTGGTGCCATGGAAGGAAATCTTCTTGTAAGTTCATCTCATTCTCATGGTTAGGCTTCTTTGGAGTCGTGACTAACGTTCCGAACAGTGGCAAATGATTGGTCTGTATCCACTGACAGGTCAAACTACCTTCCTTGTGCTTTCTCCCTGGTTCCCTCAGCTTAGTCTCGACCTTGGGAATGGGAATAAAATTATCATTACTACCACTTTCAGTGACGGTGGCGATCGAAACTCGGCACCCTACGTGCAGAGCCTGAAGGTCAACGGCAAGACGTGGGACAAAGCGTGGGTAGCTTGGGAAGATGTATTTGAGAAGGGTGGTACGATGGAGTATGTGATGGGAACCAGTCCTAGTCGTTGGGCAACGGGTGAGCTACCGCCTAGTCCGGCTTCATTGTGAAGACGACATGATCATAAATCTCAGCAACGACTATTTCGAAGGGTATGCAGCAATAGTATCTTGATGGATACAGGAACATAAGATGGTAGCTCTAAGAACAAGATTACTTTGAAGACGATGATATGTCATCAGTATGCTATATGCTATACAACGCGCTTCGTCTGTCAATACTGCAAACGGAGCATGGCAAGAAAAGAAAAGTCTCAATTCAAGCATCCATAGTCCAATGATCGATAAGGCTACCAAAGTTCATGCCTCATGCCGCTGTGCGCCGGCGCCTGTCAATGCGGAATACACATATAGTGAAACGAAGAGGTAATGAGATTGAAACGCCTGTGCAAGGTCCTTCACGGCGGCGGCGTCTCATCAGGGTGCACATGGTCGAGATGATGCCCGGTTGAGAAGTAGCCCATACGATCCGATGGAGTCTTAGGCAAAGTCGACTCCCACAACGTCCGTTGCTCTCCAAGCTTCTGCTTCCGTCTTTCCGTGTTCGGAGCGTCTGCGATGTATCCTTGTGCACGCCGCAAAAGCTGTGGCTCGCTCAGGCTCGTGGGCAATGTAACAGCCTGTCGCCATTCGTTTGCCCATGTGTTTGCTCTGTTGTGTCCTTGTTTGTGAGGAGCTGTTATGGCAGCACCATCATCTTGACTGCCCAGTTGTTCCAACCCCGGCTTCCTTCGCACGCGTCGCAGTTTTTGGGACAGACCTCGCCTCACCGGTTCATCCGTCATTGTCATCGCCATCATCGTAGTAACAGCATCTACAGACTCTTGAAAGTTTTGTTCTTGTGGTATGGTTGCCGTTTTTGCGATAATTGGCGATTCAGGGAAAGGGAAACCGTCGGCATCCTACACCAAAGTACAAGATTAGTAACTTTGAGGTGCGTAGTGTGCGGGCTACAAGCCAAAGTCAGTACTGCTATAGATACAATGGGGAGCCCTGAATCAAACAAGATCCAGTAAGCTCAGTTGCGATACGTACTGGTGAGTTGAGCATGCTTTGACGCTTGTTTCGGCTCTTCTTGATATGGCTCTTGAGTGCACTCGAGTCGAGGGGTTTGAGAAGCTCGAAACTGCATAATAATTCTCCTGAGACTGACATAACGGCGCCCCAGTTGTCGAACTCGCCGCAGTACTAGGCAGTGTTAGCAGAAACCTAATAGTGAGAGCTTCAGTAGCACTTACATTTGGTGCTGAGAATACAGTGACCAACACTCGATCAGTAAAGAACTCATAACCATCCTCTACCACCATGTGAGCTCTGCAAACAAGGTCAAAGTCGTGTCTTGCCAAGAACTCCATGATGACCTTCTTTCCAAAGCAATAACTGACGCCTCTCTCATTGGACTCCCAGTCATTCTCCATATCCGCAGGATCACTCCATAGCAGATCGTTCAATAAGCCGTAGTCGGGCACGTCGGTGGGTCGCGCAATTTGCCTGATATCATCCATGTGTGACAAACTTGGGGACAATCCACCATGCACACAGAAAATCTTCTGCGCAACAATAGCCGCGATAGGGAGTGTATTGAATGTATCCACAAAAGCCTTCCAGACTTTGATATTGCATCTCCTCTTGCATTCGTCGTAGAAACCGTATACACGTGTAACGTTTGCGCATTCGTGGTTGCCGCGTAGGAGGAAGAAGTTCTCGGGGAACTTGAGCTTGTAGCAGAGAAGGAGTAGGATGGTTTCCAAGCTTTGCTTGCCGCGATCTACATAGTCGCCTAGGAATAGGTAGTTGGAATTTGGTGGGAATCCGCACATCTCGAACATGCGGATCAAATCAGTGTACTGTCCGTGGATGTCGCCGACGATCTTGACAGGTGGAGCGAGCTCAAGCAGCGCGGGCTGACTGAGAAAGACTTCTCGAGCGGCCGAGCAGATTGCGAATATCTCAGCGTTCTTTAGGCTGACTGTCTTTGTGACCTTTCCGGCATAAGCTGCGTCCAAGAGTCGCTGAATCATATCGTCGAGATCCATGGTCTTGAGCGCGGTGAGCTCCATGGGAGAGCCCGAACCGTCAGTGGGCGCGGGGGGCTCTGGGAGTCTGGGTATCGGCTGGTCCTTCCTCTGCAGAATTGACTCTCCCGGCTGAGCAGAGGCCAAAGGCTGTGCTGCTCCTGTTGGAGGGACGTCAGAGACGTGGTCGACTTCACCGGTTCGCTGAGCCTTGCTCACGCCTTCATGTCCTGTTCCGAGAGTTGCACCGTGGACAGGCGAAGGCGGCGCTTGCGGTTCGTCTTCGTCTTGATCTTGATCAGCCTTATCAGCAACATCTGGAGACGCATCTGGTGGCACGGTTGCTGAAGCTGAAGCGACGGAGCCCCGCCGCGAACCTCTCGACTTGGTGGAAGCTGCATCTGACTTGTCAGCTTTGCCGTTGACATCGTTAAGACCAGCGACTGAGTTGCGCGGGCTGTCGGATTTGCCGGTCCCTGGTATTTTGTTCCGTAGTGAGTTGCGTAGTGAGCGCGTAGAGTCTTTGGTGTCCGATCTCTCGAAGGAGCGGTAGTACTCGCGACCGAGGGGCACGCCGTCAGCACCGCCCTTCTCGCCCTTCTTGTCCTTGCCGCTCGATTGCTGGTTGCCCATGATGGCGACTGTGGACTAAGCGAGCGTGTATACAAGTCTAGTATGTGTGTATGTTTTGGAAGAGAGCAGTCGTGTCTGTTCCCATACAGTGGGAAAGCGACAGCGGCGGTGTTTGTTGGTGTGTGAAAGACGCGGCGATGGTGCGCTTGGTTCCTTCCAGAGATGCCCGGAAGCGACGATGCCAAGTGCAAGCACGCTCTCAGGTGATGTGTAGAAAAGGTAGGTAGGCCACGCGTAGAGAGGGCGTTAGGGCGGTCGGTAGAGGCGAGCGAGAAAAGCAAGGAAGCGTGCCTCCGTCGGCGCTGTCGTTATCTGCCTCAGAGACTGGCAGGCGAGGCTGGGCGAGGCGACGGGGGAGCGATCGTCTTCCAGCGTGCGCGCCAGGTCGATGGTGTGCGGGCTGTGGGCGGGTTGGGCAGGCTCACGATGTGCGGGCAGTGGCTGTGCTGATGGGACTGGGTGTCGTGGTAGTGATAATAGTAGTAGTAGCAGCGATGATATCAGCCTCTACGCGAGCAGAGCGGGGATTTAGTTGCGATGTCAGCCGCAAACCTTAGTTGGAGCCAGGGCATGGGCAGTGACGCTGGTGGGCGAGCTGGCGTCGTTCGGGCTCTGCGGACCGGTGAATAGCAGCGTTGGAAGCACCACTAGCGCATCAACGAGGGCAAACTAGCAGGAGCCCAGACAACCACAAAGTCGAGGCAGTACACAACCTGCACTGCGAGAAGACGGTGGCGACAGCAACAAGGGAACAGCTCGAGTGATTCTCGTGAGAGGGGCAGACACAGTGGAGAGAGTGCGCCGCAGACAGTAGCGAAGTTGGAGAGAGCAGGCTGCCAAGATAAGGACAAGGATGACGACTGGGCACCCAAAGCGAACCGCCTCTTTTCGGTATATCCGACCACATCCTGAGCGACACATCACAGACGCTGCCATGGACAGCGTACACGCGCCGCTGCACACCTTCACGTGCCCATGGAAACACCTGCAAAATGCCAATCCTGTTCACAGAGCCGCTCACACTGACCCCACGAACGACATCATGGGCCCACTATCAGCAGTTCGCCCAAGCTGTGGGAATAAATAAACTTGCAGTTCCAACGCTCCTCGGAGCCCTGTTCTCCGCTAGTCGCCTTCGAGAGCTTACGCAAGCATTCTTGCTCCGCTGCTAGGCGGCGCGACTACACTGTTGCACATGCGCCCAAGGTCACTTTCCACATCCCGCCGTTGCGACATTTTCTCTCGCTGCCCAAGGGGTATTGAGCGCGTACCTGCAGAACGTCACACGTGTCAGGAGAGCCATGGCTTTACGACAAACACTTTTCACCGACATTTGCATTCATGTTGACTTGTGCCTTCTCCACTTCCTTTAGCACGTCAACAGCCCAAGCCGTGGCGCCAAGGGCGGATATCTTGGGTGCACATGTGACCTTATTTGGTGTCCTTGCAAGACTCCACACATAGCACCTGGCCACAGTTTCGAGGCTTGTCACTGGCATCTTGGTTTTGCATAGTATACATGTCCACTATAGCTTGTTTCCTAGGTTGACATGGATGGCCTAGTCATTATGTTAGCCGGCCCTGAATGTCTCTTTGTTGGTGCGACGTACCTTCTTGTTGGTGTATGCCTCGAGTCCAGCCTCTCCCAGCTCTCGGCCGATACCAGACTGCTTCACACCTCCGAATGGGATGCGAATGTCAGAATCGTTGCTTGAATTGATCCAGACCATACCCGCTTCAATCCGCCTAGCAACACGATGAGCCTTGGTGATGTTCTCAGTGAAGACTGCTGCGCCAAGACCATATGTCGTGTCGTTAGCACGCTCAATCGCCTCGTCTTCCTCCTTGAACGAGCTGATGACGACGAACGGACCAAACACTTCTTCGCGGTAGATCTTCATGTTGTCCTTGACATTAGTAAAGATAGTAGGCGAGACGAAGAAGCCCTTGCCGCCAACGTTCTTGTACGCTTCTCCGCCGGCTACAAGAGTGGCGCCCTCTGACTTGCCAGACTCAATGTATGACAGAACGCGGTCGAACTGCGTCTTGGTAACCTGAGGTCCCTGGAATGTGTCGTCTTTGAAGGGGTCGCCAACCACAGAGGTGGTCTTGACGTGCTCCTTGAAAGCTTCAACGAATTTATCATAGATGCCTTCTTGCACAAGAATTCTTGAAGTCGCCGTGCAAACCTGGCCTTGGTTGTACCTCCACAGTGTCAGCTTAGCTTATTAGAAAAAAAGGAGATGACCTACATGATACCGACGTGACTCCATTTGACTGCTTGATCAAGATCTGCATCATCAAACACTACTAGTGGCGATTTGCCACCCGTTTCAAGTGTGATGTTCTTCATGTTGACAGCTGCCATCTTCATAATCTCCTTTCCTGTAGCGGTGGATCCAGTAAAGGCAATCTTGTCGACGTCGAGATGCTGGGCTAAAGCGGCACCAGCCTTCCTTCCTTCACCGTTGATAAAGTTGATAACGCCAGGAGGGAAGCCAGCTTCCTTGACCAAGTTTCCAAGATACAGAATAGAAAGGGGTGTTTGTTCGGCGGCCTTCAAGACCACTGTGTTGCCGGTGCAGAGAGCAGGTCCCAGCTTCCATGCCGCCATTGCAAGAGGGAAGTTCCATCTGGCCGTGATCAGCAGGGCATGTTTTCGACATGGATGATTACGTACGGGATGATCTGGCCACAGACACCAAGTGGCTCACGGACTGTGTACGCCAGCTTGGCAGGTGAGGTGTCAATGACTGTGCCGTGAATCTTGTTGGCGTATCCTGCGTAGTACTTGATAGTACCGACAACTTCGCCCAAGTCGTCATTCAGTGAGACGGAGTAAGGCTTGCCGTTGTCCCAGGTTTCAATCGTCGCTAGCGTTTCCTTGTGTTCCTCGATTAACTGGGCAAACTTGTAGAGAAGGTCAGCTCGCGCGTTAGTGTCCATGTCTCGCCAGTCTGGGTTCTTGAAGGCTTTCCGTGCAGCTGCCACGGCATCGTCGACATCTTCGGGCCCAGCCGCATATACAGATACAATATCGCTCTCATCACTACCAAATGTCAACCACTTCCAAGGAAGAAAACGGACAGGCATACCTCGGGTTTATGGAAGTGATGGTTTCACCTGACTTGGACTTGACGAATTCGTTGTTGATGAAAAGACCTCTTGGCTGCTGGTACTTGCGACCATTGGGCGCAGTCAGCTCAACGAAGAGGTCGGACATGTTGCTTTGGGTGCTGTAGTATTTCCACAAAGGACGGCAACTACTTGTGGGAGCTCTGCGTATTGAGGGTTTGAAAGGAGGAGATGGTTTGGAGCGAAGTGAGGCGCGTGTGAGGGCGGAGAAGAGACAGGACATGTCCTTGGCTGGCGAGGAGACAGCTCGCTATCTATAGGCTGCAGACATGTAAGATGCTGATGACGACCGCGGGGACAATGGTAGCTTCGATTGATAGTGTGGACCCCGCGTGTGCCCACCAAATGCCCATAGCTAGCTAGCTTATCCGCATGCAACTGCCTGTTCCGACTGTTGCAACTCCACCTTGTACACGCCTATCGACAGCATCGCGGCGGTTTGAATTACTCATCACGCAAGACTAGAGACGCGACATGCCTGCCCATCGCGGAAGGTTGAGGGGCAGGCGCCATCATGTGAGCAGGCGTAGCGGACAGTCGCGACGCGTCGGCGTCAACAGTCGGCTACAACCAGCCCTGTAGCTACCCCACCCCACCACGATGAGAAGCTCGACGCGCGCATCCAACAACTTCTTATTCCCGCCCTGCGCAAATTGACGTCTTTGGCTGCCACGCACCGGCCCAAAC
>Ga0268250_10000334_pt1 | contig 22934 bp, 30 predicted proteins | sample AgamicAsSfe_FD_200448 | JGI IMG/M metagenome (GOLD analysis project Ga0268250, IMG submission 200448) | Agave microbial communities from Guanajuato, Mexico - As.Sf.e (v2) (version 2) | ecosystem: Host-associated > Plants > Phyllosphere > Phylloplane/Leaf | place: Guanajuato, Mexico | collected... | reverse complement strand
AGGGGGAATTCTGGTAGGCGTGGTGGTCTGGCTGGGCGGGCTGGGCGCTCGATTGGGGGTGGCTCGCGGTCGGGTCGGCTGGATAGCCAAGGTACTGCTGGACACTCTCCAAACTCATGTTGATAAGCTGGTCCTGCGCGCTGACTTGTTGTGCAGCCTGAAGCAGAGCAGGCTGTAGTGCTTCACTGGTCGTGAATGGAGCATGGTACTGTGGTTGTTGGGGAAATTGGCTGGGCCGCGGCTGTTGTGGTTGCTGGAATTGCTCGAATGAATGTACGCTCGTCGTCGACGCGCGAGAAAGAGGGCGATTACTTCTAGTAGACATTGACGTATTTGATCGTGATCGGCGGATGTCGGTCATGATGCGGATGCCGGCTGGCAGATTTTCCGTCTGTTTACACCAAAACAATGCGATAGCAACGGCGCGGAGATGGCGACAACACAGGCGAGAGAGTGTACAGAACAAGCGACGAGAACTCTAGGGATACCAAGGTGTAAGGAGTATATTGGCGAAGCTGCTCGCGCGTAGGTCGAATCTCAGCTTGTTTTCGGGGTTGGCGGGTTTGTTTGTTTGGGCCAGGGACTAGCTCAACACGTTGTCCTGTCGGCTAAGATGTCACCAACGTGGTAGGATGCTCCGGGGAAGAATATCCGGCTCCAAAAGATGTCGTCGGCGTCTTCGGTCGCCCTCGAGCGGGTTTGTTATGGGATAAGATTTGGATGTTTACGCTTTCGTCTGAACTCGGTCGCACCTGCAGCAACGGAGACTGGCCGGCGCGCTTGGACCATGATAGTCACATGACTATCGTCATAACGCCCGTGCAATCGCACTACTTTCTAATTGCCAATGTAAGAGAAAAAGAGATGAGTGAATGCAATATCGTCGCCATCTGGGATCTGGCCTCGTCGCAACACAAGACGATGCTCGCGATTCTGTCGCATCGGCATGCAACTGCAGCGCTCTGGCTGGCTCGTGAAAGGCGGTGACGTATTTAGCGATGACGAGCCCACTTCCTCCATCCCACAATCTCCAGGCTCCACGTTCCTGCTCCTCCCAACCTACTGAACACATTGCAGCCCCTCTGCTTCTTCCACCATAATCCATTGCATCTCAACCCTTTGCAACCCACCACACTCGACCCCCAAACAGCCCTCAACATGTCTGTCCAGGATAGAGCCCAGGCCCAGCTGTCGCAGCTCGACAAGGAGGTAAGCGCTCTCGCTTCCGCACATGGCACAATTGTCAAAATACGACTTGTATAGGTGTTTTTGATGAGAAGTCGCAATCGCAATAGTGTTTGTACAAAACCACGTATACTGACCATGTTGTGTTCCAGCTGTCCAAGTACCCCGCACTCAACAACTTTGAGAAGCAAACGTCGGTTCCCAAGGTCTACATGGTCCTCGGTCTAGCCGGCCTTTACTTCTTCCTCATCTTCTTCAACATTGCTGGAGAATTCCTCGTCAACATTGCCGGATTCATCATTCCCGGTTACTACTCGCTCGAGGCTCTATTCAGCGCAAGCAAGGTTGATGACACTCAGTGGTTGACCGTACGTATACCCCACTTTCTTATCGCTGGCAAGACATTTGGCCATACTGTGACCATTTCAAGCTCCACAACAAGGCTAACGTGATATTACAGTACTGGGTGACCTTTGCGTTCCTGACCGTTTTCGAGAGCGCTGTAAGCGCTGTTTACTGGTTCCGTAAGTCCACCAGGATTAGTGTACACGATTTACGTCTGACCTTGCCAGCCTTCTACTACACCTTCAAGTTTGTCCTGATCCTCTGGATGGCCCTCCCCCAGACTTCGTAAGTGTCTCTCGTGGCGCTTATGATGTAAGCTAACAATCTGCAGTGGTGCTCAGATGGTCTTCCGCTCTTTCCTCCAGCCCGTCTTCTCTCGCTACTTCTCCGCATCAGGCTCCACCGCCGCCGACCTTCGCGCCAAGGCCGACTCAGCTGGCAAGCCTCATGCCTCGTAGAGCAGTTGCGAGCTTAACACCTCTTTGACAGCCGCACGACGACATCATAATAACAAAAACGAAGTTCGGAATACGCCCTCTGCTGTGCGGGAGACGGAAAGACCGGGCTTTTCAAAGCGTGCGGCTGTTGCGGCTTGGAAACGCTGCATGGACGAAGGCTTACGAGTAACGGATCATGTTCATGACAGTGTCGATGTACGAAAGAAGAGGCAGGTATCCTTACGTTTCATGATTACTTGCCCATAAGGAAGCGGATTGGGTAACATACTGCGCTCCTTGGCAGTGGGTTTCTGCGAATCGCTTGCGAGCAATATCATGTATCCGAGTCTGGCTTGTTCTCTGACAAGCATCAATCACATATTCATCCCCTTACACCGTTGAACACATAGGCGTACACAATATGCGAACTGAAACATGAATACTAACTTATCTAGCGAGACATTGACTGCATTGGAAGATGGGAAGTATGTCACACGACGTGAATGGGGAGATGAGAACAACGTTGTAAAAGGCTCGAAACTTATGATTCTTGTTACATCTGGACTTGGTAAGTGAACGAACAATTAGTTGTTTCTGTAAATCGTCTCAAAAAATTTATGTTTATGACATCCTGTTGCTTCCACACAAACATTAGCAAATCACAACGACAATATGTGCAATAGTCTCAAGAACTCTGTGCTCTTGTTTCTTTGTTTCGTGTTACTCCATCCCTGATCTTTAATTGCTCAGGCTAGGTCGTCTATTCCGACCGGCCTTCTGAACTTCTTCACTCCATACATATCATTCATTTATTCAATAACTAGTAATGTTTGATACTTACACTAAACCCAAAAGCAGATCTTTCGAACGTGCCGGTGGCTTGATGTTGCAGTAAATCTAGTAAATCTCCGTACTCAAGCACAGTCTCCAAAGACATAAAGCACGCTTGAACAGTTCTAGCACAGCAGAAGCCACGTAGCAGTATTGTAAAGATCATCAAACCCTCTTTACCAAACTCAGTCCAATGCCACTCTACTCTATCGACAGTGCCTACAAACATCATTACAGCAGGATGCAAGCCACTTATGTTTGCTTGTTGAGAAATCAGGCCTACATTCTGATCAAGCCCTAATTATGGGGCGAAGCCTGGAGGTGATCTAGCGGACGTCAACGTCGTGGCATGGTTATTCAATCGGCGAAGACAGATTGAGCTGCTGACTATCGATACGCGGAATGAGTGGAGATTGCAGTGACAAGCCAGGGCCCCTTGCATGTGCTACGTCAACCTCGAGGCGTTGATCATTGGGAACAGTGAAATCATGGTTCAATTCCTTTGCTTGTCCTTATACAACCAAATCAATGCCGCAAAAACGATGATTCTGACGCCGCAGAGAATTACCACACACGATACACGAAAACGTGTCGTCTCCGCCAACCTCTTATACGGTACCCGCAATGCTCAAGTCCCGGATCTCTTGTAGCACCTCTTCCACCCGTGCGTCCAGCTCACCCTGTGCATACTGATCTCTTGTGTTTGCATCCAGATATTGCTGTACCTGCGCCATTCTTGAGTATGCTTCCGCGCAGAACCTCAACTGAATCTTGACCAGCGCCTCGAAACTTGGGTCTAAGTAGGGCACTCGCAGATCGATAAGTTGGGGAAGTTCGGTGGTGAGGGTATCGTTGAGCTGGTCGTACGCGGCCTTGGCCAATTGTTCGTCCTTTTCAGCGCGCGGTAGCTTGGTGACATCCTTGTCAGGCTTGTCGGTGAGCTTTCGGACTTGTGCACGCATGCGGTCGTAGTCCATTTGCTTGTGTTCGCGCTTTGTGATACAGGCGTTGATGTCGGGGAAGTAGGAGCAGAATCGCTGAATGGGGTCTAGGACGGTGGTTCGGTAAGGGCCGTCGAGGGCTTTGATTGTCTCGGCGTCTAGATCGGTCACGGCTTGCTTGTAAGAGCGCGACACGCCGTCTTTTGTTCCTGCATCTCCATAGAAGGCGTCGATGGTTTCAGCGATGCGCATTTGTGAGGCGGTCATGGCGCGCAGAGAGTCCAAGTAGCCCTTTGCTTCCTTCTGAAGCTTGTTCGCGGCGGTCTCCATGGTGCGGTAACGGCTGGCATGTCGTTAGTGTTGTTCATGTTCATGTGGCATGTATTCTTCCTGGCAGGGAGAAGACGGGTTGCGGGTGAAGAAGCGTACCGCTGCTCAGTTTCGAAGTCGCGGTCATTTGTGCGCTCGACTTGGCCAGTCTTCATAAGAACCTGCGTCGTCGCGCGATTGACGCCTTTCTTGAACCCTGCGTCTTGTAAGCCGGCGGCTTCCTAGATCATCGTCGAGGGGCTCCTTACCGGTCCAAGACATGATTGCGGTGTGGTCGCTCTGGTGTGGGGGGAGAAACGATGTATAGCGGGGTGTGCACGAAGCAGGGTCGTGAGTGGGAAGTCGTGGTGTTGTGGGGAGAGCCGCGGGAATCAATGGAGATGGAGTTGCTGGTTGGGCGCGGTCGAGTCGTTGTTGGCGGGCGGCAGTGCCACAATGACGACGCTACAAGACCCCGGCCGCGCTTTCTGGTGGCTGAGCAACAACGATTCCGATTCTGACCCAACCGTCCAACTTCAATGTTTTCACTTCGACCGCTGCAGCGTGCAGCGCCCTCGCCTTTCCGTATATGCTCGACTTGTCTGCGCAAGTACTCCGTCACTCCACCACGGCGACATGATGCCAGTGACAGACAGAAGAAGGTGATATTCTCCGGAATCCAGCCCACCGGAGTACCACATCTAGGAAACTATCTCGGCGCACTGCGACAGTGGGTGAGGCTTCAAGATGAAGCATCTCCGGACACCACACTTCTGTTCTCCATAGTCGATCTGCACGCCGTCACGATAAAACAGGACCCCAGTGAATTGGCAAGATGGCGAAAAGAGATGCTGGCTAGTCTGCTAGCAGTGGGACTCGATCCTAAGAGATGCATCATATTTGCGCAAAGCAGCGTGAAGCAGCATGCCGAACTCATGTGGATTCTCAGCTGTGGTGCAAGCATGGGCTACCTGGGACGGATGACCCAGTGGAAGGTATGCGACAGCAGAAAACAGGCTTGGAGAGGCGTAATATTAATACCGTCTTTAGAGCAAACTCTCCCTCCCAGCTAATGCCTCCCCACTCGACCCCTCAAACAACAAAGACGCCCTGAAACTTGGTCTTTTCTCTTATCCCGTCCTCCAAGCCGCTGATATCCTCCTCTACAACACCACCCATGTCCCAGTCGGCGAAGACCAAGCCCAGCACCTAGAGTTCACGCGGGAGCTAGCTGTTGGATTCAATCACGTTTACTCAGAGTCACGACCTCTGTTGACCGTTCCGCAAACCCTTCTCAGTCCTGCCAAACGAGTCATGAGCTTGACTGAACCAACAAAAAAGATGAGCAAGAGCGATCCGAAGCCAAAGAGTCGCATCATGATAACAGACTCAAAAGAGCAAATACACGCAAAGCTGAAGACAGCATTGACAGACTCAATTGAAGGAGTCAGCTATGATCGTGAAAGCAGACCTGGTGTGTCAAATCTGATAGATCTTATGTATCATTTTGATGACTCTCTCGCTGCATCACCCGAAGACCTGGCAAATGACTTGAAGGATCTGAGTATGCGGGCGCTGAAAGAAAAGGTCGCTGATACCGTTGACATGGGCATCAGCGATATAAGGCAACGATATCATGGATTGATGAGCGGAGATCAGAAGGAACTAGTGCAGTGTGCGGAAGAAGGCGCGCGAAAAGCAGAGGAAATTGCCGAAAGCACCATGCAGAGGGTGAGAAAAGCTATGGGCATGGCATGGTAGCACACTCATGAACGTAGTTACGCTATGTCCTCATTGCACGCTAATAAGTTATACCATCTGTCGGTCCATTTAGACCTAGACACCACCCCTGTCTTACGTTCACATCAAGTACCAGGCGTGACATCTAGAGTTCTAGTAAATCTTGAGTTCTGATGCCGGCCAAATCGTCAGAGCTGGCCAACTGGTTGAAGGAGAACCCAGTAGCCGCGCCCCTAGGCCCTGTACTTCTGAAGAAATGTTGGAAAGTAAGGGATATGGTCGGAGGAGTTGGTTCATAGAGGATTGTTGCATGGCGCATGTATATCATGAGTCTTGACACGTCGTCCTTGTTGGCCTAGAATTGTAATCCATGCATTTCAAAGTCTACGTCCATTCACATGCAGCCCCTGCGCCGCAAGTCGCAAACCTAAAGTAGTCATGCCTCGTGTAATAGAAAAATGACCTGAGAACTCCCTTCCCATGCAATGCAAATGCCATTGTAATAGTGACGAAGCCGTAGGCAGAAAAGCCCGTCGCAAGTATAAAACCATCAATCCAATACCAGAACCGAACGCCGCGCTTACAATGAAGATGTGGAAGAAAACCGAGGAATCGAAAGATGGAGAAGGTGGTGTGAGGCTGATGCGGATGAACTAATGCGCATACGTCCACCATGTCGTGTAACTGGGGTGTGGGTTCGGGCCAGAGGATGCCGATGCAGACACGATAGTGCCATAGTCAGGACCCGAATGCTCGGATAAGAGTGCCCCACCCCTTAGTGACCCCTTCATGCGGGCCAGAGACGCGCACATGATGAGGGGTTCGGATTTGCAGTCCATGGGCAACGTCTAGCGCTTCATGGGGGTGTCTGCGTCCTCTTCTTCCGCATCGTCGTCATCAGCCTCGAAGTCGGAGTCCATTTCTTGGTCCTCGTCCAGGTCGCTCTCGCTGCCGCCAAAGTCCAAGCTCTCGGCGTCGCTGTCTTCCCAGCTCATGTCGAATTGGCCCTCATCCTTCTCTTGCTTCCATGCTGTTTCTTGGGTTGGCATGACAAAGTCCTTGGGAATATCCGCCTTTGAGAGCTCGAGATCCTTCTTCACCATCTCCTTGTACTCCGCAGGCTTGTTACGCAACATGACCCCAGCATCGACGTTGGCGGGAGAGGAAACCTCAGCATCGTCCAGTAGGGAGAGGATAGATATCAGGACCGTCTCGACACGCTGTACGGGTGACCAACGCTCGGCAGCAGTCTCGCCGGACATCTCGTCATCGCCGGGAGCGTGGAGGATGGAGATACATAGCCGTCCATCGGGGTAGATGTTTGGGTGGTAGAGCGGGCGGATGAATTTGAAATCTGATCAGCCGTTAGTTTCTTCCCTGCGCTTCGCGACTCTTTCCATCCCTGGAACGTCGTATTGGTAGTGACGTACCTGGCGGGCTATGCGGGTAGTTGCGCGGGAAAGACATCTTAGCCTTGAAGTAGCCGCCATAGTACATGGACTCTTCGTTCATGACGATGAGGGCGACACTCCACTCGAAGACATTCTCGTTGATGAGCTGTGACGTGGTTAGCTCGGTGCTCCTGCATCGCCACTCTGACTCTGACTCTCGACGGAATGTCACCGGGACTTACTTCGATATTAGTCCACTTCTCCTTGCTCAGCTGCTTGAACTCATTCATGAGTATCCGCTGCGCCGTTTCCGCCATTTCGCTTTGTCGGTCGGGGGTTCTCGCTGAAGTGTGTGGTGTTGGTGGTGTTGCAGGAACAGTACAGTATCGGCGGAGGCAATCGGTCGAGTTGATTTATACGAGTAAAAGAGAGAATCTGGTGTGCAGGGAGCGTCTTGGCGAAATGTGTGAGGAGTGAGAGAGAGGCGGGAGGGTGAGAGTTTGTACTTAAGGGAGTCGGTCGGCTGAGGCGCTGCATGATCGAATGCTCTCGCCGAAGCAAGGATCACTTAGTCCGCCCCTCGGAAAGAGCCTAAGTCACCGCTTCCGAACTTGCGGACAACGAGTGGAACCTTGGCCGTGGTACTCACTCATTGTCTGCAGCGATTCACCGTCACCATGTCCCTTTGTTCGTCGGCAGAGTTGCTGTTAAAGCACCAAAGGTTGGTGGGCGTTCTGTCTTTGGCAACCTCGCCATCGTTGCTTCCGACCTCGGAACGAATAGGAACAGTACGGAACGTCACCGGCGATGCGTTCCAAGGTCGCTTTGCTCGCGTGATAGCGAAGAGATATGGCTTATCTATCATCACCCGCATCGTCACCCATGGACATATCCTGGAGTGTCATGTGAGTGTGCCCATGCAACCCTTTGCCTTAATATAGGCTACTGATGTTGCACTATTTCACAAATATAAACGTGCACACAGTCGACCTGAAACAGCAATGTGCAGTAGTCTTTTGCTAGGTCTATCGGTAGAAACCAATCGCTTCGACCAACATCTACGTGGCTCACCATGCCGGTGCGCGAGTGTCGTCATTCCAGGCTTGCTTGTTTCTTACACGACTCTAGGTCTGCATATTCTCACGTTTTTGACATTGTTTTTGCATCTAATGGTAATCGTGACTAATGGCAAACAACCAGGCATGTAGTGGTCTTGCGTTTAACAACAATACTTTTCTATTCTAGAGTGTACATCTAAAACCGACGTGATCGTGTATGACATGACCCAGGATTACGACAACCCCCCAGTACACCAGCGCTGGCGTTAATACATGTGCTAAACGAAAAACCGATAATACTAAACATAAGAAAGACAAACAATGAAAGCATAGTCAGGACGATAAAACAAAAAAAATTCAATCAGATGTAACGCATCTTCTTCGCAACTCCCAAGCAGACCGAAACAAAGAGGCAGATGACACCGATAATGCCAAAGAACCACGCAAGGCTGCCGTCCTGACCCGGAACCTTGACGTTCATACCAAAGAGACCGCAGATTAAGTTGAGCGGAACAAGGATTGTGGCAATGACCGTAACCTTCTGAAGTGTAGCGTTACTGTCATTTCCTTGGATGACTTGGTCAACGGAGATTTGCGCGAGGTAGTTGGAGTGCGCGCGGCTGAGCATCTTCTCGAAGTGAGCCAAGTTGGACATCATAGTGACGACGTGGTCCTGGATATCGCTGAGGTACATGCCCACGTCACCCCGAGGAGCAACGCTGTACGACTCGTTGCAACGTTTGGCGAAGCCCTTGATGACATCTGCCTTGCCACCCAAGAGACGCAGGAGCTGCATGACACGCTTGCGGCAGTCGCCAATCGATCGAAGAATGGCGCGTGAGTCTTCAATGCGTGCAGTGAAGACTTGGTCCTCAATTGCATCAGCTTCATCTTCGATGCCTCGAATGACAGGTGCAAAGCTATCGACAATGTCGTCAATAAGGGCGTAGCAGATCCAGTCGGCATTCAAATTGATGTAGTCGCGAAGACGGCTGATACGCTTGCGCACGTTGAGCGTGTGCGGGCTTTCGCAGAAGGTGAATGTCAGGATACCCTCCTTGAAGACGACAGCATAGAAGTTAACGGGCTCCAGATATTCCTCCGACTCCTTGTCGGCTTGGAAGAAAGAGCGGAACGAGACAAAGTAGTATTGGTGAAACAGCTCTACCTTCTCACGCGGCTCTTGAATGCAAATATCCTCGCGAGTGAGAGGATGCACTCCGAAAGCCTTGGAAATGGCAAACACTTCCTCTTCTGTGGGGTTGACCATATCGAGCCACCAGACGCCGCCGTCTGATGGTGTGTCAAACAGATCACGGAAGCGTTCGCCAGGCATAAGTAGTCCGCCCAGTTCGGCAGCATGAATCGTGTCGTCCAATTCGGACGAGAAGAACGTCCAGCGGTTCGTCTTTACTTCCGGAGTTTGCTTCTCTGCGAAAACGTGGGAGAGACCTTCTTCGGCAAGCTTCTCTTGAACCGCAGGGTCTGCATTCTTCAGACTCAAGACGTCGCTGTCGGTCTTGGGTGTTCCTGACTGGCTTGACTTGGGGCGAAGGTCGGAGAAGACCTTGGGCTTTGCAGAAAGATTAGACGCTGCGCTCGCTTTGTGACGGAGAGGCTGGCCAATAGGTGTCTTGTCGTGAGCCTCTGCAACAAATTCCTCCAGCTCTTCGTAGTCGAATCTGGTAGTCTTGCCTGTATCCTCGGATACAGGGAAGCAGACATCTTCTTGTGCTGAACTGTGCGCAGACGCGACTTCGATGTCGTTTGGCAGATCAGGGCGCTCGTCGCTAAGGGTTGGTCGGCGCGCGGTGCCACGAGAAAGCGTCCGGTTCAATCCAAGCTCAAGCTCGGAACCTGCGTGGCTCTGGAGAGTGTTGGCACGGTCGCGGCGCCGAGGACCAGCGAATGCGTCGACAGAGTTGGGAGGAGAGACGGACCGCGAAGTCGTCGAAGAAGCCCTGCTCCTAGTCAGGCGCTCGATTGCCGGGTCGCGCGGACGCCTGAATGTCTCTCGACGGGCTTGAGGGCTGTGTGCTAGAGAGCCGCGGCGAATGTAGGCGTCGGGAGCCAAGTGTTGGTCGTCATCGACTACGGCGCTTTCGAAATCGCGTCGAGTAATGTCTGCCTCAAGGGCTTCGTTGACTTGAAGAAGTATGTTGGGTCGGTCTTGGCCCTGGACGCTTGCGAAAGTTGGTCGGCGCGAGCGAGGAGGCGACGAAGCATCGGCTCGTGGAAGAGATGCAGGCTGGTGGCGGTGGTCGTCGAGGTCAGACACCGGGGTGCTGAACCTCGTCTGGGTCTCGGATCTCGGAGTGTCAGTCATATTGGCGACTCAGGCGGCGATGAGCTTGACTCCGAATCAGATGTCGTGTGCTTTGGTTAAGCCAGATTGGTGATGTGTTGGGCGACTTCTTGCAGCGCAAGAACCACAGAAGCGGGCGAGTCGCTTGTGAGCGCTCACCTCTAAGGCGCGCTCAACTTGACGATGGCTTCGCGTAGGGTCGTCCCCTACACTAAGCCGATGGAAGACAGAGTCCGGTAGCCAGACTTCCACACCCTCTGTGGGAATAGGAAGAGTTGTAAAGACGGTGATGCAGTAGCGAATGTGTAGTGTTTGTCGTTAGACCCAGTTATGGTGGCTTGTGGTCGCCTCCGTATACCCAGGCTTTTGTGCCGAGCAAGGGGCGGATGAAGGAAAGCTTGTCGAGGTAGAGTCCCGCCAACTTGGTGGTTTGTATGGATATGGACGCCGTAGCGTCAGAAGGTGCGGTGTAAGGGGATGATTGCAAAAACAAAGACCCCTTGAGCGATCAGTCGCGGTGGTGGATGGCGGTCCACGGGGATAAGTGCCGGACAGATGGAGGGTGCGCGATTGCGACTGCTGATGGTCTGTATCGTGAGGCGGTTGAAAGTCGATGGGAGGTGCAGTGGGTGGGAGTCCAGGCGGACGGTGGGAATGTTGTTTGAGGGACGGTGCGGGACTCAAATACGGGCGGTTGAGCGATGGGTCAAGGAAAAAGCTTGTGCAGACGGAGCCTACTGGCCCAAGCTGATTGGGCAGAAGCGCTCCCAGACGTGCATGTGACGCGTCCAGAACTCAGCCGTTGTGGGGAGTTCGCGAGTGAAACTGCTGCCGTCGATTCCGCGGCCTAATTATTCTTGGTTCTTGCCCTTCGTGCTGGGAACCAGGTACCACATCGTCGCTGCGTCAGTCTTGGGCGTGAATCCATGAGGCGTTCTTAGTAAGGTTTAGTGCGGCTACGGACCCCTGCGTTCCCAGGTTGCCTGTGTGGCTCGTGAACATGCCACCTCTCCAAGACAGTTAGGCCGGACTCTGCGTAACAGACAGTCCCCAGTAATAGCCGGTACCTGCACTGCACTCGCCCTGGGTCGCAACACCACGGACACATATCCCAAACCAGCATATCCAACCAGCATGGCAGACCAGTTATTAGAGCAAGCGCGCGACGCGTTCGAGGGCCAGATTGTACGCGGCAGCAACGCTACTGCGTTACTATACACATTGGCTAACACGAACAGGACTTCGAGGGCCAGAGGCTTGCAGAGATGCTGAGTACCGTTCTGCTCGGAGCGGCTGGTGTATGGCATCCCTCTATCTAAGACGCGGTTCAAGAGGCTAACTGGTGTAGATCATTGCATTCATCGTTGGCTTCCTGCAGCAGGACATTCGACTAGCACTCTACATTGGCCTCGCCGGCTCCGCCCTCACATTCCTCGTTGTCGTACCCCCGTGGCCGTTCTACAACAAGAACCCCGAAGACTGGCTCCCACCGTACAACTCAACGCCACAGTACAACATCGACGTGGACGGGCAGAAAATCGGATAGCTGGCTGGTCGCATGTAGCAAGAGAAGGAGGAAATGCATGCTCAGAACACAATTCATGATCGTAATGGAATCTGATTCGATGATGATGACCGCCTATGCTGCTACTTGGTGCTCTCATAGCCCTTTTGTGAAGGCCCTACTAACGCCGGACGACCGAATGAAACCAAGACCCATGTTTGTTCCTGTTGAAACCCATCTCTCTACAGCTTTCGCCAGCGCTTATCGACCATACTTCTGGAACTCCCAGTCTCGGTTGTCTAGCGGGCACACTTGGCGGGTCTTGAGCCATCGTGAAATGCAGTGGAAGTGGAAGGCGTGCTGTCATGTGTTAGTATGAACCACAGAAGCCTTGTCGCGGAACGTACGTTGCAGATGCCCCAGGCGACTGTGCATTCCTCGCTGGTGGCAGAGGCTTGGTTGGCCTGGCATTCGATGCAGAGGTCCATGATGTGGTTACGGCAAATGGCGCAGTTGTCGACGACGATATCCCAAGCCCAGAGAGCGACTGCGTTCCACTAAGTAATGTTAGCTTTGACCATCCTGTGTTGTCGTCTGTCGTGTAATGCCTACCTTCTTGACCTCAAACCGTTTCTTGTCGCCCTCTCCAGCAGCACTGGCCTTGCCCGTCTTGGTCTTCGCCGGGGGCGCATCTGCCATGTCGACGTCCGCCATTGGTGTCTGGTGTATTGGTGTAGCGGGGGTTGCGGGGACTTGGTTGAAGTTGAAGCTCGCGAGGTGGAGCGAGAGCGGTCGTGGGCGGTGAGCAGGTTGTGGCGTTCGAAGAAGTACTTCTCACGGCTTCCAGAACAATGTCGAGTGGCGAAGTGCTGTTAAGGTGGTGCCAGTGTGTCTACAAGGTGAAGGCGCAGTGTGCAGGCGTCAGGCTCCAGCTGCGAGCTCCAAATTGCCAAGACCGGCCCCGTTGACCAACTCTGGGACGACGTAACGGATGAACGAGAATACCGATTATTTCGCTAAACGTCCAAAATCTTTCCAGACGAACAAACGTCGAAACCCCAACAGTTGTCACGATCCCGAGACCGGCGTCCAACAAACTTCCGCTTCCATCATACCCAAGGTGCCAACCACTCAGCCCTACGTCGCCGCAATCGTCAGTGCGCCTTGCCGAGATCAGCCTTGTTTGATCACAGCCACCTCCGCGCCGTTCACCGTCGATGCGACCGACTCTGCTCACGACACCCTCACTCTTCGCCCTAATTCACCCGACGGCGCGTGCCTATCTATACCCCGCGAATCTGGATATGACCACTTCAACATCTAACCCTTACCCAATCCTACCTTATCAGACACAGACAAAGACACAGACCGCGTCATCGCCCACCTTCCAACCCACTTGCATATCACGAACCAAGAGCGTCCGCCTGCGCCCCTCTAGATAACTTGCACTCACCCCATAGCAATACACTACAACTAGCGCCTCACATGTCGACGGCACAGACTACTGCCTCTCCACGCGCTCCTCGGGGCAAGCCGCAGAGCCCAGCTCAGGCACCGCACACCAACCAGGGCCGACAGTCGCAACGGAAACCGCGAGGCAACCGCGCACACAATGGCTACAACCAGAATCACCACAATGGAGCAGGAGCCTCCCCGAGCAAGATGCCCGCTGAACTTGCCCACGCGGAAGGCGCGGCCTACTCGGGTGAGGACGCGCAGCTACCCTCGGGACCGCGCAACATGAGAAAGCCCAACCAGTCTCACCCGTCCATCGACCGCGTCTTCTCTCCTCCAGAATCAGAGCCCGTTCCGATCAACCCGTCTGCTACTCCGGCCAAGGTCCAGGCTGCCTACGCTGGACCTACTTTTCATGCCTCTCCTGCGCCTTCTGCTCTGCCTATACCCAAGTTTCTTTCTCGTTCTGTGCCGGCCAAGACACGTGCTGGTCCTCCAACACCTCCGCCCGAAGATAGTTCTGATTCTGCTTCTCCAAGTCCTTCTGCTTCTCCTTCTCGTGCCCCGGTGGCCGTTCCCCCTCGTGATGAACAGTCCCCACTGGATCTGCTTTTCAAGGCCGATGCAGCGGAGAGAGCCAAAGGCAACCATGGACGCCCATTATCGTACGGAGCTCTCAACCCAGTGGATGCAGCCAGACCGCAGCACTTCAAGCATGATTCTTACCATTCCACGAACGGCGTTTTCCCCATAGAGCTCGATGGTGAAAGCAAACACGCGCACATGTCTCCTCCCCCTGTAGCATCACCAGCCTCGCACCGCTCCGTTACAGATCCCAACCAGGTCCCACAATTAAAGGACATGCAACAGCAGGGCAACGGCAATGACGTTATGCAAGACCTATTCAATCGGCTTTCAATGTCGCAGAAAAAACCTTCTGCAACACCGCCTCGTCCAGATGCTCAAGGACCGCAAGGCTTTTCAGGCCAAACACCGTCACCTTTCCATGGAGGCCAGCATCCTGCCCAGAATGCATCAGGGCCCACCACACCGCAGACACAGCCACCGAACCAAGACTCTGACTTTTTCTATGGCAACCGAAACCTCTCCCCATTATTCAAAGCAGCGAAGGGCGATTCAGCAAAGAAACGCAACTCTGGTCTTCGCACTGAGATCTCGGCTGAGTCTCCTATGGTTGGACAAGGCGATTTCCAGGGTTTTCCTTCTGTTCCTCCAGCTCAAATGATGGATCCCAACGCTTTCTCTCGAATCCAACCAGGAAACGGCAATGGAGGCCACCCCAATGCGCCTCGTTCATCAACACCTTTTGTGCAACACTATCAGCAGAGCCCTAACAACCGCAGGAGGACCCCGGGTCGACAGCCACACCAACCTCGCCCAGATTCCAATCAGACGAGAGGCAACATGCCTGGACCTGGCAAAACTGCCGCCAACGGCCCTCCAGCGTCTGCCGCGAAGCCTCTTACAAGCATGATGTCCTTTGTCCCTTCCTCGGTCGCAGCCAAACAACGCAAGACATCAGCACCTGCCGCTACCGCTTCACCAATGAAAACCTCTACCCCTTCCGATACGTTGTCCCTGGAGCAGGATCTTAAACGTCTGCTTAATCTCAATCCGGCTGGCGAGTCCAGCGTCAGGTAGCCTGTCGTCTTCACGAAATTTCTCATATTCGGACATATATTTCGTCCATTACCTTCGTTTGTTCATATGGGATTTCTATTTGTTTCATGTTCATGGCGCATGATTGTACTGTCATTTCATTTGGAGTTTACGGCGTTACGAGCGACTTATTGTCGCCTGTTTTCATGGTTGTAGTGAGCATTGACGGGTACGTCGTCTCAGGTTCTTTTGTCCAGCGCAAGCGTTTCTTTCGTCACTGTTCATGAATGGGTGCATGGACATGGGATTCCAAGACTTGGACACTAGGCGTTCTCTGGCATCACGTTTCATGTTACGGTGCCTAGGCACTTTTTGAGGTTGTCTCGACGGGCTGTGAGAAGTCAGCTTCCTCCGACAATGTTCTGCTGTCCACAATCTGGATCCAGGCACGACTCAACTCGACTACTATTACTACACAACCACAAACCATAAGTAAAAATCAAGAAAAAAATATAAGGGCATGATGCTCGGCTCTGGTGCTTCTCTTGGGAGGCACAGGGTTTTCATGTCCAAACATGGTTTTTGTTCTGCACATTTTCATGACGGTGAGATGTTGATACATGACATGTCCTTCTCTTTAGTTCATAGTATCTCGTTTTCATCGTGCAAGATCCGTAGCCAGAACAACAGATGACATGGGCAAGAGTAGGAGACAATAAAGCCGATCAGTCGATGGGCGAGGTCAACGTTGTCGGTCCGAAGCCTGTCAGTTGCATCTCAATCTTCTCTAAATTCTCGTGTTCTTATATCCTCTTCAGCTGGCTTACCGTGGTAGGAGCTTGACTGGGCTCTCACTTTCACTATTCGACGTCACTAGTACCACAGACCAGTCCTAGCTTGGAGCTGAGCGCGATGTGCCTCACCGTGAAACCTTCCAAACGGTATATGCTCACTCTACTATCGTCATCGCTCCCTTTTCCATCCACAATTCCTCGCACCACCACCCACTCGTTTCGGTGCTTAACACGCGCAACTACGCGATATTTGTACTTCTTAGCTAATCCGACGTACTGATTCAACCCCCACTTGTTATAACTGTCATCGCAACCGATCAGGATGAAGAGTCTTCGGAGCAAAGGTGAGCTGTCGTGACACTTTCTGCACGGTATCTGACCGATTGCGACTCCCGCTCTCGCATACCGACTGCAAACGATCAGTGCTAATGGACATACAGCCTCGCACTTCTTTCGAGATAGCCCAAGTCGTGATGAGAAGACCGCCATTACCGATAGCTCAGATGTCAACTTTGACGCTGGGATCCAAGATGCTGGTATGAAGAACAAGCGTGGGTATTCGTTTGCATGTAGGCGCAGGCATGTAACTGACTCAAACTCGTAGCATCGCGGTTCTTCCGGCGCAGAAACGACAAGCCGGATACGCCACTGCCCATTCTGTCTTCCAAATCTTCGTCATCGACACTGTTTGCTCTGGTCTCCGACCGTGTAACCCCGACAGAACTGGGCGATAGCTTTGAGAACTTGCCCGAATATGATGATGACGACGAGGAAAACACAAATGCACCTCTACCAGTTTCGCGCAACTCTTCGGCTATGTCAGAGCACGAACATACCAATGGTGGTTTTAACTTGCATCGACCTAAGTCTCGCCCCAGCTTCGCATTGCTGAAGGGCAAAGGCATGTTACTCACTATTTGTACACATGTCGGCTCAATATTGACTTAGATTCTAGGCTCGCGCCTGTTCGGAGGCAGTAAGGACAGCGGCTCTACGCAGTCAACACCGCCCCCGCCGGTCCCACAGATTCCGAAAGGCGTGTCACTTTCCAAGTCACGTCGTCCTATTCTTACACCTTCAGCCGCAGCTCGTGGGTCACGCATATCTCATCCCAAGGCTCAAGGCCGCAGCATCTCCATCTCGCGCCCTCGACTTATGGCACAGCTCTGCAGTCCTCCTATCCTAGAGAACCCTATCACGGTACCTTTCGAGAAGCGCCCCGGTCCGCCACCTGTTCGTCCTCCTCGGCCAGATAGTCTCGATGAAGAGACGCTAGCTTTTATGCGCGAAAGCGGTACTCGTATATTTCTTCTGTCCAGCAACCGTGGTAGCGCAAGCACGGCGACGACTTCCACACCTCGTAGTCAATCCAGTTCCATCGAGGCGCGTCTTGGATTCCCTTCTGGCTGCGGTACTACTCCACGCAGCTGCTCTATTGAATCACCCCTTGCAGCGCGCTTCATGCTAGATCCTAATCAGCGTCTGACCGTTCGCGACAGCAGTGATGGTATGGGATACAGTCGCTTCAGCGAGTATGTTAGGTATCAACACGACAGTGTACGTGCGGCGGATGGTGTTGATGCAGAGGACCGGGAGATCGGACCTATTAAGAGGTATGATGCTAGCAAGGAAGGTGACTGGATGCTTGAGAAGCGGGTTAGCCAAGGACGCGATGGGAAGGGAGGCGGCATGTTGTTTCGCGACAGGTGGGGTGGCTTCCACTTTGTCGCTGATATCTGAGGTCGATTTGGCTGAGTTGTTAGTGGCTGCCAGGGTGCACTAAAGGAAAGTGGTGAGGGTGTGAACATGTCGTTGTTTTATGTGAGAAACACACAACACAGCTCCGCGTCATATGAAGAGATTGTTCGCCCTTCGCATAAACATGGAAGGTATCCCGGTAGTGAACATTGATGAGTAAATGATGGACATTTTTGGCAGGAGTAGCTTTGCCTTATGTTTCTCACTCCTGCGTCGCAGCAAGTCGTTAGATAGAAATTACTGGTTTATGTATGTCCTCTTCTCATCAAATCACTAGCCTGTCAACGATTCTTCAGGATTAGGCTTGCAGCATATGAATCTCCCAGTCGTATTCATTTATCTCGAATATCCTCTCTCTCTGCCTTCATGTTATCTCTACAACCATTGCACTTTCTCGATTTCCCGACTGAGCTGCACTGCACGGTTTGCGAGGTGACCGAGACAACAACGAGAATGAGAGAGTTTGATGTCGCCGAACGAAGCGGTACACTGTTAAGAGATCCGTCCGTTACCACTTCGAAACCCAGGATCTGAGCAATTCTGAGTGGAACGAATATATAAAGAAACTGTGGAATTCCTATCGTACTGCACGTAAGGCTTGCCCTTGGAGGAGGGCAACATGAGAGGTCATGGCAAAACATGGTTTCAAAGACTATGTATAATAGAGACATGGGAATGGGAGCACAAAAGACTGGACTAAAACAGCATGAAACGGACGTATGAACCAGAACGAGACACCGAAAATCTTCCAGAAGCTAGTACCAAAAGCGAGTAAAGTCAGCACATTGATGTTTCTGGAAGATAGAATAGTAGTATGTGTGGTGTCATCAAACGAGGGAAACTACCTTCGTCCCCCTCATAATCATGCAGTGGTATCTAACAGAGCCCAAAGACATTCATTTTCAGTTACCAGTCAAGTTCACATCGCGAACCAGAATATCCTCGTCCTTCCGATATGGGATACCTGCCTTCTGCCTCGCCATATCGTTGATCCACTGACCATTAGGCGCGACATGCTCACCCTTGGAGAGCTCATCCGCCAGATAAAGCCATGCCAGCGCGTTACCCACAGTACTGACTTCATCGCTAACGTGGTTGCTCGCGTACTCTGACATAGTTGAGTGGAGTTCCGAGTCGGTGAACAGATCGTACAAGTGCTTCGCAACAGCGTCGTGATCACCAGGCTTAACTAGGAAGCCAGATTTTCCATCTTGAACTTGCAGAGGGATACCACCAGCGAGAGTTGCGATTATAGGAGTACCTTTGTGGAGCGCTTCGCTGACCTTGACTTCGAAGCCTTCACGAGTGGAGAGCTGAAGGGCGATGTGGGCACAGGACATGAGTGCGTTAAGCATTTGGTCTGATGGGCCGATGCGCATGATGATGACATCGTCCTTGAACTCATTGTAGTCTCCGTTGAGAGCAGTCTCGGTTTCCTTGAAGATTCTGGTAGCATCGGGATCATCAACGGCACCATGTCCAGCTATCACGAGCTGCGGAATATCTGCAAGAGGCGTGTCTTTCATGTAATTCTTGCGTAAACTGGCGTATGACGCGAGAACATCTGGTATGCCCTTCGCCGGATCGAAGCGAGCGATCTGAACAATGTACTTGCGGTCCGGATGAGCCAGTTGACGCATGCCGGCCGCAAAGCACTGAACCTTGAGCTCATGAAGGTAGTACTGCTCATCCCATGGGTGCATGTGCTTATTCAGGCCGTCTAGCCAATCTGTAGTCGCAGGCAAGTAACCAACTTTTTCAGGTGTGACTGTCTTGGGTACAAAAGCTCGAACAGGGTGGCTAACAAAGACGTCACAGTCTTTGACGTGGTTCCAAATCCAATTCCACACCTCGGATGTAGGGGTCCCTTCCTGATCAGCCAGGTCAGCTCGAACCTGAATATGACTGCGGAAGATGACCGGACGGCTAGAAGACTGATTTAGCACACAGAAGAAATGACAAAGGTTTGGCAGCAAATTAGGCATACTGACCTGGAATCTTTCTCCTTGGCAATCTTGACAAGACTCGGCATTTGAGGATCATCAACAATAATCACATCGGCGCCGCCCTTCTCACGAGCCGAAAGAGGGCCACCAAATTCAACCCAGTGACACTTCTCAGCCTCCTCAACTACCCAAGCATCGAGCGCGGCGATCTTGTCGTCGGTAAGACGCTCACCGGTCGTTGCGACACCTTGGAGGATGTTGTGATTGTCCTTGGTAATCCTGAAGATATCCGTCTTTCCGTATGGAACGTACCATCTGCAGTCTATGCCAAGAAGACTCAGATATCTCATCAGAGCATGTCTCATAAGAGCAACACCTCCACCCTGTGCTGTGCTGTTGAAAAATGCGATCTTGGTCCTTCTATGCTTTAGCGAGTTGGCGTAGTGCATAGTTGCAGCCCCTGTAGTATCTGCTCTAGCAGTAGAGTCGTAGCTTTCGCGCTCGGCTATGTGCACTCGACTGTCAAGATCAACCAAGACCTGGCGGCGATGGCCCATCTGAACAGGTAATTCGCCCTTTACGTTGAATTGCTTTACTGTCTTCCTGGCCATATGCTCGGCTTCCTGATCAAGAGGGATTGATATCTCGTCTTTGTCCTTCGCATCGGCAGGGAAGATGAATGGTATGATGTCTAGTTCGGTCCACAGGCGTACAGCAAGATGGGGGCTTAGGCTAGCGAGATGGGTCGTCAGAGTAGCACCCATAGGCTTGGACAGATTCTTCTCCCGATAATTGCTAAGGAATTCGATGAAGGCTTTGGCTAGAGCTTCAGAAACGTCCCCAACAGACATTGGTGTGGAGACTCCTGATCCAACGCGGGATGATTCGTTCGATGAGTTGCCGTCACCTACAGTCCTAGGCGGCTCTAAGGATTGGCTTTCGCAGTTGATGGTGTAGGTTCCATCATGCAAAGCGATGCAATAACGCAAGTCTCCATCGTCCGATTGAGCGACAGCAAGGCCTGCATAGAGAGGCTGCCAAATCCACATGTTAGCAGAAAATCTTGAGGATGTAAATTTAGTGGTACTGACCTCGACAGCAGCCGCAAGAGTTCCCTTTTGTTCCTTGAGTTTGTGGAGTGCATCAGATGATTTGAATGAGGTGATGCTGAGCTGACGTCGCTCGTAAGTCGACGACTGACGTCGGTGCATATGTGTGGGCCGCTGCTCGGTAGTATCGTCACGTTGGAGCGACATGGTGAACACTAGTGTTGGAGTTGGTTCTGTAAGAAAATGAAGTCGAAAGTCTGATGTAGCGATTAGTCGATTGATAACAAGTAGCAAATAATAGCAATCTTCGATGATAGCGAAGAATGTTCTGTACTGGAACAAAACCACAGGCGAGTGCAGCGCTTTTATGGTGAGTCTGGGCAGTAGCCTGTGACTGCCACGGACATTGAAGCGGCCACGGCGATTGCGAGCATGCTAAGTGCAGCATGAATATCACACCAGGAAGCAGTGGCGATTGCTGGTAGCCAGTAGACCACAGGCCGGTACGGGCCGTGGGATCACGCATTGAAGAGGATACGCAACGTCGGCTGTTGGAAAACGGTGAATGGAAAGATGTAGATCACAGGGTGCATTCACCGTGGCGACCAGCAGGCAAAAAGATAGACACAGGAGGATGGGGTGACGCGACGATAGCCCTTACTGCGGGCCGAGATCTGGTGAGGTGAGCATTCCGAGATGGCTTCCAAGCCTACGCGACGACGCTAGGCACTTTCACGTGTGACTACGAATAGGAAAGAGCGACAATTACACGCTTGTCAGCTCGTCACGGCACAACGGCGAAGACGACCATGTTGCGGGATTTGCTGCGTTGGTCTCGATGCAGTGGAAGAGTGCGTCCTTTGACATGAACGAGTTTTCCGTGGCTGTCTTGGGCGAATCAGCCGGCAGCACGGGACGCTCGAGGGGCCGCGTGCCATGGATTTGCCTAGGTGCGATTCAGCCGCCAAACGCGTCGTGTAACCATCGTGATTACACGTGAACTAGCACCGCAGATGGAGTGGAAACGGGAGACAGCGTTGTTCAATGTGAAGGGTGGTGATACGGATATAAGGTCTCATGCAACGTAGAAAGCAAGGACTAGCTCCGGGCTCCAACAATTTGCATAATCTGGGCCGCCATGACACATTGGACTATATATGCACAGTCGATCTTCCAAAGACGCTTGGGATTGCAGCATATGGGCAACTGGCTAGAACATATCGTGGGGGTGGCAAGTTGCTGTGGAACGACGTCGTTTGAGTCGACATACAACTGGGGTGCTGATGTAAGGCAAGAAAGCCCATTGTGCCAAAACAGGACAAACACGTGTGATATGCAACTTGGCCAAATGCCCTCTAGCGTGGCGGGAACGGCAGCGTTAGTGCCAGCAAGGGTCCGTCATGATGGGGTGGAGCGGAGCGCCCGACACGAATGGGAGAGGAGTTGCAGGCGAGGCCTTGGGACGAGAGGATGCGGATGTGGGGAGGGAGAGTACCACGGGCGCATGTCCCAATAGCGCCAGTGGTGCGAGATGTTGTCGTGGCTGAAGACCAGCTCGGCGCAAACTCCAGATGCTGATGTTTCCCGCCTGCCGGATTTGAAACGCTGCTTCCTCCGTGCAAGCCAAGCAAAAGCACCAACCACAGACCCACCCATCTTGCGCTCAAACCTCAGCGATCTCACAGCCACCACACCAACTGCACTCGTCTGCATCCCTATCTGGCTTCATTCACCATCCATCCATCCGATACCCGTCGCGCCCACCAAAGGGCCGGCCCCGTCAACGTGCACCAGTTTAGATAGCTCGTCTTAGCTGTGCGACAACAGCCTTGCGACCACCAGGCATCCACACGACCCCGTCGCATACCGCGCCCTGCTGTTCGCGTCTGAATAGCGCACGACGCGAAGCACATCGACAGCTCATCCTCGCATCATCCTCCACGGGCGCGCGTCAACTGCCAGCATGAACCACTACCCTCCTCGTGTCATGGGAGGCCCCCAAGGCAACGAGCCAGCCCAACGCCTCAATCAGCTGCTCGACAACATCAAGACCGAGTTTGAAACCGAGTCGCAGCGTAGCATCGATGCCGAAGGCCAAAGTGAGTCTCCTCCATGCTATTCAGCCGCGCATTGAGGCAGCCGCATTTCGACGCGGAACCATCTCCGGAGCAAACTTTCTGCGCATGTCCTTGATTGCATCTTATTGCGAAAAGCTCGATATCTTCCCATGAACAGCTGCTGACTGCTTCTCCCAGTTTCCCGCCAC
>Ga0268250_10000332_pt1 | contig 23035 bp, 28 predicted proteins | sample AgamicAsSfe_FD_200448 | JGI IMG/M metagenome (GOLD analysis project Ga0268250, IMG submission 200448) | Agave microbial communities from Guanajuato, Mexico - As.Sf.e (v2) (version 2) | ecosystem: Host-associated > Plants > Phyllosphere > Phylloplane/Leaf | place: Guanajuato, Mexico | collected... | reverse complement strand
GTTGAGAGATTCGCCGGCGAAGCCGTGCGTCTTCTTTGGGGATTTGTACGGCACGCGGTGTCCGGGCGCTGCGTTACCGCCGTCGTGTGGAGGCCGGTTGCCGGTGCTGGTGGCGGCGAGGAAGTTATACGCGTATGGGCCGCAGTTGGATTATTTCGATGACGAGACGTGTGTTGGGTGGACGAGAGCGGGAGACAGAAGGGTGAGGTTCGCGAGTTCTGGTGTTGGTGTGAGGGGGGAGGTTGATACTGGTGCTGGCATGGCTGTATTGCTCAATGTGAGTGGGAAGGTGGCGAGGAAGAGGATGTTTGTAGGTAAGGGAAGGGATGGGGAGATTTTTAGGGATGTGTTTGGGGGCGCGGGTGAGGTCAGGATTGAAGAGGATGGGTGTGCTGAGTTTGTGGTCGGCCCAAAAGGAGTTGGTGTCTGGATTGGTGGTGGGCAGAGCGGACGAGGCCTGCAGTTACTGGAGGGTGTGGCGAGAGGTTTTGACACGGACTTTTGTCGGTGATGGCAGAGGATTAGACAGTATTTCACGGCTGTGGAAAAAATCGAGATATGGCATGAGTTCTGGCTAGCATGATGTCCTATATACAGACTCCAGGATATAAGGGTGACGTCCCATAGAGGACACCAAAACTAGGCACCATACCCCCTCAGAAGTTCATGTCCGTCGTCAAGTCCTGGACTCTTCCAACAATGGGTGAGGTCGTGAGGATCAGGGTAGAATAACCCGACTCGCGACTCCACATGCTTCCCAAATTCCATTTAGTGCAAAGTACATCTTCGAGAACGCCGTCCTACCCTCCTATGTTTTTGAAAGACTACAAAGCTAGCTAGCTGACAGAAAACATGCTCCCTTGCCGCCACTCAACAACATCGCTTCCGCCAGATCCGGCGCTCAACCGTCCCACTCAACTCCCAACTCCAATTGCCCAGACAGATCTCCAATCATACATGCGCAGTGACAGTGACGCCAACGCCAGTGCCGCTGTATCCTCTGCTGCGCCACGCCCAGAGGCCCAAGCATTCGACTTCCATCGTGGAGTGGACAAAGTCATTACCATCACGACTCACGACTCACGAGTCGCCAGGCAGACAAAACTATCGATACCGAGATACCGGGCTAGACCGAACAGATGCCAGCCCTGCACGAAAGTGGGGTTTGAGAGTACTGTGGTCTCAAGATTTTTTTGGAGAGCTCCGCTTGACTGCATGCATGCATGAAAGCAATTAGTGTTGGTAGATCGATATAGCTTATTTCCTTCATCTTCATCTTCATCTTCAGCTTTCCTTTCCGTCATGTTTCACTGTTTCCGCCAGCTTTCCTTGCCGTCTGTTCCTTTGCGAGGTCTGGTGTGGGTGTGGTGTGGGTGTGGTGCCCATGCTTATCGAATTTTCACTTTCGATCTCTGGGCTCATGCGAGATGATGCAAGACGAACGATGCAAGCTGTCGATGGTGTATCGAGAAATGCATCGAAAGTGTATACTCTGTACATGTATATGGTGGCGTGGCGTTGCCCACCGGAGCACAACTTCAGTTGACATCGCATCTCATCTGGACTGACTCTTGGCCACGAAGATCACCCGCTTGTGGTCTGATGCTGCACCTGCTATTGTGCTACAGTCATCACCCCGATCAAACATACGATTGTGGTATCACTACCGCAGGTGTTACCACTACCACCACCATCGTCGCCCGAATGACGCCGCCACACCACCACGATACCTTTCCCATCATGTCCGCTCCCGCTCCCGCTGCCGTGCGCTCTAAACTCCTAGCACTGGCCAGCTGCCGCCCCGATGACAAGCCCTTCTCCTTCCCTTCGCCCGGTACACAAAGCGCTTCGCTCCGCTCTGCTCCGCCAGCTCCGCTCAAGCGGGGATACCCCCCCTCGTTAAGCTTTATTGCCTCTACCCATCTCTACCCCTCGTGCTCCTCCCTCCCTTCCCGCCGCTATCAAATGAGATGCAGACATAGACCATGTCGTGCATGCATGAAGCACTAGTAGATGCAATACCAGGTAGTTCTCGGTAGCATGTCAACTATGCACCGTATGGGCCACTGTATTTGCAAGTGCATCGTGCATATTCGATACTTGGGATTCATTGTTCGATAGATCGAATACCGGTCTTTAAGATCTTGATATTCGATATGCAAGCTCGAGCTATCGAATATCGACTTTCATTGCCGGGATACCCGACAGTGGAGATATTGAGGTTGAGATCAAGTGACGGGGGAGTTTGTTATACCAGCGAAAGAGGGTCTTCGTGGCGTACATCGATGGCGTACGACAATGGAGGTGTCGATGGACGGCTGGGGTGGCGTATCCCGGGGGCAAGCATGAGTCGTCGAAGAAGAAGCAGCCAGCATGCCCACGTTGCTGTAATTTAAACTTATAGTCATTTTGTGGTTAAACATAATCCTACATACCCCTGTCGTCCAAACCCATCTCCGGATTATACACTGATAAGTAGAAAAGAGCTCTCACCATGCCTTCACCAGGCTCTCACTGCTCACGGCCAGAGTGAGATCTTGGAAGCCTTCCCGTATCCTTGTACCGAGAGCCTACTCACATACCATCACAGAGTCACTCCACCATCTTACATGAACCCTGGCTCAATACACATCCTCCCCATCGCCATTCAGACTCATCCACTGCCCGAACACCGGATCCTCTGAAAGTCCCATCTTCAGCCCACTGCTCGAGCTCGATCCTTGCGCAACCATCTCATTGCCATCAACATCAAGCATCACATCATCCGCCGCAAAGGTTGGAAAAATAAGAGCATCATCCATGCCACCTTGCCCTCCAAGTGAGTACGCAGTACTTTGATCATCATACAATGCAAAGTCCTCCATTGGCGAAACACCCGGCGGGGGGTACTGCTGCGGAATACTCGACAACCAGTCCTCGAAGCCAGCGTCGTCTACACCGGGCACATTGTTCAAGGTGAAGAGATTGTTCTGAGGTACTGCGGTGCTGGGATTGAACGAATAGACATTGTTGCCAGACCACACAGGCGCAGGTGCAGCTTGTTGAGGCTGATAGATCTGAAAGTTGTCCATGAAGTTCAAGTAAGCCTCGTCGCCTTGACTAAACTGCTCTCCGACGTCCATGAATGGTGCGAATGTGGTTGGAGACTCATTTGCCGAGTTTGGCAATGATCCCTGTTCGTCCTGAAGTCCATTGACTTGAGGAGGCAGGTAATACGCCAGCTCCGTACCCAGCAGTTTCTCAAAGTCGGCATCAGTCATCGCGGACTCATGCGGAGATGTGGGCGAAGTGCTCGGCTCGCTCATTTCAGGTCGCTCGTCTGCTGGACTCAATGACGGAGTGAACATGTCCTCGTCAATGTCGATCGGTGATGGAGACGCCGACTTGTAAGACTCGGATGCTGGCTTCTTGGACTTGCTAGCCTTCGGTTCCACAGCGACCATAATAGCAGTAAGCTGCTCGCCTTTCTTGGTCCTGCATCGTTCATAGGTCCAGCCATGAGCTTTCTCCATGTGTTGTTTGCAGTTCGACTCCCGCTTCGAAGTGTACGGGCAGGGCTCGTACAAGCATTTGTAGAGCTTCGCCAGCTTGGAGTGTTTGTCATTCATGTGACGTTCACATTCTTTCTGCGTTGGCCAACCCTCCGTATAGTATCGGCAGTCTGGGTCGGTACACTTCCATGGACGGGAATGTGTCTTCTCGTGCTTTGTCAAGTCACAAGGTCGAGTGAAGCGCTTGCCACATTCTCTGCATGAACGCCAGTCGATCTTTCCAATGTCACATTTGCGTTTGCGTCCCATAGAACGAGTAGCTTCGTCATTCTCGTCAACAAGATCGTGAATTGAGGTAAGTGGTTGACAGTTCCGACCAGCATCAATGCTGATAGTTTTGCCTTTGCGCTCTCGGACGAGCTCAGCAGGCTTCGTAGCATTACCTGCGACGAGCTTGAGTGTTTCGCCCCTATGTGAAGTCAGTAAGGTCTATCTTGAGGTTAGGATTATTACATACTCTTGATGATCCTCCTCGTCGAGCGCCTCGCCTTTGGCTTTCTTGGCACGCGTGATGGCCATGATTCTTGCGTACTGCCTGATTTGCTCGACCAAATCGACAAAGTAGAGGTTATTGTACGGCCTTTCCGACGGTCTGCGTTGATCTATAACGTTGAGATGGTCGACAGTAGTGTGAACGCACTGGATAGAGAATTCGCAGAACCTTAAATAGGAAGATGCTGATTTCGCTTTGGCCTTTTGAGCAGAATAGTGAGCAGGTGGTCGTTGTATCGGTGGGATCAAGCTTACCGGTGCAAGGAATATGAGCGTCTTCTCCAAGTCACGAAGAGTTCGGATCTTGCCCGAGGCGATTCGTGTCGGAAGCTGTTTGATCAGACTGTGATACTCACCCAAGTCCTCCTCTTGGAGGATCGGTCTGACAAGGTATCTTTTAATTTGTCGAGTTGCGTACTCGCTCAGACCAGAACGGGAGTGTGCAAGAATGGTCTCGGATCCGAGAGATGTGGTTGATGTGTTCACTGATCTAGATGAAAGGGCTGATTCACGTAGGTCAGCAAATGCTGCTATGACAAACATGTTTGTCCTCGATTCACGCATACCTCCTTTCGAGAAGTCCGATTCACAATCCTCAACGCTGGATCCAAGACCACTGTCGTCGTAAACTTGAAAAGCTTGCTTGACATCTCTTGCTGACGAGCGCTTGAAATATTTGGTGATATAGGAATTGTCACCTGTTTGTTCAAAAGCTATGTTGTCTTGTACAGAGGCTGGTGTCGTGAAGGTCGATGTGGTATTCGTGATAGCATCAAGCTTCTTGCCCAATCCTGACAAGCTGTCATCAAACTTTCCAACAAGCTCATCAATGGCACCCTCGCTCATCTGAATGAGCTGTTGCAAAGCATTGGCCGAGGTAACAGATCTTATTGGTAGGGACGGGATGTGTAGTGCTGGGGAGCCTTCAGTGATCGGTGCTCGAGAAGGGTGAAAGGTAGGAGCTTTTGGAAGAGACATCCCGTTGGAGGCGGTAGGGACAGCATCGTGCTGGACTTGAGGTCGGCGACGGGGATGAGTTTGTGTGGAAGACATCTTGTCACTCGGGTTTAGGTATGCCTGAGTAAGCCGTGAATGATGTGGTTTCGGTCCCCTAGCTTATGCGAATGTCAGCAATGTTGTACACGAGCATAGTAATACACACGATTTTGGTCGGAGGATGTTCTGTTTCCGACCGCCTAAGCGGATAGCAGGCTCTCTCTAGATCTGCCACGGGTCCGGACGAACACGGTGAAGAGGAGGTCAGCTAGTACAATGATGAACTAACCTTTGTCTTGACCTCGATTGAGTACCTGAATAGCTTCGAGATGCTCTCACGTGATGGAATAGCTCAAAATTGCGAGCCTGGATTGAGAGTGATGGACGTGTAAGACGACGTGGCCAAGAGGCGCAAGAGAAGCTGCTGATAGCTTTAAGCTGTCAGGACACGGAAGGAAGAGGCAGTGCCAATGTCGAGATGTTGTCGTCGGCAAGGGGTCCGACGGGCGACTTTTTACTCCGAAGTGGCTGACGTATACACACACTTTCAGGGCAGGGTCAGGCACAATGCCATTAGAGTGTACTACTTCGTACTATGGAAGAGAAATGTAGAGTAAGGTCGAATGACAAAGACCAATTCCGAGGAGCGCCTGCTCCCAAAGTCGTCCGATTATTGCCTCACTCTCCTCCGCGCTTACTCTAGGCAGCCATATTGCACGTACCTTGGTTGATCGCGAAACGGCTGTACACAGCTCTGACTTTATTCCGTCTCTTCTGTTCTCTTCTCCATCTCTCGCACCTTCACACCACCTTCTCTCTGGTGATCATAAATCAGAATGGAAACAACGCTCTGACTTTGCTGCTTCCTAGCTTCATCAATGTTGCCACCTTATTGCATTGCCACAAGCTAACCCGAGTGACAGGACGTCCAGCTGACAGAGGCTCCGACCATCGTAGCAGTGAAAGTCGTTCGATTTGTTACCAACCAAGACCGTCCAAAGAATGAACATTCCTCACCAAGAAGATGTCAATGTGCCAATTCATGAGGCAAGGGCGACGCAGTAGTCTGAATCTGCGTGCCTTGACATCGGTAAACTGTCTTGCTGCCACTAATTTAAGTATGTCACTCCATCGCCCTTGCCTTCCATCTTGAAATCATCTGATTCGTGTCTGCGTCAAACCTCTCACCACTGCCATGTCAAGCCTTGCACGAATCACAAACGCAGAGTTCATCAAGACACCGGAAGGCATTCAGTCCTTCGTCGACCATGTAGTATCTCAAGGGTCATCTTAGACCAGCACCCAACCCTTCCTGTACATCGATCTCGAAGGACAGCGGCTCAGCCGAAATGGCAAGATCTCCCTCCTCACAGTGGTTACAACGCTTGGGGCAGGCGAGCGGCGCTTCTCAATCATCGACATCCACACCCATCAACGCTCAGCCTTCACCACGACCGGTAGCTGTGGCAAGTCCCCGAAAGACATCCTCGAATCACCTCATATCCTCAAAGTCTTCTTCGACGTCCGCAACGACTCCGACGCACTACACCATCACTATGGCATCAACTTACAAGGAATTCGTGATGTCCAGGTTATGGAAAGTGCCGGCCGCACCACCACGTACAGTCGAAAGTTCAACTCTGGCCTCTCGAAGTGCATTAATGGACTTCTGACCGGCCAAGAACAGACACGCTGGAAGCACTCCAAGGACTTGGGAGAACGTCTTTGGAATCCCGAGAAGGGAGGATCCTATGGCGTCTTCAACATTCGGCCACTTTCGCCTGAAGTCCTTGCATACTGTGTCGGCGACGTACAGTATTTGCCTAGATTGTATCGCAAATTTAGCAAAGGGACGGCGCGTTGGAATGCGCTCATTGCGCAGGCTTCAGAGAGTCGCGTAGCCACTTCTCAGCGGCCCAGCTACTCACCTCATGGTGGGCACAAAGCGTTGAGTACGTGGACTCTTGAGCAGAACAAATTGCTGAACACTTGGCCCGAGGTACGCGGTCCAGCCAGGGACTGCTTCGGAGTGGACTACAAGGATGAGGAACAGCTCAATGACGATTTTGCGGACGCCTACTTTGGCATTTGAAGTGCTTGAGACCCAGGATGGGTGATGGATGTTGAGATCTGGATTCACTGTGAAAATGCTCTTGTCGGCGTTGTCCTTCTTGTTCTGACAAGTCTCGCTACTTTTATGGCAATGGCATCTCATTATAGCCGAAAGTGCCGCGAACCCCGTGGGCATCTCGATGGTGCACTGCGCTGTTTTTGCAGGAGCCTTCGGACGTAGATGAAGACCGGACTTATGTGTTAGGCGTCACATGTTTGCAGCTGCTAAGACCTGCCAGGACGACGGCGAGGCTTTCCTGCACCAATACCATAGATTAGACAATCTTCAAATCAAGACGAGTGTCGCTATTTGCGAGCTTGCATCCCTATCTGACATAAGGCCGGTTTTCGCGACGACATGTAGCCGTGCCTGTAGCTAGTCGAAGATCGAAGAGATGACACCGGCAATGATGTGGCTGATCAGGGCGCGTGCATACAAAGACTTGCCAGGCGCTTGCCGGCTTATTGCGTGGTTGACGAGACGTGGAGCATGAGCCTGCTTGCATGAGGCGCAACCTCGAAAAAATCGGCTTAGCATACAGGAAGCCTCACCTGTCTTGGTCTCGTGCACTTACAAGCTTACTACTCAGCAAGGTAAATGTGAACAATGCCCTGCCGTCTAGAAGGCAACCCTGCTGGCATTGCCTCACACACTCTCACGAGATCACGAAAGGCACGTGAGCCAATGCCAAGCACTAGTCATTTGATGTTCAGATTACATATCCTACTATGCAGTCTTCGCTGGCAAGATAAGGTCAGAAGATCCTACAGTGCTGCCATTGCCTCTTTCCCACCTCGCTTAGAGCCCAGTATCCCAACAGCCCGCCCGCTTGGACTATCCTGATCGTGCCCATGCACGCACACCCTTGTGAGCCTTGAAGGTTGCTTGGCTCTTCTGTCATGGTCGTGGAAAGCAAAGCCTGATCGTGCAATGTCGTGCAACTCGTGTCGTTAATGCTTCATCATAATGAAGCAAGTTCGTGAAAAGTCGTAAAAGCACTCTGTAAGTGCAGCGTGATGAGGCGAGAAGACAACGATCAGCCTCAATAGAGTGTACCCGGCATAGTCTCCAGGTCCTCCTGATCCTCAAGGACAGTCGTTGCCATGCCACTCGTGATATGTTGCGGATTGATAGTGCCGTAGGTAGGATAATATACCTCGGCTTGCAACATATTGTGGCCCTGCATGGATCCATCACGGGGCTGGTGGTGATTCGCGACAGCGCCGTAGCCTGAATTTGACAGCATCAGGTGATCGCTGTTGTTCTTCGTATAGTCCATGTATCCGGCGGCGAGGTGACTCGAAGCCACGGTGGGTGTATCCCGAGGGGAAAGAGGAAGGGTCCAAGTCTGCCTGGTAGCCTTCAATTCCGAGTTCTCCGCCTTCAAGGCATTATTCTCCCTGGTTAGTGTATGCTGCACCTGGCGGCAGCGGTTCTGCCAGAAGGTGGCTCTGGCAAGGACTTCTTGATTTTGATGCTCAAGCTCCTCCATCTTGAGCTTACGGGCATTTCTCGAGCGAAGACTGTACATGAGTTAGTGATGTACATGGTGTGTATGAGACAAGAAGAGAGTAAACTTACGCCGCCTGTCTATTAGTGAGGAGCCTCTTGTGCATCCTCAACTCCTTCATCTGCTCATCATTCGTACACTCCTTCATCATCCTCTCGATCGTCGCGACATCCCTCTCTTCGGGAATGTATATCTTTGCGTTCTTCTTGCGAACGCCATCCCTATTGGAAGCAGAGGTGCTGGTGGTGGTGGTGGATGAGGTGGACGGCGAGGCCATGGGGTCGATGTCAAATCTGGACTTGGTGGAGAAGAGCGAGGTGGAAGCGTGATTGGTGACGGAGTAAGGCAGCGATAATGAGGTGGCAGACGCCGAATTTATAGCCAGCAAGCGAGGAGGGTGTAGGTCTGAAGAGCCAAGACTATGGCGCGAGGGATCCCACAGAGTGTAGTGGTGCGTGCTCAAAGGCTGGACTACGACAGGTAAAGGCGCTTCCGAGATTGCACCCTAGGACGCAGTGAGCATGGATCTCTCATGATGCAAGCCGCTTTTACCTGATTGCTGCGGTCCGAGATCATCATGGCAGAATGGGCTCGGTGGACAGCCATAATGGTAGCACGAGCATGCATCCTGCAAGCAAAATCACGGTGACCTTGAGGTCGAGTGGACAGGGAATGTTCACGATGTGCGAGAACAGGCTTTGTGACGGCGCTAGTCGGCACGCATGCATGAAGCGAAGCCTAATATCTGACAAAAAGATATTTACTCCTGGGCAGGTACCGCGGAAAGAGTGTGGGATAGCGGTTGAGGAAAGTCAGGATGAGACTGGTAATCTTGCCTTTCCCCGCCTGTCCAGAATGAGTAATACCGCCGACGATAGCCTCTTTGTGGAGGAGGAAAGCTTGATCCTCTGGAGGCGGAGTGTGACCATCCTGAAAGAGGATGCTCGAAACGAGAACGTGCTTCTCCAATGCGCCGAGAGAGCCAGAAGTGCGGACAGATACCACGGGTCGGCTATGATATGGTCTATCGGGCGTGAAGTACGCGCGGAGCGTGTCACCACACCTCCACTCCTCCGAGCCTTTTCATTGGGGTGGACCATCGCCAGAGGTGCAGAGGACCTCACTCCGAGTACTCTTGAACCTTCAGGCTTCGAGGAAGACATGTCGTCAGAGAACAGGAGGTGCTTGGCTTGGCCTCACGATCAGGCTGAACGTGTAATCATGCCTCGACTGCAGAGCGAGCCGACCCAATCGTGCTACTGTCACTTTGATATTGAGGTGGAGTAAACGAGATGTCGATGTTGATGTCGATGCGCCTGCTCAGTCTCAGATAAGGCGCGCCTTGCCTTGTTAGGCAAGTACACCCTGTGTGGGCCTCGGTGGATACTGGACTAATTGCAAGGATACTCAAGAGCATATGACTGTATCCTTATCAATCACACCTATGATCATGGCATTCTCGTCGTGCCAACATCTGCATGGTTTAAACGCAGTTCAGCGAACAAGTCGTTTCATGCGGTTGCCCTTTTCCATCGATGCCTTTTCGCCACCTGCGAATCAGGATTCACAATACTTGACCTTCAGCACAATAATTGAGAGAGCTGCCTCCACACCTTAGCTTCGTGCCTGACACCAGAGATATCGATATCACGTTACAGCAGTCCAATGAAATGGTGCAAAATTGCTTGTACTACACCGGACTCGTCTCTCCGGTTGGTCTTGTGGGGTAAGGTATTCTGTGTACAGAAACATCAACCGAGGACACTGCTGATTCAAGTCCGTATTTTCTGCTGTAACCCGCGACAGATAAGAGTCCAGGGAGTAGGACCACTGCCGACTGGAAGTCCCGGGGATTTGATGCCTTTCGCATCTGAATGCTCGCTAGCGGAGATTGCCGTGACGAGTATGTTTCGTCAAACTATCCTGCGACAATCTCGCGCTATCGCCAAGAAGTGAAGGTCACAATCAAGAAGAAATACTTGACTACTGCAGCAGAGCCCACTGCGATGACCATACTAAATATGGTAAGTCGAGTAGTACGTATCATGACTGCTTTCCAGCCAGTTGGAATGAAGATGGCGCAAGAAGTCCGATCAGGTCGTACAAAGAATCGGCGCATTGGATGGACCGCGAAGGGTCTTCGCACTCCAGGCTAATTGCCAGCGCCTAAGCGACCCTTGACGTGTGGTAGTCAATAACAACAATACCACAGGACTGCTGCCTGTGCTTAGAGAACGTGTTCAGAAGTGAAGTGAAGTAGTTGTCAAAACTCGGTCAGACTCGGCACATGAGGTTGAATCAAGCCGTGCCCTCATTACGCAGGGTTCCTCATCTGGCAGGAACAGCCTGCGGACAGGGACCAAAGCACGAGCGTCTGACAGCATGGCATGGGAAATAGTACATCGAGAAGAAAGTGAATTCGATGTAGTAGTTCATGCATGTAAGCTGCCGCATCGCTTCAGTGCCGAGCCGTGCTGAGGTGTGCTGTGATGTGCTGGCGGCGGTGACCCTGATTGTTCCATTCCTGTTCCTGTAATCTGCCAACGCATGATGCTGTACTGAGACACCTGACTTAGTAATCTACTAGACTTTGTCCAAGATACCTTAGTCACACTGCGCCTTGATGTCTCATGTCTCGTGAGCCGGTGTGAGAGATCTCTGCATACTAATCTAGAGGCCGACATCCTCCATTTCCAAGTCATCATTGTCATCATCGTCATCATCTTCGTCGTCATCTTCATTGCCAGACACAGGCATGGACGAGATACCTTCGCCTGCTTCCTGCTGTGGCGCAACTTCCTGTTTCATCGTGGTAAAGTCAATATCGCCCAGTTGATTCTCTGCCCTCAGTTTCCACGTGTTGTTGAAGGCTCCTGACTTCACTTGCTCAGCGATCAGCATAAGAGTTGATCGTAGATACGCTTCCGGCTGTTGCAGCTCATGCCGTAGCGATGCCATCGACCAGTATTTGTACTTCTTGAAACAGCCAAAAATGAGGTCCAGCAGCTCATTTTGCGGAATTCTTGCAGTCTTGTTTTCTTGAGACTTGGATTTCGCAGCCACAGTGTCCGTTTTCTGTATCAAGTTAGTGGCTGAGCTGGGCAGGTATGGAAGTCAGGTGTTTCAGCTTACAAAGGTGTCGAAAGCTGCACGGCCACGGTGCGTCCGCTCGACCGTCGGGTCGATGACCATACGTGCATAGTTTCGGACATCGCCTTTGAGAAGGGTGATACTCTTTCGATCTTCTACATCCAGTCGTCTTGTCTGTGCATCGTGTTCCCTATCGACCGCATTGCATGTCATCTCCCTTGATATCGTAGCTGCCAGCACAGTCTGTTCTGCGGGAGTGTTAGCTCAAGTTTGTACAAAGTCGCTCCGTTTTAACCTACTTGGAACTCCTTTTCGCTGTCTGTATTGATTATAGCCTATGTTCTTGTTGATTCCTACAGCTTCCCCTGCAAGGACATCCTTCTTGTCGTCCGTCTTCGTGTTCGCATTGCTTTTTATTCTTGACTTGTAGCCGGGCAAATCTTTCTCGGAGAACACGAATGTGTTTTTGCTCTTAGGTATTGCAGTCCGCACGTCATACTCTTTCGACGCTCCTTGATTATATGGCACGATTGGATTCAAAAAGAGCTTCATCTGCATGGGGCGGGTTAACTCGTAATCAACCATTTCGCTGTGTGCACACTGACTCTGTTACTAGTCGTGAAGTGCCGCATCGTGCCTATTTGTATTGGCTCATCCTCTGATATCGATGCCCAGCTTGAGTGAAGCGTTTTCGGTAACCGGAGTAGCCATGCCGACTGCGGTACTTGCGGAAAGCTCAGCTCGCCTGTATCCTCATAGCCCTCTTCGTCGGCGAAGGCTGGCGCGATGCCAGGCTCTGGCTTTATGTATGTTCCGCTATCTGTCTTGTAGTCCATCGAGGTTTGCGACGCTGAGTAATGATGCGACTAGCGCGACAAAGATGACAATATCACTGTTTCTGGGCTGTGTTGTTCTATTTTTAAATTCTGCTAGATCGATAAGTCGTTAGATTTGTTTCAGGCTGACGGATTGCTGCTTCCTCCGTGGAGACTACAACAACATGACCACATCGTGATAGCCGTTATGCATGTGATTGCTGCCAGAAGGGCATACCAGACGAGTGTGAGAATACCCCAGCACTTGACGACAACATCATACTCTGCGCCAGAAGCTACCTAGCTACCTTACGATTTCACAATGGAGGTTGACAGCTTCCAAACGGATTTCTCAGACCACTTCAACCACATCAACACACTTGGGTCACATAGCAAGCAGAGATCATACGAAGAGCTCCTGGATAAAATTTTCCGCGAGTCCACTGGCGACGACGTTGTGCAGAACCTCAATGCCTACGTAGCTGTGCTTGTTGGCGGCGATGTCACGATCTCAGGTGTAGGAGCTGGGAAGGAACCATTGACAATCACTGCACTGAGGCCACTTCTGGATAACTTCACAACCAAACTCTCGAGCTCCATGATCAAGTAAGACCAAGTCTTCTCCAAAAGCGCAAGGAGATTTCTCACGATCACGCGTCTAGCAATGATAGCAAGATCTCGATAGCACAGACCGCCATCAGCCTACTCCGCAGTCGGGTCACCTCTTTCGAAGAACAGGACAGCAAACTCAAGCTCCTCCTCGCAGATGTCTATGAAAACGAAGAAGAATACGTTCAGTCCGCACGGACATTGTCCACTCTCAACCTCGACTTCAATCAGCGTACCGTCACCGATGACGACAAAGCAAGAATCTGGGTGCGCGTTGCCCGCTGCTACCTGGAGGAAGACGATCCAACATCCGCCTCCACGAGCATAAATCGCGCCAAGAACGTCATGCACAACGTGACGGACAAAGAGGTGAGGCTCCAATTTGCCATCAGCCAAGCACGTATCCTCGACTCGCAAAGGCAGTTCTTGGAAGCTAGTGTAGCATACCACAACATGTCTAGTGAAGCTATGGTCGACGAGGACGATCGCCTTCAAGCTCTGTCGGCGGCCATCACCTGCGCAGTCCTTGGTCCGGCTGGTCCACAACGAGCTCGAATGCTGGGTAGACTCTACAAAGACGACCGCGCAACACAAACAGAATCGTACAACATCCTCTCCTCCATCTACCTTAATCAGATCCTGTCGACCGCTGAAGTTACCGCGTTTGCGTCGAGACTGGCACCACATCAGCTTGCCAAGACAGCCGATGGAAGTACTGTGCTCGATCGTGCCGTGCTCGAGCATAATCTCCTCGGTGTCAGTAGGCTCTATCGCAATATTCACACAGCAAGTTTAGGAACTCTCCTTGGCGTCGATGCTGAGCGTGCGGAGCAGTATGCTGCGCAGATGATCGAACAAGGGCGACTTGCTGGCAGTATCGACCAGATCGATGGCGTCATCTTCTTCGACGGAGCACTTGCGAACACAAGCAGTCGCAATGCACCAGTCCCTGATGGGCAACCGCAGACAGCAATCCAGCAGCATGTAAAGAGTGGCGGGGAGTTGAGAATATGGGACAGTGCAGTGCAAGGGCTGGCGGAAGAGGTTGAGAAGGTGTCAACGATGATTCAAACATCCTTTCCTGACTTCTATGCTGCTCATATGGCGTACTAGTGGCGAATGTGTTGCAAAATGAGCAGAGGGAAGGAAAGGAAAGGAAAGGAAAGGCATGGCATGGATGCATTGATGACCGGAATGACTAACGAACAACGAAGAGTACGAGAAGTATGGGCAAGATGTTAAGATAGAAGCAATCTGCAGATGATGTAGCTGGAGTTGCGACATCTGCGGGCTGTGATGCAAACGAGATGGCAAGCGAGTTGACAGCCGGGCTAGCATATCTTGCGTAAGAATCCAGCCGTAGGGGGAGTGAGCATGAGACCCGATAGCCATCATGTTAATGGAATCAATGTCAACTTATAAGATAAGTGAAAGCATCCGCGAGAAGACTGCGACCTTTCGAGCTCCGCAGCTGTAATGGTCATGTCAAATGTTTGATTTCGATCCCTGTCTTTTTGTGCAAGGACAACGCAGAGTATCGTCGTGGTATAATGCAACCATCCCAGACACACACCGCTCACAATCATCACATTTTCCCCACCTCATTCCACTACCTCTCCCTACCCCATGGCAACATCCCCCTCTCTAGATCGTTGTCTCGTAAGGCACAGGTGTGACGTTCTCCGGCTTGTTTCCCTCAACACTGATGGTCCTGGCCTCCCGCGGCATGGCCGGCGATCTCTTCAATGGAACGTTCTTGCCACCGGCCTTGGCCTCCTTCCTCTTGGCAGCGTTCTCCTTCACACGGCGTAGGAAGTCGTCGCGAGACTTTGATAGCTTAATGTGCTCGATGCGGACGTTGACGCGCTTCTCCATGTATCGGTTGCCGACTTGCTTCATGAGGATGACACCGACGGACGACTTGGTGACGTTGTAGATGACACCGGTCTTTCCGTGGTAGACCTTGTATGGCATACTGTAGAAGATGTGTTAGAGATCATCCTTGTATTTCTTCATTGCGATGTGCGGCTTTGACGGGGATAGCTTCGTGAGTGTATACTCGTGCGATGTCGAGGTAAGACCAGTTTTGTGCTAGAATATCTTGAAAAGACGTACCCCTTCTGGACGGCACCGTTTGCAACAACATCAACGATATCACCGACCCTAGATAAGTCAGTCTTCTGCCTGTTTTACTTCTCTTTCTTCCGGTTGCAGCTTACTTGTACTGGCGAAGGTAGGTGGTCATGTTGATCATACCCTTCTTCTTGAAGTCGCGAGAGAACGCATACTACAGTCCTTTGTCAGTCTTCTTGCTCCGTGGTCGTCTGATGTCCAATTTCTCTGCTGAAGGTCTCTCCTATGCCCTGCCGTCTCTTGCTTCTCTTAATTTTCCTCCAAAGCCTCCAGAGATGTTTCTTATAATGGAAAAGTCGACATACCCTCGTACCGGCGCGGAGACCTGCTGCGTGACCCCTGTGAAAGTTAGCAAGCGCACATTCACCTTGACACAGCTACATTACATCTTTGCTGCTGTATAGGGAGGTTAGATTGGAATAAAGAAAGATGTTAGTGTCGTCGTACGTTGTCGACGATGAAAATTGGTTCGAGTGTGCGATCGTGTCGACAAATGTCACGTGCAAATAATACTGGAACTTCATCACCGCCAATGTGGTTGCGTAGGTTCTCATTGACACATTCGTCCGCCGCAAAGACGTCGCATTCATTGAAAATATAGTTTGTCAGATCTATGGCACCAATATGATGCGTATCCATTCTTCCTATGTATGATATTCTGCACACCTTGTATGATAGAAGAGTAAGGAGTTGGTGAGGATGTATCAAAACCAGGGGCTAGTCCTACTCTGGTTAGATCAACTCCAGATTCCGCACGGCGCAATTGCGAAAATCAGATTGCTGCTTGACTTCTTGCTTCGAGTTTCAACACAACACAGCAATCATGGTGAGTGGCTCTATAGCGCTGCGAAGAGATCACTCTCGGCTCAAGCAGTGGCTATTGTCGATGCGCTATCTCGCATACTGATGTTGTGCCCAGGTTCAACAGAGTTACTCCAAGACCTACAAGTAAGATTTCGAACAGTTCAAGTGCATTTGGACGTCTGTGCTAACCACTGCTACAGGGTTCCTCGTCGTCCCTTCGAGTCCGCTCGCTTGTAAGATCTATCCCGGCCACTGAGCAAGAGCTGGTTCTCTGCTTCATGTCGAAGGTCTCCATCTAACATGGCTTTCACAGGGACACTGAGTTGAAGCTCGTCGGAGAGTATGGTCTCCGCAACAAGCGTGAGGTGTGGCGCGTCATGCTCACCCTCTCCAAGATTCGTCGTGCTGCTCGGTATGCTTATCATCAAACCGCGAAAAAGGTGGAAAGCTCATATCTATGATAGTAACCTTCTTACCTTGGACGAGAAGGACCCCAAGCGTCTCTTCGAGGGTAACGCCCTGATCCGCCGTCTCGTACGTGTCGGTGTCCTCGACGAGTCCCGCATGAGACTGGATTACGTTCTCGCCCTCAAGGTCGAGGATTTCCTCGAGCGTCGCCTCCAGACTTGTGTCTACAAGCTTGGTCTCGCCAAGTCTATCCACCACGCTCGTGTTCTCATCAAGCAGAGACACATCCGGTATGTCGACTCAGACCACAACGATCGATTCGTGCTAACATTGCTACAGTGTTGGCAAGCAGATCGTCAACGTCGCCTCTTTCATCGTTCGTCTTGACTCTCAGAAGCACATTGACTTCTCTCTCACATCGCCATTCGGTGGAGGTCGCCCCGGTCGTGTACGGAGGAAGAAGGCCAAGGCAGCGGAGAAGAAAGATGACGAGGGTGATGCTGAGGAGGAAGAGGAGTAAATGCAGCGCGCGAAAGTCACGGCACGAGCTCTTGTCAGATTTGATGGAATTGGTGGAGGGGATGAGGCTGTTCCAAGCAATGGTAGTGAGGGAAATACCCTGGCTACAAATCGATCAAGGTTAAAAGATCTTACCTTATCTTCCAATGAAAGCATGACCAACACTAATGTCCTTGCGAGGTATCCCCGTGTGACTCTGTATCGCCGTCGTGTGCAACGATTGTCATATGTTCACTGTTTTAACAACCAGCAATCATCTATCTCGCATCATATGTCCACTCTCCTTCTGCCATGTCATTTTGCTACACCAGACCAAGCAGAGTGTGTAAGCACTAGCTCTGTGAAGTATGTATTATCATGCAACATATTTTATACATTATTGTACATTGTAAAGACTTTACTCATTATGCATGCATGACTGCTTCTCGTTTATGTGCCACGCTATGTCTTCACGAGCCTCCTGGAGAGTTCCGAGGAGGATGAGCCCCAGGATCCCATACATTCTTACAAATCATCGCAGTGACCCTGGTACAACCAGCTACAGCTCTAGTTGTAAGCAGGCTGGATGAGAGTAGTGCCACCCTGAGCAATCGTATCAGCATCCGAATCAAAAAGTGCAGAAACTGTCACCTACATCCGGGTAAAGAATTTGTTCGTTGTAGAACGTGCCGCCCCTGCTCGCGAGCAGCAGCACCGTCGCAGCCATATCACTGTCCTCTCCCTTCCGCTGTGCAGGGTTGGTCGAGCCAGGCTCGAGCGCCGTCTTGTTGTTCTCGTCGGACTCGCCGCCAGTCATCTCACTTGGGAATCTGTTTGGACGTTAGCGAGCATGATCCTAAGTAGTAGTGGCGTCGAGGTTGGTCTACTCACAATCCAGGCGCGATGACATTGACCCTGACCTTCGTATCCTTGAACGTCGTCGCCAGCATCCTGCTGACATGCGTAAACGCCGCCTTACTCGCCGCATACGCAAACTGCCCATTACTGCTCCCCTTCATGGCACCGGAAATCGAGCTGGTGTTGATAACACTGCTTGTGTACCCGTCCTTGGCATTCTTCTGACCCTTGGCCAATAATGGCAGGAATGCCATGGACATGAAGAAGCCGCCAACGACGTTTGTCTGGTAGGTGTCGAGCCAGGAGGTGACGTCAGACTTGAGGAAGTGCTCGGAGATGGCGACGGGGTCCTTCATGTCGGGAGTGCCGTTGGTGGAGAACTTGGTTGCGTCGTCGCGGGCGATGCCGGCGTTGTTAATGAGGAGGTTGATACCGTTGGGTTCTTTCTCGGCCATTTCTTTGACAAGACCTGGCATGGGAGGGTTAGTGGATGAGGGGCGGACGAGGATGCGCACCAAAGTACTTACGCTGGATATCGGCTTTGTCGCTCACATCGCCCTTGAGGCTGCGTATGTGTCAGTCCCTTGCAAAGTGTCTGGAGCTTAGAGAGCTCACGGAATAATTCTGCCAGGTCCGGAGCTGTACTTTGAGACTACATTGTCCAGAGCTTCCTGGCGTCTTGAGGTGATGTATGTCTTTGCTCCATTTGCAACGAGTGCCTGGGTGATCATAAGACCAATACCTGCTGTTATCAGTATAATGCTACCAAGTACGATTAATTGATACACGCACCAGTAGCACCACCAGTGACTATGGCAGTGATGTGAGAGCAGTCAAAGAGGTTTGAGCCCTTGAACTCTTCATTATTGATAGTGTTGACCATTCTGTACTGATTGAGAGGTTGAAAGACGGATGGTGCTCTTATTGTAGATAGTCTAGCTTTGTGTGATACCCGAGAGAAGAGTCCCAACATTGGTGGCACTGTGAAATACTGTTCAGGAAGCTACGGCATTCGAAAAGAGCATTGGAACATGCATGATGACGAATGACGTCCATCGGAGTGAGGTAGGCCGAAAGTGCCGAGTCAATGCAAATTGTAAACATCAAAGCAGAGATACATTCCTTAGCTTGATGAATTGTGGTATGCAGGGTGGAGGGTATCGCGAGGAGGAATGTGTGTATCTATAACAGTATGAATCTCGTTTATCACAATGTGCAGTCAATCGCATGGTCTTCGTAGTGTGAACGTGAGACATCGCCAGCTGCTGAAATGCCTCTCGACTTCGAGCAACCGAGACGTGCCCCAAATGTACCAGCCGTACCACAAGACGCCAGCGGCGACCCTGACACCACAAGCCCGAGTCGACGCAAGACATCCTGGTTCTCTGGTAGCCCGGCAGGCGAAAGTAGCAAGACCGCCATCAAGGAAGAAGCTCCCGGTATTCTAAGCAGGAGCCAGCTTCTGGAGGGACTTTTCGACGCACCGAAGCAGCCAAAGAAGGCCAAGAAAGTTGAAAGCTCAGATAGTCTTACAAGCAGCTCCAATCGAGACTCTGCAGCAGAAGAAACCTCAGGTATCTTCGGTAGAGGATTCTCCATGATCATGCCCACGAAATCCACAAGCAGTTCCGTTAGAGATTCTTCCGGTGAAGAAACGACCGGTATCTTCGGAAGAGGGTTCTCCATGATCACGCCAACAAAAGCCTGGAAACGGACCTCTGACTCTCCTCCGAAAACCGAGGCACCTGCTCTACTCGTAAAGCCAGAAAAGACAAGACCAGCAAGCATTAAAACGGAAACAATGAGACCTTCATCCGGATCACTTACACCCAAAGGGTTCTTCAAGCTGCTCAGCAGTCCAAAGCCTAGCAAAGTCGAACCCTCGCCTACCTTGACGATAACCCCAGATACTCCAGCACGTCTACACAATCCGCCAGCATCAACGCCTCCAGCACGCTTACCCCCTATTCCTGTTACTGGTCGTCACTTGAAAGCGTTGAGCCAAAGACCACGATCACATAGCGCGATTGAGCGACTTAGGGTATACTCGAAAGACCCTTGGCATCGCCACGTCTATGCTCATGGTCCAATTCGCATTGCAGAGAACACTTTGGCAACACGTCTGCTCATAGACACGTTTGCATTGGCTGCACCATCTCCACAATTACCTACTGAAGAGGACATCGATGAGCTTGTGGGATACTTCGCGAAGTTACTACCGAAAGGGAGTCGAGGGATTCCCCGGGAATGAGAATGTGGATTCGATATTGGACGGCAGGTTGGTAAGACAAGTTGCAACGATGTTTTTGACACCAGCGTCACCTTCTCGGCCGAGAAGTCGTGCGACACTGTATTCTGGAGCAAGGCCTGCGCGAGGCAGCAGTCTGGTCACATAAACACTGTATGGGAATCTGGATCTCTAGTCTCTGGAACGACCTTTATGTCCTCATTCTCCAATAACATAGGTAGCGCCAGAATCGCCAATCCAGACTTCATGCCTTTTTCGGGCGTCAACATCCCACCGTGCACCCACTCCCAGCGTTTCCTTGATAGGGTTCTCCTCGTCCGGATACACCATCGTGATGGAGCCGCGTAGTATAAGATGTGTTGTAAGGCCACTGTGCGAATGAGGTGGGTAGTGAGCATTCCTGTGAAAAGATAAGCATTAGGATGCGGGGTAAGCTTGGTAGGTCGCGTACGGTCTGTCCGTCCATGTGAAGACGTGCTTGAAGCCCCACGAGGCGACTTGCGCTTCTGCTTCCTTCTGTGACAGATTTGACATTGTGAAGGTGTTTGTACGAAGTAGGTTTCAGACGATCCTGATCAAACGTCGCTCGCCACTTCCTGCGGCATGCGGCATGACGCATGTGTGTTGACGTTTTCCCTGTTTGGGCGCGGAGTATCTCCATAGCAAGTGGTCGTGCGACAGCGACCTTGAAATTCGCAATCTCAGCTGACTGAAGAGTGTGTCATTTAGCTACCTATATCACTATCTTCCTGTCCTGACATTCTTCTCGTTGTATTCCTGTCATTGCTGTGATATCGTGTAATCATTCGCGAGCAAGATTACCAAAGATGCCTTCCACAACTCCACTACCAGTGGCAGGAGGTGGTGCGGAATCAGCCAGGACTATTGGAGAAGCAATACAAATCACATCACCAGCGATATTACGGCAGATCGAAGCCGTGTCTGCGACAGGATCAGGCCCTGCTGCTAGGGACCTCCTTGACCAGCTGAGCTCGCCCGCAGGAAATGCTCAGGCACCTCTCTCCCACAACGACTTTACATATCCGCTACCAAATTACTATATATCTTCGAGCCATAACACCTATTTGTGAGTTATGGACCTGTCAGATAGTGTCCGACCCAAGCTGACTTATGTAGGACCGGAAATCAACTATCAAGCGACTCAAGCGCAGATGGGTACACAAATGTGAGCACGTATCACCTTGAGACTGTGAAATGTCCTCTCATCTGACCGATCAGGTCTTACTACGCGGCTGTCGAAGCGTCGAAATTGACGTCTGGAACGGACGGGATGCTGACGACGATGATGATCAAGAGAGTGGTGAACAGCATCATGGCATTCGTGAGCGACTTGGCCTGCATAAGTCTTCAGGAAGTGAAGACCATGGCCACCATAAGAGCATCAAAGAGCGCCTTGGACTCGGTCATCATGATCGGGCAGATCCAGACACATCAGAATTGGCGCTCACTACCACCACATCCTCCACGGGGAACTCTTCTTCACACGCACGAAGAACTGAGCCGAGAGTTTTGCACGGTAGGCATGGTTTATGGCATTTCGCAAATTGTATCTGATCATCAGCAGGACACACTTTGACCAAGGAGGTGCCCTTCAGAAGAGTGTGCGAAGCTATTCGTGATGCAGCATTTGTCACAAGGTAAGTGCCAGCATTGTTAATCAAGCTTGACCGGACCCGTTCGTACTCACTGACGACGGCTTTCAGTGACTTGCCCGTCATCATCAGCCTCGAAATACACACAAACTTCGAGCAACAGCAGATCATGGTGGACATCATGAAAGAAGTATGGCACGGTTTCTTGATCTCTCCCACCCCAGACGCGGATGTTGTAGCGAAGAGTCCACTACCATCACCAGCAGATCTCCGACGGAAGATACTTGTCAAGGTCAAATACTCCTCACCTGATACTGCAAAGGCGAAGAAGCTGGGAGAGCTCTCTGCACAACCAGATAAGCACCAGATCACTTCCGGCTCAGACGACGAAGCTCCGGAAGTAAAGAAGGTCAAGAAGCGCAAGATACTGGACTCGCTCAGTGAGCTTGGCGTGTACACCCATGCGTACTCGTTCAAAGGCTTTGACAAGCCTGAAGCCAAGATACCTACGCACGTCTTTTCGTTGTCTGAGAAGAGGTTGCTTGATAGTGATGGAGGACTGACCCCAGCAGTTTGCACACACAACAAGGTCAGTACATCTCCTGCCTGAATAGATACCGTGCTGACGACAAACAGACCTACATGATGCGAGCCTACCCCAAAGCCCTCCGACTTACCTCTACCAACCTCGAGCCCCCTGTCTTCTGGCGCCAAGGAGTCCAAATGGCCGCACTCAACTGGCAAGACTGCGACAAAGGCATCATGCTCAACGAAGGCATGTTCGCCGGCACAGGCGGTTTCATGCTTAAGCCCGCCTCCTATCGCAGCACATCCATGGGACAACAACAAAGCAGTCCGCTTCCGCAGCCACAAATCATGGACATCACGGTCGAAGTCTTCGCCGCACAGAATCTGTCCCTACCACGCGGCAAGCAGCACGGGAATGATTTCCGTCCCTACATCCGCTCTAGCCTGCACGTCGGCAGCCTCAGCACATCCACGTCCACATCATCACCCACGAGCCCGAGCAAATCCACGCAATCTGACATGCTCAAAGCACACACGACCTCCGGCTCCGGCCGTGACGCCTCATTCTCTACCCACCCCGGCCGTGGTGCACCACTAACCTTTAGGGATGTGCTGGTTGACGAGGAAGAATTGTGCTTCCTACGCTTGAAGGTCGTTGACGACGTCACGTTGGGTAAGGACAGTTTAGCGGCGTGGGCTTGTATCAGGCTGGATAGGCTGAAGACGGGGTTGAGGATGGTGAGGCTGTGGGATTGGGGTGGGAAAGGGG
>Ga0268250_10000331_pt1 | contig 23056 bp, 22 predicted proteins | sample AgamicAsSfe_FD_200448 | JGI IMG/M metagenome (GOLD analysis project Ga0268250, IMG submission 200448) | Agave microbial communities from Guanajuato, Mexico - As.Sf.e (v2) (version 2) | ecosystem: Host-associated > Plants > Phyllosphere > Phylloplane/Leaf | place: Guanajuato, Mexico | collected... | reverse complement strand
AGCAAAATCCACCTCTCTGTCACAATCAAAGAGACCACGCCCCAGAAACACGCTAACCACTTCCTTCCTCACAGCTGGGACGACTGGGTCTCTGAAGACCGCGTGCGCAAGTTCTCCGACGAGAACAAAGCGCTTGCCAGTGATCTAGTCAAAGACGCCCGCGAATCCGCCCGCCAAGAACGAGCAGCAAAGGATGCCAAAAAATCTGTCAATGGCACAATCGATCTGAAGCGAGGGAAAGCAGGCCGGGCAAGTGAGCTCGGCAGTATCCGAGGCAGCGAGGACCGAAGCTCTGCTGGCGCACAGGCAGCGGCGCCTCGTGGGGTCAAGCGTGCACGGGATTGGGAGAATATTGAGAAGGTAGGCACAAAATAAAGCCCGGATATGAGGCCCCCCATCATCATCTCGACTAATACCCTGCACAGGAAGAAACTTTCCTCCATCGCCCCTCCATTCGCATCCCTATCCCCGACCACCTCAAGGGCCTCCTGGTCGACGACTGGGAAAATGTCACGAAATCACTCCAACTCCTGCCGCTCCCACACCCGCACCCTGTCACCGCAATTCTTGCCGCCTACACCGCTTTCGAGGCGCCACGTCGCCGTCCAGGCTCCGCTGACGCAGACATCCTCGACGAAGTCGTCCAGGGCGTGCGCGAATACTTCGATAAGAGCCTGGGCCGCATCCTGCTGTATCGCTTCGAGCGCCAGCAGTGGCTTGAGGTTCGAGGGAAGATGCTCGCAGATTCAGAGACAAATGGTCATGCAGCTACAGTTATCGACAGCGATGGTGACGTCGATGTCGATGTGGATGATGAGAACAATGGAAACGGTGCTGGCGACAGCCAGACTGTCTCAGACTCAAAGCGAGCATTGGCAGGAAAGACACCAAGCCAGATCTACGGCGCCGAGCACCTGTGCCGGCTGTTCGTTAGCATGCCCGAGTTGATTGCGCAGACGAATATGGATGCGCAGAGTGTGACAAGGTTGAGGGAGGAGCTTGTCAAGATGACGAGCTGGCTAGGAAAGAACGCGGCAAAGTTCTTCGCGAAGGCGTATGTCGACCCCGGAACGGAGTACGTGGAGAAGAGCAAAGGGACCGGCTGAGTTGGAGAGGAGGCGATTGGAGGCATGACAAGCATGATTGGCAGAAGAGGTAGCGAGAGATGCAGGCAAAAGGGCGACAGTGGCTTGGGCTTCAATCTTCGGCTTGGCTACAGAATATAGTGATGCGCTATTGACCTCTTACATCTCCACCTCTTTGCCCTTGCGTTTCTCCTCATGAGCCTTGGCGTCTGGATGTTGTCCGATGACAACGTTCTTGCTCTCTTTGGCTCTGAACTTTCACGTCGGTACTCTCTCACGACTTCGGCAAGCTGAACTGCCATATACCTGAGGTCATGGCGCATGGTGCAGTATCCGTCCCTAAAGCTTTACTCATGACGTTCATTTGGCACTTCATTCAGACCAGAACAGAGATCTTCATCACACGGACAGAATTCTTTGCTACGAAATTGATCATGTCTACGATAGAAGGAAAAGTAAGGCTAGCTATGTTCTCGAAGGTCTTTGCAAACTCTATGCTTCATGGCTCGTCAGAGGAAGGCAAACAGCAATACGAAGTGGTTTGATCTGACTTTGAAGATATTGAAAATGCTACGTTACCCTCCAGGTTGTCATGAGGGCAGTCATGCAGTATTACCGTCACGTAGCCCAAGTCTTGTGTTGTGGTAGACATGGTGTGAGCAGACCTTCTACGGCACTTTCACGGGGTCCTCTAGACTATGAGTATAGGTTGTGTATGCTTTTGAGCGGTCTCTGAAACAGGCAATCTTATGTCTACTGCAGTGGCACCTTTCCCCTTGATGTGCAGGTTATTGACTGAAAAGGGGCGCCAGTCCGAATTTGGAAGCAAGTCCGAGGTCGGCACACTGGGCTGAGAGAAGACACTTTACAGATATCTTGCAGAGTCACATTGTTGTGCTCGAGCTCGGAGATGCTAAATCATCATTCCGATGCAACCCTGTTGAGCGATGTGCAGCAGCAAAGTATCCACGACATCCAGAGCATCAAAACAAGCTTTTGTGTTCAAAGCATGGCTTTCCACTGCTGCGAATTAGACTTCTCGGCATGAAGCTCTGAGCGTGGAGCACAATAGTATAAGAAGCATTACTGGCCTGTTCATAACTTCCTGGTCAAGTGACAAGCAGTAGGTAGCATAATTCGTGCTGGTCTGCTCACATTTCATCAGGACTCACGGCAGTTCAGGACACGCAAAGTCAGCACGGAGGTACATCACCACATGCATTCAAGTCGGTCTCTTTCAGGCACTAATTCTAGTCCCAGGCTAGCCATCTGCGAAGTCCAAGAACGCTACGATGAAAGGTATCATCACCCTCCTCCTCGGTCTGCTAGGCCTAGCCGTCCCAGCGACCTGCGACGACTGGCTCTACCGCCGCTGCTTTTGCGCCAATCCCGACACTGTCGGATATGTCATGTTCGCAACCTGGACCAATCCCATACGATCATATTCGTGGTACGAACTCGGCCGCACCGCCCGCCTTGACGAGCCCGCCACACTTTTCAGCAAACGCTGCGCCGCCGGATCCAGCACCACCGACTGCATCGACATCCCGGATGTAGCCAAGTACCCAGCCATTCTCTCTCAGGCAAATCCCTCCTATGTCCACGACTTCTGTAACACCTTCGAGGATGGCGTTGAGACGTGCGCTATAGAGGATCACATTGTGGTTGGCGAAAAGTCACGTTGGTGGGCAACGGGAGGCGTTTCGGAGCTAATGTCTTGCGACTTTGAGTGTAACACGCTTTGGGCAAAGAATGACACTTCCACCTTCGACCTTTGCTCACATAGCACCAGTGCAGGAGCTAGAATCGGAACCAGACAAAAGGAGAAGAAGGGTGGCAAAATTAGAGAGCGCAAAGAATATGTGGACTGCTACCAACTAGAGAAACGTAATTGGCAGTTCAGGCACTGACCGTCATTCCTCCTGCAGAAATCAGTATGAGCGGAAGCCTGATGGCGATCCGTGGGAATTCCAGGAATCTTGTGTGGCAAACGGCGAGATGCATTGTTCGGGTGGGGCAGCCTGTGGACAAACGGGACATGAAGGTCCTCAGGTTCAGGTGACATTGGCTGATATTGTTCTTCCTGTCACGATCCCTGCGCCTGCCAATATCTAATTTCGGCTAATGCTGCCTTAGAAATTGTTCGAAGTCATCGTCGTCAGGTGTACCAGTACATAGATGGGAAGAACGTTCTAGTGCACACATTCTCCGTCCTCAGTGTTGGTCACGTTGGTTACGTCTCTGTATGCGCACACACCCTACACGTACTGCGTTTGACCCTGTAAGAGTCAACCTGTGTCTATTTTTCGTGGTGGATAGTCCAAGTCGTATTGTGAGGGAGAGAATCTGAAACACCAGGGAATTTGAGGGACCGTTTCAGATCTATCGCGCATTTTCCCTTCCCAGCCACGTACCGGTGGATCAGTTTATCCCTGCAAAGTCACTGCCCAGGGAACAGCCAGCCTTATTGACTCAGGCTAGCTGCTATCGCACATTTCTACAGGTCGGTCGTCCTCTCCTTTCACTTTTCTGCCTTTTCCCTCCTCTTCTCCTCACCTTTTTCACCACCTTTCTTCACCTCAACACGTCGCTTTTCAGTATCAACATCAATCACTCTGTGTAGCCTTTGACTACCTACGGTACTCTCCTGGCTTATAGCCTGACTATATCTAGCGACACTTTTCTGAGATCCTCAGGTACGTTCTTCCTGTCAAAATTCTATATGGCATCATGCTAAGCTGCAACTAGAGAGACGACGACACCCACCATACCTGTTCACTGACGCATTCGCCTCCTTGCACACAGAAAAGAACCAGGTATAGTCTCCGACGAGTCTCGAGCATGAACTGCGTCGGAGAAAAGGGGATTAACCATTAACAGCACTCTTCAGGAGGATGGCTGACCAAAGCGCTCTTGAGAATCCTGACGCCGCCGGCATGGCGATTGCTACAGGCAGCTCCACTTCCATGCAGAACACAGCGACGAATAGGAGGAATAACCGCTCTTCTGACAACGACGGCCCTGTTGACACCGCGCGCGAGGAATCACCTGCTCCTCTGGACAATGTCGCGATCGATGCGCCTGACACCGAAGCAATCAGAGCCCTCGAGCAGGCTACGGCGCACGCCGTAGGCAACCTCGACCGCAAATTCACCACCCGAAAGATGTTCTCTCGTGTTTCAGGAACCTGGAAAGCCAACAAAGTCCTGATGTCTGTCAACCTTCTGTACCTGGCGGTGATGCTCGCGGGCTTTGGATTTTGGGCAGGAGCGGGAGGCGATCTTAGTAGGCAGGCTGCGGTCACTGGGCTTTGTGCCGCAATGATGCTGTTGTCCCTCGCATTGGAGAACCTTTCGGCGGTCCTCACAGATCATGTTCGTGAGCCTGCCTCTGTAAGTGATCATGGCTGACACATAACTAGTTCCACAAACTGGATTGTCCTGTTCTCGCGGGTTTGGCACACGGTGTTGTGTTCCTACCCAGGATGCTTCTCACCTCGTTCATTTGGTACAACAGCACGCATTCTGACAGGAAGTCGGATGTCCACCACGCAATAGAGATCATTTCTCATGAGGTTGTCGGCTCTACACTCGTTCCATTACTGGTGTTCATTCCCATATCATGCGCACGCATTTTCTATTTCGACCGGAAGGAGACTGAGACTGCCTACGTCCTTGAAGGCTTAGACAGCTACCTACGCAGCAGAGTCCATGCCACACGCCTGATCGGGTCCGCCTTTTTGGCTCTCCTTGCTCCCTCGCTGGTCACAGACACGAACTCGAAGACCGTAGTATTCTGGATAATCAATGGTACGCGCCCCACCACGGTCTACGTGATGCCACGCGATGCTAATCTTGATGATATAGCGGTACTTTTACTGGAAGTGCTCTGGGTCATCGTGTCTGCTTGCCGACGCAAGCACCGGACCATCTCAGAGCCACAAATCGCCAATGCACCTTCGCATCGGGATGCGATGGAGCGCGCACGAGGTCGCTTGTACTTTGCCGCTATTCTGATGCTGCTGATCTTGGTCGCATTGACCGCCGTCACCGCGTGGAAGCTTGACATGCGCCTTGTCCGCGCTGTCGAAGAACACCACGGAGCAAAACTCGCTTCCCTGGTGCCTTGATCGGTCTTGTTGGATTACCACTGATAACCGATGCGGCAGGACTTTACCACATCTATTATGCGGTTCAGAACCGCGAGGACGCCGTGCATATGATTGTACACTGTATTTCGACAGCACGTAACAATCTCGTGTTCGGAGCGGTGTTCGGCTCGCTTTCCTCCCTCGTCTTCCATCAGCAGTTTCTCGTCTCTGGAGCGTTTGTGTTCAGCTTGATGTCGTTCACTATCATCACAACTGTCGTCTTGTCCCTCAGACCGAGAGAGACAGCTATGAATTCTGCCGTTGGCCTTGTTATGCTATTGATTGGCTTCGTGCTGGTTACACTCACGATGCCAGACGACCCTAGTACTTGGCTCGCCTTGCTCTCTCAAGGTCAAGGTCATGGGCAGCAGCACGCCAACACGACAGCCGTGTCCACCGAGCATGCTGGCTTTACCTCTACAGCGCCCGGCGTCGACAAGACAAGCTCTTTACTCGATGACATCCTCACATCGGCCAATAGTTCAGACATCGCTGATGACAACGCTACAACGACTACTGTCACGACTACTGCGGTGCGGTCCATCACAGCGACAGACTATTCTACCAGTCTGTGGGTCCCTGGTCCGAAGACCACCAGTGACGACACAATAGCCACTACCGTTCCCCAATCTAGCAGCACGATGCTTCCTCTGGAGCCTAGAGACGCTGGATCTGATCAGCTCACTACGCCCGACATTACTACACGCACTACTAGTGTCGGTACCATGTCATCTACCATCGCCGGATCAAGCCGCACCGTGACTTCCTCCGAAGTCATCGGCGAAGCGCTCGAGACCTCTGTCACTTTCGGTGTCAAGATGACTGGCAACAAGTTCCTGGCTTCGATCGTCTCAAAGACGCACTCTGCGATGTCTACCACAGCCAATTCGAACGACGACATGGCAAAGACTGCTACTGCCACCGGCACCACAGTCAGCACCGATGTTGCCTAGTTCGAGTAGTCTCTGGGCCAATCTGCTCTTCGCGACACTGTTCTTCCAAGTTCCTTGCTCTCTCCGATAGTGGTCTGTTCAGCCACCTTCCAAGCCAGTATAGGCACTTTCATGAGCTTCTCGCCACTGTCGTTTTCGATTCACGCACCACAGTCACCACCAGCGACAATGCTACAATCAGCACTGTCCTTACCTCATCGAGCGAAGTTTTGCTTGATCTGCCCTTCTAGGCACCCCTCGTCCAATCTCCTTGTTCTCTTCACTGGGCGATGATTGGCCACTTTCATGGCGTTCACAGGCACTATAGACGACCATGTCACCGCCTTCGTCTCAGACTTGAGCATTCGCGACGTCTATCACAGGTGCTCCGAACCACGACATGAGACTGTGGCTCTCTACGTTTTCCTCCACAGACGACACCGTCGACAATACCTCGCTTGAGCGAAGTCCGCGATGCAATTCGTACGGAGGTCTTCACTTTTCACTCATCAAGCTTCCCGATACACCATTTCCTTGTTCTCTTCATTGGATGTTTGTTTGGCCACTTTGACGATATGCTTGGATACGACGAAAAAGAAGAGTCAGAGCATTTCATGCAACTTCCTGGAAGGTCGGTGCAGATGGTTGATTACTGGGGATTAAGCAGCACGGGAGCTGGTGGAAGGAGTAATGAACAGCAGATGCATGTACATAGCACTGCAGCGAGAGTGCCGTTTCTTTCTTGTTTTAGATGTCACGTCACCTCAATCTCCTCAAAAACAGGCACCTCATCCGCCCTCGTCCTCCCTAATCCTTCCTTGGCATAAAAGTCCATCGGGTACAGCCCCACCTCACCTTCATCACCTCCACCCAGCTTCGTCTCCTCTCCCTCCTCTCCCATCTCTTCTCGCATCGCCCCCCAACCCCCACCCTCTTTGATATTCAGCGCGACACACGCCTCATACGGACTCAGTAGCGGCCTTTCAAACGCATATCCCCAATCAATACTCAACCTCGGACATGCAATCTGCACCCACGCACCTACATCCTGACTCATCAGCGCGAGCTTCGCAGGCGTCACTTCGGAAAGCAGAAGCGTGATCCAGGGCACGCCGAGATGTGTCAGGTGTGCTGTGATCAGGGAGAGTGTATGTGGGTTGCCTTGGCGGCCGAGCGTGCCGAGAATGAGTGCCCATGTTTGTGGGGCTGGCGGAGCAGGGGAGAGTGTGTGGGAAGCACGTGGAGGAGAGAGGGTGCTGCGGGCCGCGCGGATGGCGGTGCGTCGCAGAGAGTGCATTTCATTGTGCTCATAAGACTCATGCGTGAGGCGGCGGGTGTAAGGGTCGTAGCGGTAGGTGTGTGAACGAAGTGTGGGAGAGGCGATGAGGATGGATTCGAGGTGGAAGCGGCCGTCGCCAACGTAGAGGATGAGGTCGGCGGTGGATGCTGGACTTGCTGCTGAGGAGGTAGTAGTTAATGTTGCTGTTGTAGAAGATAGTGATGGCTTGATGGAGGTTGTGGAAGAGGCAGTCAGTGACGGTGCAGTGCAGCCTAGGATTTCGCCGGCAGAGAGTGGCGCACTGCGGGGCAGGATAGGGTCATAGCCCAAGGAGCGAAGACGTGGGACGATAGCGTGGAGGGTGGAGTTGAACTGAATTGTTCCAACTAGGGCGATGCGCTTGCCAGACTGGAAGTTGCGGCTGACCGTTGCAATGAGGTGCTCAACGTCGATTCCGATGGTGACGAAGACGTAAAGTGTTTTGATGCCCTTTGTTGTGTCTACTGGTACCAAGCAGCTGTGGCCGTAGTGTACGAGCATATCGCAGCCAAGGGCACGAGCGGTGTAGTCATCGATGCAACATGCGCCGTATGTCACATCGCCCATGATCAGTGTGTCTGTGCCAGGGCAGAATTGGGTGAGGATATCTGAGATTATAGGCGCGAAGAGGAGAAGTCCTTCTGGGAATTGGAGTGCGACATTGGTGGCGCCGGAGGTGCGTATACGGTGGATGGTCTTGTGAATCTCGAAGTTGTAGTTTCGAGGGAGATGTGCAATGGCGGCATTGATGTCGGCATCGTCGAGGATGTCAGAAGGGATTTGATTGAGCGTGCGAGGAGGACGAGTTGGCTTGGGAGCTGGACTGATCTTAGATTGAGCCTCTCGTTATCACTGAAAGCGTCCATACTAGCTACAGCATCTGTGCCCTCAGTGGCAGCATGATCACCATTCTCTTGCGCCTTTGCCGCTGCTCTTTCTCCCGCAGCTCGCCTGCCTATGAATCTTTTGCGAGGGTGCTTCGGCGAAGATGATTGTATTTTGAAGGACTCTATGTCGACTTCTGGGCCAAGATTCGTGGCGGCTCTGTCTTCTTCCATCTTGTGCTGCGTAGTGGAAATCGTGACAGACTTCGATGTTGACGATGGCAATCTTTTTGGAAGACCGGTAAATCTCACCCCACATCTCGGCTTCCTCCCGATTCCTGGGGCAGCTATTTGTCATCCAACGTCATCCCTCATTCTGTCACATCACCTCAACCATGCCGCTACGACCTCGCACGATAGCCAGAGCAGCAGGTACTCTGCGACGGGCGTACAGCACTTCAAAAGGTATAGCCTCAGACTTTGTACGCATCGTCGAAGTTGGTCCCAGAGATGGGCTTCAGAATGAGAAAGTGTCCATTCCATTAGCCACAAAGATCGAGCTGGTCCAAAGACTTGCAAAGACTGGCCTAGAGACCATTGAAGCAGGTTCTTTCGTTCATCCAAAATGGGTGCCTCAAGTAAGCTATCACGCTTAGTCCCTTGCTCGTGCCGGAAGTATGGTGAGGAGTCGAAACGAGGCAGCACCGAAAATGGCTAATCGTGTAAGATGGCCAACTCGTCTTCCATCCTCGATCACACCCTGGCTGAGCCACCAACCTCCGACCCAGACACACCAGTAAAATACCAATGGCTACTTCCCAATCTGCGCGGGCTCGAAACTTACTTCGCGTCCCAAGACGCGGCCTCTGCCACATCCACCTCGTCCAACACACCCACCTCCTCCCAAAAACACGAAGTCTCCATCTTCCTCGCCGCCACCGAATCCTTCTCTCAACGCAACACAAACTGCAGCATATCCGAATCTATCGACCGCTTCAAGCCCCTTATCGCCGCCGCCCAAAAGCGCAACGTCCCCGTGCGGGCCTACATTTCCGTTGCCCTCGGCTGTCCCTATGAAGGGCCGGAAGTCTCACCCACCACCGTCACTGACCTCGCTCTCCGCCTCCTCGATCTAGGAGCCTACGAAATAAGCGTCGCGGACACCACCGGCATGGGCACACCGCCGTCTACAGCCCGACTTCTGCAAACCCTGACCGCGGCCGGCATCCGCCCAGAGTCCCTCGCGTTCCACTTCCACGACACATACGGCCTCGCCCTCGTCAATACGCTGGTGGCGCTAGAGAGCGGTGTGCGCACCTTTGATAGCGCGGTGGCGGGACTGGGTGGGTGTCCGTACTCACCAGGCGCGACGGGAAATGTGGCGACGGAGGATCTGATACATTGTTTGCATGGGGTCGGCATGGAAACCGGGGTGGACTTGGAAAGGGTGGCGGACGTCGGGGCGTGGATTTCGGGCGAATTAGGGAAGGGAAATGAGAGTCGGGCGGGGAGGGCGGTGTTGGCAAGGAGCAAGATATGAAACTTATTGTGACTACCTGACCAGGTAGAGAGTCAGATCCAGCCATACTTGTAGAGAGTGCCGTGAATCCCTAGGCTCGTGTGCAGCGTTGTATCTGCTAGGTTCTCGCTACTCAAACGTAACGGGATGTCGTTGGGGCGCGAAGAAGCTGACAAGATGAGACAGAGGTATGACCTCTAGATCTAGCTTGACACAATGCTAGGCTTTCTGGACTGCAGATCTGGACATATAAGGAAGGGAATCGTCTCCTGGACCATCAGCCTACTCCTGCACAAACAACGTCGCAATTCCAATTCCCGTATCACTGACTTCTCCGATGATGAGTCGACACTACACACCAAGTCGGACGGCTCAACGACATCCCAGAGACGACCACTGTCGATACTACCAACGACTACATCAACGAAGCGTTCTCTCAGCGAGGATCTGCTCAAACACAGAAGCTTGCAGGAAGCGTAAGACTGCCAACGACATTCCAACCCAAGGCCAGGGACACGCCAAGCACAGCCTAAAACAGAAAGAATATGATCCCCTCGACGATGAACCTCCCAAGACTCGTCCAGCATTTCCTCTTCAGGAGCACAAGATGTTTAACAGTGCCAGGGAAGACTTCTTACGATGCTCAAGAGTACATCTCAATGATGATGATGATGATGGCAAGGATGAAGAGAGTTTCGATGAAGAGGCATTCGAAGCAGCAGAGCTCGGCGCTGAGTATGAGACGGTCGAATATGTCCATGAAGAGGACGTGTCTGGCGGCATTGAGGCTCGGCACCATCGAGACTGACACCGACATCGAATATGATGCTGAATGCCTGGTCCGATTCCACTATACCATTCATGCAATACTCTCCGCACTTGTGGCTAATGCACGTGGCTACTTCACGATCGACGACGTCCCTATGACTTTTAAAATTGTAAGCTTTCTTGTGCAATGTTGACGTGGAATGGGTTTGCGGTCTCATCGTCGACAAGTTGGTGCCACGTTCAATACAAGTGGGCCTGGGCAAGCAGCTCTTCACCATTCGAGATCTTCTCAGGCATCCCCGGTTCAGCCTCGACATGCTCCATTGCACAAGGGTTCATGTAGATTTTGTAGAATTCGTTCACCGCTTACGACCAAGTACCCGAGCCAACTACGTTGGCTCTGCCAGAAATCCCAAAGGTGCATGGCATAGATGGCAGGCATACTTTTGGTGCAAAGGAGTTGCGAGGCAGCCACAGCGCTTGCACCGGAAAGCATGCTGCCGCTATACTGCACGAGGGTTCGATTTGCCATCCTCGATGCATTGCCTTCATTCCTCAGGGACACGACTCAATCCCAGCCGACTATTTGCTGCTAATCGAGACCATTCTCGTGATCTACCCTCATGATTTTTGAACTTACGGCACCCGCCACAGCTCACTCTGGTCCGGACTACCTTCATTGATATCAATGAATTGGCTACGTTTGTATGGTAACAGGCTTTTTTACATGCGTCAACCTAATGGTTTTTGATCTTACGGTACCCGCCACAGGTCACTCTGGTCCAGACCGCATCTGCGCTTGACTGCATCGACCTGTCTACGGTCGTGCCGGGATAGCGGCACACTGCAATACTTCAAGAGCGGTAGGAATGGTCTTGAGTTTCTCCCTATAATGGGCGGATTTGGTTCTTACAGGTGCTCTGTGATCAGAGCGGATGAGGATAATGTTGCTGATGTCACCTCTTTCCTTCTCCCTTTCTGCTAGCGTGGAATAGAGGTAACCTGGTTCGTGTTTCAAGCTATGCAGTGGATGATACAAATATACAAGGATACAAGTTGAGTCGCGATCATGTGAACACGTACACACCTCACAGTAAGATGCAGCCATATCCTTCCAACTCGTTGTCGACAAGCCGAGCCCGCCTCATGCAATCTTACTCTACTCCCGTACGAACAGCGATGCAATGCCCATTCCAGTACCAATACAGGCTGAAGTTACACCCATCTGCAATCCCTGCCTCTCCAACTCGGGCAACAAGGAACATAATTGTCTCGCGCCCGTCGCGCCCAAGGGGTGTCCCAGCGCAATCGCACCTCCCTTCGGGTTTACCTTCGCCTCATCGATGCCTAGATCCCTCACAGACGCAACAGCCTGGCTCGCAAACGCCTCGTTGATCTCCCAGATGCCCACCTCCTCCAACTTGATGCCAGTGTACTCGAGCAACTTCGGGATGGCAAGCAGCGGGCCAATTCCCATCTCGTCAGGCGCACATCCCACAACCTGCGTGCCAGCCCATTTGCCAATGATGCTGGAAGATAGTCCCAGCTCAGTGGCAGTCGATCTGCGCATCATCAAAACCGCAGCCGCGCCATCAGAGATCTGCGACGCATTGCCAGCCGTGCACGTTCCGTCCGGCTTGAACGCCGGCTTCATCGTCGCCAGCTTCTCGGCTGTCGTGGCGCGAATGCCGTCATCTTTCGTGATCGTCACATCTTGCGGCTGTGCGTTCTCAGCCTTCGGGTCCGTCCAGCGCGTGCTCACGGGTATAATTTCCGCGTCAAAAAGGCCGTCCTTCTGCGCCTTGAGCGCCTTGGCTTGCGAAGCTGCAGCGAAAGCATCTTGGGCCTCGCGGCTGACCTTGTAGCGCTCAGCGACATTCTCGGCCGTAATACCCATGCTCATGATACAGTCCCTTGCATCTTTGTTCTCGCTGTTACGAAGACCATCCCATAGTGCAGTAGGTATGGCCTTACTGCCGTAATTCCTGCTCATGCTCTCCATGCCGCCGCCGATACCGACGTCGATTTGCCCGAGGGCGATTTGGTGGGCTGTGTTTGTGATGGCTTGGTGGCCCGAGGCGCAGGCGCGATTGGTGGTGCTGAAGCCGGACGTGTTGGGGAGGCCGGCGGCGAGCGCGGCCATGCGGCCGGCTTTGGAGCCGCCGAGCTCGGAGAGGACGGTCCCGATTGTGACGTCTTGGATTAGCTTGGGGTCGAGGTTGGGGTTTGCGGCGAGTGTTGCTTTCAGGACCTGAGGAGCTGCTGTCAGTCTTGGTAGGTCAATTGTACTGTAGCGAAGCGAGTGTATGATCTGGCGTTCCACGGAAGTGACGGCAGGGTGTACTCATTCTTCTTCTGCACTTGTATAGGCAAAGACTTGCTTGACATACATGGTAGAGAAGTTCGTGCTCATACGCATCTTTGAGTCCACCTTTGAACCCTTTTGTGACGGGTGTTCGAAGTGCGGATAGAATAACAACATCGTGAGGCTGCTTCTGGAGGATGTGTTTCGCTCCTCGCTGAATGAACCCAGACATGATGAAGTGTGACTTGTAGTAGTGTTGGAGTGTATCCTGCTATATTGAGAGATCAAGAGTGCAGATGTCTTCAGGGTGGATCGATATAATGTATGGACGGGCTTTGAGGTGGGCAGCAGCAGACACAGACGATGTCTACAAGAGTGATCCCCATCTTGAAATGCCCTCAAAGTGTTTTAAAAGCAAAGATGAGCAAGATGACGTTCGGGAGAGTACCCCGGCAAATCTCGTCGCGGTTCATCCCGAACAGTTACCCAGGGCCTATGCGAGACGATGACTAAAATACTTTGCTACAATGCACGACTGGAAGGCAGATGGTCGAGCAACCTTAGGTTGGCAGGTGGCGAAGTCAAGTATGATGAGATGGTTGTGAAGTCAATGGCATACGCTTTGGACGACAGGATTATAGATGCAAGAGGCGCCGTACTAAGCCCTAGTCCCTACCCATGCCAGAAGGAAACCCCCTCAAATACCAAGAGTGAATTCCACACCCACATCAATATCACGGGCTGGCAGAATGTTAGCCTAGTCTGATGCTAGTGGTAAGCGTCGACTTACCCATCTTGACAACCTTGGAGAACTGCACGGACTTCTCCGCTGCACTTTGGAGGTCATCAATAGCGAAGATCTTGAGGCCAGACTCGTTCAGCTGTAAGAACTGTTAGCTTCTGAATTGTGATATTGTACGCCAGAGAACCTACAATCTTAGCAGCCACTTCCATGTTTGTTCCTTGTAACCTGGCAATAACCGGTGTCCTAAGGTTCATGCTCTGGACGACCTGTACGAGACCTGTAGCGATCGCATCACACCTGACGATACCACCGAAGATGTTGACGAAAATGGCAGTGACTTTGGGGTCACTTGTAATGAGATCGAAAGCCTCCTTGATTGCCGCAGGTGTGGCACCTCCACCAACGTCGAGGAAGTTTGCTGGCTGACCACCGTTGAGCTTGATGATATCCATGGTCGCCATGGCGAGACCTGCACCGTTGACCAAGCATCCTATGTCACCGTCGAGCTTGATGAAGTTGAGGCCACTCTCCGCCGCCCTAACCTCGTCAGCATCCTCCTGGGTAGTGTCTCTCCATTGGAAAATTTCCTTTTGGCGAAAGTCGGCGTTGTCGTCGAAGGAGAATTTGGCATCCATGCAGAGCACCTCGTGTTCTGAGGTCTCGGACAATGGGTTAATCTCGATTTGTGTGGCATCCTTCTCCATGAAACACTTGTACAACTTCTTGATCACATCGTTTGCAGACTCGATGCATTGTTCCGAGAAGCCAAGCTTGTGAGCAATGTCACGACCAATAGCATCTGTCACACCTTCGTGGATGTTGATCTTCGTCGTAATAATAGCGTCAGGGTTCTCCTTTGCGACAGTCTCGATGTCCATACCACCTTGAGCTGATGCTACAATGACTGGACCCTGCGTTGCTCTGTCCATGAGAATGGCAAGGTAGAACTCGCGACGTACGAACTTCCGCTCAACCAAGTATACGGAGTTGCATATTCTGCCCTTAGCTCCTGTCTGCTTTGTGACCAGCTTGTGCCCAATCATCTGGCCTGCAAACACTCCGGCTTCGTGTGGCGAGAACACCATGCGAACACCACCCTTGAGACCGTTCTCGAAAGTACCCTTGCCGCGTCCACCAGCCAGCACCTGTGCCTTGATCACGACATCCTCTGTTGTCAGTTCTTTTGCGATAGCCTCCGCCTCTGCTGCCGATGTTGCGACCTTGCCCCATGGCGTGCCAATGTCATACTGTCTGAGGAGTTCTGCTGATCTGTATTCGTGGATGGAGAGAAAGCGCTTTTGCGCGAAGGAAGTAGCTCTCTGAGCCTATTCATTGCTTGTCAGCTCAATTCCGGTACCAGTCTTGGAATTCTACCTTAGGTGCGTTGAGAGCAGCGCCAAATTGGCTACTGCGTGCAAGCTTGAACATCCTGTGCTGCGAAGGGATGGAGGTTTAGCAAATAGTAATAAGAGCTCTCGGAGAGACAGGTTTGATCAGCATATCAACAGCTACCGAGGGCCCTTCCCGGTCTTTCCCGTCCTCGAGCCTAACGGAGATGTGCCCGTCTCGACAGCGTACTCCTTTTTCCAGGCACGTGAAAAAGTTCATCTGATTCAGAAAAGTTCACTCTTGCCCTTCCTTCCAATCGCATTTGTCAAACATCAAACGCAATAAACACATTCACCTCACTTTTCATCCCTTGTACCTTTCAATCTTTTCAACACTCAGACTATCCACCGATCACAACTTATCGCCAGTCAGCGTCACTCTCGCGTCGCGTCGCTCTTCGATCAAGTCACAGACAAAAAAAATGTCTTACGGCGGCGGTTACGGTGGTGGAGGCAGCAATGGGTACAGTGGTGGAGGACGCGGAGGTGGCAGCTACGGAGGCGGTGGCGGTTATGGTGGTGGTGGTGGTGGCTACTCAAACGGTGGCGGCGCGAGGTATGTTGTATTACAGTTGGACTCCGCGATAGCAAGTGCGATCGCGAGGCATCCATCTTCCCGAATGTTTCTCTTGCTGACACTCCTTCAGCTACGGAAATGGTGGCAGCAATGGCTACTCCAACGGCGGCTCATTTGGTGGTGGCGGAGGAGGCGACAGGATGTCAAACTTAGGCGCTGGTCTGAAGTCTCAGAACTGGGACCTCAGCAGCATGCCAAAATTCGAGAAGCATTTCTACAAGGAAGATCCCGTTGTCGCACAACGCCCACAACATGAAGTTGATGCATGGCGACAAGCCAACTCCGTCACTGTCGTTGGTACAGACATTCCTAAGCCAGTCGAGACCTTCGATGAGGCTGGTTTCCCACCGTATGTCATGAACGAGGTCAAGGCACAAGGTTTTGCGAAGCCGACTGCCATTCAGTCTCAAGGATGGCCCATGGCTCTCTCTGGTCGCGATGTCGTCGGTGTCGCAGAGACTGGTTCCGGAAAGACTCTCTCATACTGTTTACCCGCCATCGTTCACATCAACGCGCAACCCCTCCTCTCTCCTGGTGATGGACCGATCGTCCTGATCCTCGCTCCCACTCGTGAGCTCGCTGTTCAGATTCAGCAAGAAATCAACAAATTCGGCAAATCTTCTAGGATCAGAAACACCTGTGTCTACGGAGGTGTGCCGAAAGGACAGCAGATCCGCGATTTGTCTCGTGGGGTTGAGGTCGTCATTGCCACTCCTGGTCGTCTCATCGATATGCTCGAGAGCGGCAAGACCAACCTCCGCCGTGTCACTTACCTCGTTCTGGATGAAGCTGATCGCATGTTGGACATGGGGTTCGAGCCTCAAATCAGGAAGATCATCGGTCAAATCAGGCCCGACCGTCAGACCTGTCTCTGGTCTGCAACCTGGCCCAAGGAAGTCAGGGCTCTCGCTGCAGACTTCCAGCACGACTGGATCCAAGTCAACATCGGTTCTCTGGAGCTCTCTGCCAACCACCGCATCACTCAAATTGTTGAAGTGTGTACTGACTTTGACAAGCGTGACAAGATGGCAAGGCATCTCGAGCGTATCATGGAAGACAAGACTCACAAGATCCTCATTTTCACTGGCACCAAGCGTGTCGCTGATGACATCACCAGATTCCTCCGTCAAGACGGCTGGCCAGCACTCTGTGAGTTGTATCAAAACACATGTCTCACAAGCACTTTCTAACATCCTCACCTAGCTATCCACGGTGACAAGCAACAAACGGAGCGCGACTGGGTCCTCAACGAGTTCAAGACCGGAAAGAGCCCCATCATGGTTGCCACCGATGTGGCTTCTCGTGGTATTGGTATGATCAGACGGCCCCCTCTCCTTCCCTTCCCCCACCTTTCTTCCTTTTCCCTTCCGATTGCGTGTTTGCAAAAATTGTTGTTATGCACATCTTGCGCTCGTCAGTGAATGCATAACCCTGACCAGGCGGTGATCTGTGTCCTTGATCTTCTCAACACAGGTTCTTACATGTTTGCTAAAGTGCAGCGCAGTCTGACTTTGCTCTTTTGTCGCAACTTTGCTCTGTCACGAGTAGGGGTGCGATTGACATGTGAACCATTGAAGCCAGTTTCTTTTCAGATTACTGAGGATCATTGATGAATGCCCAGCCTTGAGCCAGAAATGCATTGACCTCGCCATCATGGCGTGAAGAGCGTGAAAGCATGCAGCACTTGCCGCTTCACGTGGTCTCTCCCAGACTTCTCGCATTATTCTTATCGTGAAACGCCGCAATATGCTAATACTTAGTAAAGATGTTCGTGACATCTCTCACGTTCTCAACTATGACTACCCAAACAATTCTGAGGACTACATCCATCGTATTGGTCGTACAGGTCGTGCTGGTGCCACTGGTACCGCCATCACGTTCTTCACAACTGAAAGTCAGTATCACCTTTTCTATTTGAGGACTCAAGCTAATCCATTCTGCAGACTCTAAGCAAGCTCGTGACCTCGTGAATGTACTTCGTGAGGCCAAGCAGCAGATTGACCCTAAGCTCGAAGAGATGTCCCGCTATGGTGGAGGTGGCGGTGGTGGCAGAGGCTACGGCGGACGTGGAGGTGGACGTGGTGGCCGAGGCCGTGGTGGTTACGGTGGTGGGGGTGGCTACAGCGGAGGCAACAGTGCTCCCATGGGTGGAGGTCGCTGGTAGAGTATGAGTGGATGTGCTCTTCAAGGTTACGCAATAGTGCTCTCAAAGCCATTGCATGGTACAAAATTGGTGGGTACTAGGTAGCACGGTCTGGCGCACACGGTGTACAATAGATAGACTTTGCTCTCGTAGAAGAAGGAGAGGGGAGCTAAAGAATGAAATACCCAGTTTCTAGGGATTCTCAGTGCTTTGGTTCCTCGACTTTGTTGTTTCTGTCATCGCTCGGCGAAATACGCCACAGCTCACAGCCGAGGTAGCGCGCATTGTCGCGTCGTTTCTCAGTCTCGTGAGCTTTATTTTCATGGCTGTTCTCCTCATGTGCGCAACGAGAAGGCAGCGGACATGTCTTCGTCCTCAGGGTCAGCGTCCCCTCGACGACAGAATGACGTTGATCCTATTCTCAGGAATGCGCTGAGATTCACCATCTCTGCTAGAGAAGAAGCTTTGTTGCGGCAGTACCTTAGCTCAAGAACGTCTTCAGTGAAGAATGCGCCCAAAGAAGCAGCCAAGAGAACAGCTAAGATTAGTCATGAGGAAGATTACAACATGGCGACGGCGAGGATCGCAGCGAGATTGTTCGCTGCGTCTTTCTCCGGGCTAACCATCTGGGACCTCATATCGAGGCGCTTCTTTCGCTCGAAAACTATCGAGTGAGACCTTGATATGCTACAGCACTTCACACGTTAGGTCACTAACTGATAGGAATAGTACATCTCCAAGAAGACCCTCGCTCTTATCACCCGACTTTCGACTTTCTTTGGCACTCTCTTCCATCCTCTTCTGGCATCGCCTGCTCTACCGCTTCTTCGCAAGACTACGCAATGCATTACGTTCGAACGATGCCACCAACTTCTGTCAGCGCAACCCATGGATTAGCCGCACATTGCGCTCCAAGTTGACGCCGGCATTCGGCGCAAGTCTTGCGGGCTTTTTCCTCGGTGTGATCCCAGCATCACAAACACGAGTCACCATTGCGATATATACCCTGACCAGAGCGCTGGAGTTCCTGTACAACAGTCTGGAGCTAGAAGGATACCTCAGGCTCAAGCCTTGGTGGGTAGGGAGCTGGATGATCATGCCACTAGCATGTGGTCAACTCCTGCATGCATTCATTTTCGACCGAGATTGCTTTCCTAACTCAATTGGGGATATGGTACTTAATCGATCACCTGCTTACATCCATTCACGGCCTACCACACTTTCCACTACGGTCACATGGCCAAGCAGGATGGATATCATAGACAGTCTCGCAGAAACGTCCGGGCTTCAGTGGCCAGCACTCATCCCGCCAATCCTCTTCCCTAAATATATTCAGACTCCATCATCAACACGACTTTCACGCACGGCACCATTGACGAATGAAGCGCATCCCGCCATCAAGCGCCTCTCGTGTGCAATACTGCATCCTCATGATCCCTCTTGTGTTCGTACTTTCCTCAACTACTACTTGAAAGCATTCCCGGCAATGTCCAGACTGTTCACGCTGGTGTACGGCGTCATCGCATTGACTCGGTACGAGGACTTTCTTGAGTTTCCACTGAAAAGTGTCAACGCACTAACAGCAAAGATCCTCCGGACCAGCTTCTTCCTCACATCAGCAATCGGGACAATCTGGAGCTCCTCCTGCCTGCTCCAACGTCTGCTTTCGCCGAAGTTCATGCCTACGAGCCGATGGCTCTTGAGTGGCTTCCTTGCTGGAGCTTGGGCGTTTGTCGATAGAGGGGCTGGGCGCTCCAACTTCATGTACAGTGCCCGACTGAGTCTGGACAGCCTGTGGAAAGTAGGGAAGAAGAGGCGCTGGTGGAAGGGTGTTCGTGGAGGAGATGTGTGGCTGTTTGTGGCGAGTTTGTGTATGATCAATGTGCTGTTTGAGAGACGGCCGATGGCGGTCCAAGGGGCTGCTGTGAGGAAAGCATTGGGTGTGTTCAGGGCACAGGGTTGGGTTGATTGCGCTGCGGACAGCGAAGAAGATACAGCTGAGCTGGACTCGGATACTGAAGCCTCACCCGAGGCAGAGGAGTGAAGGAAGAAAGGGTTCTTGGTATTGTACTTATACTGTAACATCTATCAAAATGTATGTATCTTCGTGCCACCTTGTACTGGTACTGGGCGATCAGTCCCAACCTCGATCATGTACTACTGACCTGCTAGATGATCTTCTCGACGTTTGTCCTTCCAAGTCGTCGCTCGGTGAAAGAAGCTCCGAGAGTGGCGATAAGCACACCTAAGACCGAGAGAACCCCACCTACCTTTTATGATGCGGCGGGGCTTCTTGACGTCTTCAACAAGCTGTCGTCCGTTTTCGCTACAGTCCATTTGCACTCAACCAAAGCTTCTATTATCTCAATCCTACCTCATACCAACCTCTCGTATAGCAACGCACATTCAAGAAACTCCTCCGCCACAAAGCCCAACATGCTATTGACAGGCTCAACTGGAAAGCCAAGGGCGTACGTAAAAGACAGCCACAAGGCTCTCGAGACAGCTAAGCTGATGAGCACGCAGCATCCTTGGTACCATGACCTTTGGTCCCGACGAGGCCTCTGGTGCTCGCGTAACTTCATTGGACGAGTACAACAAGTGCCTCGATCTGCTACAGCAGGAAGGATACGGCGAGATTGATACTGTATGCGCTCTATACCACTCCCTCACATGTATGAGCTTGCGAAGCATCTGATACTGTGCTGACACATCATTGTACCACTAGGCTCGCGTCTACATTGGCGGCAAGCAAGAAGGGTGGTCGAAAGAGGCTCGGTGGCAAGAGCGAGGCCTGAGCGTAGCAACGAAGTGTTATCCTACCGGCAATCCATGGTATGTAGCCCAGCTCCGGCAACGAAAGGACACAGTTCTAACACATTTCAAGGACACACGAGCCAGAAGTTATCCGCCGATCTCTCGAGGAGTCTCTGAAGGAGCTTGGAACAGACACAGTTGACATCTTCTACTTGCACGCGGCAGACCGAAATGTACGAATGTCCTCGGATCCGCAGCAGCACCAATGACAGGATTAACGTCTGGACAGGTTCCCTTCGAGAAGACACTTGCAGAAGTAGACAAGATGTTCCGCGAGAAGAAGTTCGTCAAGCTGGGTCTGTCCAACTTCACCGCCTACGAAGTGGCAGAGGTCGTGATGATCTGCAGACAGCACGGTTGGGTGAGACCGAGTATCTACCAAGGTAAATCTCTCATCTAAAAGGTCATGTGAATCGTTCGTCCTAACACAAGCCGCAGGAATGTACAATGCCATCACACGCAACCTCGACTCAGAATTATTCGTTGCCTGCCGCCGCTATGGCATCGATATCGTCGTGTACAACCCCATCGCCGGAGGTCTCTTCAGCGGAAAGTATACGGCCGAATCACTCGCACAGACGCCTGAGTCCGGCCGCTTCAGTGACACCGCTGGCAGTGGTTAGTACCGTCAGATCAACCCAATAAGAGAAGTCATGCTCACCGAATCGCAGGAGCTATGTACCGCAAGCGATACTTCCGCAACAGCACATTCGAGGCGATCGCCCACATCGAGCCCGTCGTGAAGAAGCACGGACTGACGATGCTTGAGACCGCACTACGATGGGTTGTCTGGCACGGCAAGCTCAATGTTGGGGGTGTGGATTACAGTAAGGTGGGAGAGCCGGATCGCAAGGGTAATGATGGTGTCATCATCGGAGTAAGCAGCGTAAAGCAGCTCGAGGGAAATTTGAAAGGTAAGTCGTGCCATGTTTCCGCTGACTTTTCAACACAGCTAACAGCGACCGCAGACCTCGAAAAAGGGCCTCTTCCGGAAGAAGTTGTGAAGACATTGGACGAAGCCTGGCTCTTGGCGAAAGCTGGTACGTTCACTTATCTCGACAGCCCTCAATATCCGCATTTGCTGACAAATCGTCTTGCAGAGAGCACGGTCTATTGGCACGGAGACCTCAAGTACGGCTACGACACACAGAAGGCACTCTTCGGTTGAGCGACACGGAGCCGACAGAGGTTTCGTTACGGATGCTGTGCACATAATGATAGAATAGATGGATGTCGATAATGGAAATATGATGAGTTGGCACGAAGTGGCACGATACACTCGGCTTTATTCTCAATGCCAGTGTGCACGACAGTAGCTCTTGCTCTTTTTTCTCTCTCTGCTATACCTCTCCTTGCGACGCCATTCCTATCAGTGAGTAGACTTGTAGCTCATGCTTGCATGGGAGCGTTGGTGTATGCTCCCATGTGCAATAGTCACCAACAGCGACGCGATGACAAATCATATTGTTCGTTCTGAGGAAGTCGTCAAGCAGCCCATTGCAGGCTCAGCCATATTCGAGCTTACAAGAAGAGAGTATGTGTTGTGGGCAATACAGATAATGATACAAGGCACCCCTGTCCCACCAATTCCCAAGCCCAAGCCCAAGCCCAAACCCAAGCACAATCATGTCCACAAGCACAGTCATACTCATCCCATCGCTCGAACACCTAACCACGATACACATCCCGACTCCAAGCCCTCGTCTCTCAAGTCCAGTATTACACGTTCGAGACTCAATCCCTTTCACGAAGCTTCCTCAAACCTCCTCGCCGCTCCTCCACTAGCCGTCCACCAAACGTCCCGCCCCCACCTAATCGCCCTCTCCGCAAACGCCCCCGGACGGTCCAGCGCAGGCCGTATATCCAGATAGAACACGGGCTCTCCCGTCGGCTCGGGTGGCGCAGAATAATAGTCGATGACATACCGCACCTGTTTCGGCGGCGCGCGCGGTGCCACCGCCCGCTCAACATACCAATCGTGTCGATCGAACGGTGGGGGTCCTCCGTACGCTGACGGGTAGATATATCCCATCACCTGCAACATCCGCGCCTTCGGGGTCATCGCATCGCTCCGTCCCATGAAGCGAATCAACTTCGGTTCGCCCACCCCTCCTGTAGGTGCCTCGATCATCGCACCCGTGACGCTTCCCTCCTCTCCCTGCGCGCACGCCCGCCAGCCGTGTGCTATCCCCCGCCCGAATCGCCGCTCCCACTCCACGATCTCAGCCCAGGCGCCTTCGTTCAGGAAATTGTGCACGGCGACCATGCTGGTGACGGCGTCGGCCGGGGGCGCGGCGGTGGGCGTTTTGCGGAGCATGGCGTTATACATTTGTTGCGGGGAGGGGTAGACCCAGTTGCCGTTTGCGTCTGTTGCGTCTGCTTCTGAGGCGTCGACGCCGCCGCGTGGGATTGACGAAAGTTCGCGCTCGGTAGGGAGGGCGATGAGTTGGGAGGGGGATTCGGCAGATTGGGAGAGGTTCGAGGG
>Ga0268250_10000330_pt1 | contig 23069 bp, 25 predicted proteins | sample AgamicAsSfe_FD_200448 | JGI IMG/M metagenome (GOLD analysis project Ga0268250, IMG submission 200448) | Agave microbial communities from Guanajuato, Mexico - As.Sf.e (v2) (version 2) | ecosystem: Host-associated > Plants > Phyllosphere > Phylloplane/Leaf | place: Guanajuato, Mexico | collected... | reverse complement strand
GGTTGTAGGTGGACGAGCGTAGAGGTATTTGAACTCTGCGGGTGAGAGGATCAGCGACAGGATGTCCTCTGCGGCGTGGATGTGGTGGAGTGCCAGTGGCGAGAGGTGTGCGTACGCCGCTCGTGTGGTGTTCAGAGGGACGGGTCTGCTCGGTAGTCCAATGCGGTGCAGATGATCGAGACTAGGCAAGTAAACACCATTCTCATCACGTACACCGATTCGGATCAGTATCTCTGGCAACCAATCCTCGACTTCGCTGAAAATCGCATCGAGCACGCTCCCTACGAGCTGGGCATTGAGATGCTTATGCTTTGAACACAAACTCGGAGCCGAGGGGAGTGCAGCACTAGCCCCGACGGCATGCAAAAGGTTTGTTGTGGTAGATTGAGGCAGCAGACTGGGATTGAGGAGGGACGCTGGGAGTGGCTCGTTTTGATAGGGAGATGGAAAGACTGTCAGAGAGGAGAGGTGGCGGGTGAATTGCGTTATCTCGGTGCTGTTGAGGTGGATGAGGGAGAGTGGGGTGCTGGGAGTGTAAAGGGTACGAATGGCGAGAGAGGAGAGGTAGTTGTGCTGGGGTGGTGTGAGAGGCGGTGTTGGAGGAAGAGGCCGGAGGCAACGGTGGTGAAGAAGGGACATGGTGCACAATGGGCTGCCTGCAGATAGAAGAGCGAGGTGGGGTTTGGAAAGTTTTTTTCGTGGGAAGACGGGGGTAGGGAGACACAAAGATAAAGTGCGATCGTGCATACAGGTCATACCATCCTGTATATATGCCCGCTGCGTTATCCAGACAGGCAACGAAAGCATTGTGCAGTGGGATGTGAACAACTTGCGCAGACATTGTTCTGAGTGTCACACGTCGAGACAAGGCCGGTATGATGAGTGTGCACAGAGTCCTGCCTAGCAAAATAAGACAAAGCCAATGTATTCTTTGTTCATGTTTCATGTATTTTTGCAGGTCTTCCCTTCCCTTCAATGTCTTGCAATGGCACAGACAGGGGTATGTGATTCAATCCTGCGATGAACTGTGGTCCAACAAGTGAAGAGTGTATCTTTCGTGTGCGTTGCATTGAGGTTCGATCCATTGCTTCTTTGGCACATCCTTTCTCGATATTCTTTGACTTCGTTGTCAGGACCGCGGTACTCTCCACGGTCACTCTAGCCCATACTATCAGGTACGGGCATACGAATTGGCCCACGATGAATACTGGGACTCGCATGATGCGAGAGACGCGCAACAGCTGCACTGGGTCTTCCCGACGCTTGCAACAGAGAGCTTATATGCATCAGCCCTAAAGACTTGCGTCTCTGGAGTTGAAAGCTTTCAGGGCTCTCCACTGAGTGTTGTGGCGCGATCAGTGGCTATTGGTAGCCAAGATCGATAGTATCGTGTAAGCGTGCTCATATCATGCACCACGATGAGAAGGCACGGTCGCCGAATTCCAGTGTGTTCTCTAGGCCGCTTATGGCTTTATTGTTCTGCATGCCGCTCAAGGCTTTCTCTTGGTGCCCAAGGCACATTGGGGTCTGAGTACTTCGTCCTGGACGGTACATAGGCAGGAGTTGTCATGATCTCAGGTTTCAGATTACTTTCGGATGTACCAGTACGCAGGCCACAAGTGCGACAGCAGCTGGGACGTAACCTAAGTGTGGTGCTTCAACCACCTCGGGCCGACACGTGGTGTAAACATTCGGCCCACGACCCCATTGGCCTCATCTCATGATTTGATTCATTGCTTCATTGCTTTTCGACTGTCACTACTTGGGGCGCTGCGACGCGACGAGGAAGAGGAGGTAGATAGCGAGACCGCCTGTGGAAAATCTTAATCCACACTCGACGTCCTCCACAACTCTTCAAGCAGTTTCTCTGGGGCACCCACAATCACCATGTCCGCCGATCAAAGTGACGGCTCTGAAGATGTACAGGAGTTCTTGAAGAGGATCAGAGAGCTCAGTGAGAAGCGAGAGCAGGAGGACAACGAGAGGACCAGAAAACTGGAGGAGGAGATACTCGAGGGACGACGACAACGAGAGGCACGACGCCTAGGTAAGAGACGCACGATTAAGCTAGACGAAAGACAAGACTGATTCCATTTCAGAACGTGCAAGATCCTTGTCCCCGGAGAAACGATCCCCAGCACTCACGCCTCGCTCTTATACCCCATCGCGACTTGGAAATCGATCAGATATCTCAGGTTCGTCGCTAGGTTCGCCACGTCTGGCACCTGTGATATCGGACGAGCAGCCTGCGAAGGATGAGTCGTCCTCCAATCGAGGCGTCGCGTTGAGAGTGCCACAACCTTCCCATAACGATGCCTCTAAGAGCGATGTTACTCATGCCCCGGCACCAGCGAAACACTCCAACGAGGAAGCGCTAGCGCAATTGGAGTCCTCGCCCGTCACACCAGCAATTGACCCGTCCACAAAACCGTCGCTACCTCCCAAGCCGACAACTCCTCCTGCAAGATCTGGGACCTTGTCATGGCAGCAACGTCCTGGCTCGTTGCGTGGAGTGCGATCACGACCCATTTCGCTTGCAGCAGAGAGAGCCCCTTCGCCATTGGCCAAGCCATCGATACCAGCAAATGACGAAAGTTTGTCACGGGAGGATATTTCACGCAGACTAGGCGCTAGAGATGCAGCGTTTTTTAAGCAGACTGCGGACCGAGGGACGAGCTCTGCTGCATATAGGAGAAATCAGGTCGAAGATTCGGACGTTGTGGATACCTCTGCGAACAGGATGAGATTGCATGGGCTGTCGTCGACATCTCAAAAGGACCCTGGCAGTCTATATGATCCCACTGTCATCCTCGAACCACGCCCCATCACTTCTCCTAGTAACACTGCTCGAGGACCCGCATCAGTGGCTCAATCCGCCCCCATTCGAGCAAGTTGTTCATCGCCAACACCCGTTCGAGCGTCTCAGCACTTGAGTCCTACCACGAGCCCGGATATGGGTTCGTCTTATAGTGCAAATATAGCAAGCCGTGAAACGCGAGATGAAGCCGACCACCTGTCTTCGCCGAGCAAAGGCATCGGCAACTTTGTACAAAGTGCTATGATGAAAAGAAATGACAGTGTGAATAAGCGCTGGAGCTCACAGACGTCGCCCACTATTAGTAGGGCGAACTCTGTTGCAGGCCATCGAGACAGCACAAAAACATCACGCGGAGGTAGTCCGGAAGCAAATAATACTAGACCCAGGATCGATACTCTTGGCTCACCTGACTCGATTAGGCGGGAAGCTGATGATGACACTCCGGCCTCGCCCACAAGTCCGACAAAACGATTCAGTCCTGTGAAGTCGTCATGGCTGGAAAGTGCACTCACGCGGCCAGAGTCACCAAAGCTATCCACTGCACCACAACAGCCAAGTTGGATGGCTGACCTAAGTAGACACAAGGCGCAGAGTAGAAGCGTTGATATTCCGAGCTCAACGAGAGATGCCATTGTCAGCACCAATCCAGTCAGTGCACGAGATACTTCAAGAATCTCAAGCGTGGCCAAGCCACCAGAACGCAAGCCGAAGCCACAAACTCTCTCTGAAACCACAGCAAATATGCCTGCCAGGCACAAGGTTGAAGAAGATCTGGATTTAGAAGAAAAGCCGGCATCCACGAGTAGTAAGCAGATAAGCAAGCCCAAACCTGTGACGCCACCAAAGAAGGATTTCCGATCGGTATTGAAACCACACGATATACCTGACGAGCCAATGAAGAAGCCAGAACTGGAGTTTCGCAACGCAGCTGGCAAGCTCAAACGAACAGTCACTGGAAAATATGTGGCGCCTGATGAGCTCAAGGACAACATCATGAGAGGGAAAGCTGGACTTCAACTCACCGATGGTCCACAGAAGAGTCCGCGCAAGGACAATTTCAAGGAATCTCTGCTGAGCCAGAAAGAGGCAATGCAAGCAAAGGCTGCAGAAGGTGGACCGAATCGACCCGCATCTCCGGAGAAGCGGGCGACCACTCCTGAAGCTATCCGGAAGCGACGACTACTTGCTAGTAAAGCGTCTGCACCAAACCTACGGGCCAAACCCCAAGTCGAGGTTATAAAGTCGCCGAATATGGATGGATCGCATGACACACCTTCGGATATTGTCCAACAGCCACAACATTCACGCAACGAGCCTGTGGCTATCAGTAAACTCGCGGAGCGTTTCAACCCAATGCTCGCTAATGTACTCTCACGTGGACTATCACCAATTATTCCATCTGAGGCGCCACTTGCTCGGGCTCCGCCTCCGCGGGAGAGTGGACGAAATGCGACGCCAGATAGTGGTCACACGCCTCTAGAGCACATGACTAAGTCCCGTGCCAAAGGACCGAAAAGACGAGCTCCCAAAGTTGAGATACCAGCAGAGACGCCTGTCTCAGAGCAGAGACCATCATTACCTCGAAAGTCATCGAGTACTGTCAGAAAGACTTCTGCGCCAAAGCCACGCGTGCCTTCGAGCAGCCGAAAATTCCTACCTAATGCAGACAACACTCTGCCTGAAGTTGGTATGGCAGTTGTTGAGAAAGCCACGACGTGGCCGGTTGTGCAACAAGATCCTATGCCGACGCCATTGACAAGACCAGAAGCCGATTCGGGCAGAGAAGCTGTCAAGCCCCTGCTGCCGTCAAAGCCACCCAAGGCTGCAAGTCTTCGATCCACATCTGGGACATATTCGCCGAAACCCGTCGATGAGGCATCACACTCTAGCGGCGTGAATGGGCTATCAGTTCGGGGAGCTGCAGCCAAATGGGGTCGACCAATGACTACAAGTAAAAATGGAAGCACCTCGACTGCAAGCTTTGGAGCAACAAGAAGCATCAACACACCTTCTGCGACCCTGGCCGATATAGATTCGGGTGCCAAGAAGCCTCTAGGTACTCCAGGCAACACTGCAGCACGCACACCACAACTAGCTGCAAAACCTTCTGGTTTGGGGTTAGCAAATATCGGCACATCAGGCTCAGCTATCCCGACGACTTTCGATGCCAGTCAACTATTCGCTGATTTTTTCGGTGATCCCAAGAATGCTACCAAAACACTGGACCTTGATACGCAAAGCATTGTTGCTGCTAATCCTGCCGAGAGTCCCAAGTTGAAGACCTTGCGCAAGCAGATTCTCGAAATACAACCTGATGGAACGTCATCACCTCTACCACTTTACCAAGACCACGTTCTATTCTCTTCACATATGTACCTTTGCACGCATACCTTCGGTACTGCCACTGGTACGCGCCAGACTGAGGTCTATCTTTGGACAGGCAACTCTGTCACACAAGCACACATCGAGTCAGCTCTGGTTCATTCCAAAAAGGCAGCCAAAGACATCTCCGGCACATTCCTGCACCTACTCCAAGAAAAGGAAACACCTGCTTTCCTACAAGCACTCGGCGGTATCCTAGTTACCCGCAAAGCCAACTCATCGTCCACAAAACAGCCCTATCTCCTCCGCGGCCGCCGCCACTTCGGCCACCTAGCCTTTGACGAGGTCGACCTTGAACCATCAACATTATGTCCAGGCTACGCATGTATCCTCGTGACCGCCGATGAGAGCAAGATCTTCGTCTGGAAGGGTGCCGGCGCACATCCGGAAGAGATTGCTGGCGCTCGACTGATGGCAATGGACCTTTGCGCCACGGCTGACATTGTCGAGATCGATTCCACATCTGAACCCGCCTCCTTCTTCGCAGCGTTCTCCGGTAAGATCACATCTGCGGATGTGCCCACATTCGGCGTCCACTGGCAGCGGAAGCGGAAACACGACGCATATCGTGTGCGGCTCTTCCGCATCAAGCACAGCACACGCGATGCGCCGGGCCAGTTGAGTACGGTAGGCGCGTTCTGGCGTGCAGCAGCGGGCAAGGTAGCTGGTGACGGCGGAGCTGGAGCTACCGAGACACGCGTTGAGGAGGTTGTGCCATTTGGCCAATCGGATCTGGAGGCTGATGGGGTGTATGTGCTTGATGCGTTCTTTGAGGTTTATGTGTGAGTGCTCCCGCTTTGCTCTGCTCCTTCACCAGTATCACATCATAGCTAACACGAGCTACAGCATCGTGGGACCCCTAGCACGCACCGCGTTTCAAGCCTTCACTGCCGCATTGCTCTTCGCCCAGGAGTATGCCATTATAGCCGCATCGGCATCGTCAGAGGATCGACCATTCGTGCCTGTGGGACATGTGGCGTTAGAAGGTGCTCAATTGGATATGAAGGCTGTGTTCAGGACGTGGGACGCTACGGCGGTGCACACGGAGGAATTGATGGCAGGTAGCGCTGGAGGCGGTGAGAAGAAGGTGGTGACTGTCAAGTTGGCAGCAGCGATTGAGGCTGTTAGGAGTATGGGGTCTTGATGTATAGATGAAATTGAGAGGGTGGTAAGATGTGTTGTACGATCATAGGTATAGACGCTCGACGAGCTGTATCAGATAGGATAGGACAGGATTGGACTGCAGATATGTCCATTAGAATTGACATAATGACCTTCGCATGCTCCCGTGCGAAGCAGTTTGATGACTCATGTAAACAAAGAAACCCGAAACAAAGAGACTCGACATGGGTCATCAATAAGGTTTAGCTTAGGTTAGCTGTATGAACGCCGATAAGGTTAATGTCGAGTCAGCATATATACCAACAAACAACAAGTATCACCCCTGTATTTTGTAGTATGTAGCATATTGCCATCTCATTCAATATTATCCTGTAGACCTTTGAGAGCATCGAGATGAGCCTTATTTACGCGGACGGTCCTAGATGTCTGGAACGAGCTTAGAACTTGTACTGGAAATTACGAGCTTTGTAATTCTTTACACCTCGAATTGCCAAATGCATCTGCAGCAATGGACGATGCAGCGTGGTTCGGGCGTACTGTAGTGTCCTCAAAGTGGTCTCAGAGATCACGACGATGAGAGTCTATATACCATCTATAAATTCAGAATGATCACAAATCCACTGGAGTTGGCTCACCAACCTCTAAACGAAAGCCGGCATGGCGCAGTGGTAACGCGTCGCACTTGTATCCCGTCGAGGAGCTCATGCGAAGATCATTGGTTCAATTCCAGTTGTCGGCAGTACATTTTTGATTTAGTTTTTTGGATTCGCTGGAACGATTTTTGCTTCGGCTGTTTGAAATCACTTCCGCTTGGGTAGGTCTTGGGCCTTGGCGGGCTTAAATCCACTGTACAGAGGTTTTTCGATATCTCAGCGCAAGTGCCTTATGAATTTAGGAGGCTTTGTGCCTTTGCGTTTTGTGTCATGGTTCTTAAACACAAATCTCGGCGGAGTCTTGGCGAGAATAGACATCTGTACTGCGATAGTCTGGAATGGGTAATGATGCCATTACCTAGGCTGGCATGTTACAAGCCATGAAGATTGTGTCTAAAAGCTAGTATCATGGTGATTCTGGCTTCAGTATAAAAATAGACGATCCTTTGCGTCTTGTACAACCCACGCAAGTCCTGCCTCGAGGTTCTCTCCTGTGACTGCACTACATGTCATGATCTTCCACCTATGTGTCTTGATCTCGTCGAGCCGCAGCCCCTATAGCAATGCTCGTGAGCGGCGAAGTCACACATAGTGCATCTGGCTCACCTCACGAATCTCCATCTCGCTCATAGCCCCACTAATGTCACTCTTGTTCTTGAACACAAGCAAGCTCGCTCCCATGAGCCGCTTTATCTTATCAGCACAGTCTCCGACATCGAGTACGACAACACAAGTACCTCTTCGACAAGTAGGCCAGCAAGCTCAACGCGGCAGTCTTCCAGTCTTTGGCGATCGGTGGCATCAACAACCCAGATCAGGGTATCCGTTTTCTCGAAATAGTTCTTCCAGTACGTTCGAAGCGTCTTCTGGCCTCCCACGTCCCCTGTCGATGCACATGCCGTCAGTCTAGACACCTGGTATCAGGCAGATGACCTTCCATACAGATGTTTAGCTTGTAGCTAGAGACGTCAGCAATACTTCAACGTGTTTGACATTTGCAAATCCTTACCCTTCATAGGCAATAGTTTTGATTATGAAACCAAGCGTGGGACTGACGCTGTTGATATCCTCATGCATGATACGCTTCACGATCGTAGTTTTACCAGCATTATCCAGACCTCTTCCTGTATCAGCGACCCGTTGTGATCGAGTGTGCAGTCCACCCTCACTCACAGCATCAGTATTCTCATTTCTTTGTCTTTGAGACGGGCTTTGCGCAAGATGGACAGCATCTTGCATACATATCACAGCACAATAATGACCGTCTTGACATGGATCTTTAACAGCCACGCCTTCAATACAACACAGCGTCTCTCGAATGAGTAGGACGGGCGGCGGAGGAAGAAGAGGAGTGCTGCGGAAGATACTGTAATAGGGGAAATGCTCAAAGCGGATGTGCTGAACCATGGCTCGCGCACTGACGATCGCTCGTGCTTGCGAAAAGTTCAGGATCGAAACAGTTATATTCGCTGCAGTAATCGTAGCACACTTTTCGATGGCGGCCTCCAGGTTCCAGCTTGACGATTTTGTCCCGACGATAGAAGACGACGAGGATGATGTTCCCAATTTTGATGAGGAGCAAGAGCCAGCTCCCGCACCGAGCGCCGGTCGCAAGCGCAAGCGGGACAGCGAGGTCGAGGTTGAGGCAGCACCCAAGAAGTCGAAGAAGTCAAAGAAGAATAAGAAAACCCAAGATATAGAAGAGGAGGAACGACAGCCTGCCGATAATGATGCGGAAAGAGGCGTGGACGATGGTACCATGAACCCAGATTTCGAGTTCGCAGTGAGCAAGGATCAAGGCGGTATTGAGGAAGGCTTTGGCGCATGGGACATGTCGATGAAAGGCGCGAACTTTGACGGTCCTCCGAAGGCACTTGGTATCGATGAAATTATCGAGCGAAGACGGCAGAAGGCGAAAACTGCGACCATTGAAGAAGAGCCTGAAGTCAACGACGATGGAGACGATGTAGATGGCTTGGAGGATGATAATGACGACGAGCTGCTTGCGGACGATGCTTTTGGTATGGGCGTGGTGGATGCGGAAGAGGATGAAGATAATGAAGATGACGATAATGCGGAAGAGGAAGATGCGGACGAGCTTGACGGCCATCAGGTGAATGCGGATCCCAAATTGAAGATGCCTACAGAGTCGGACGAAGAGAATGATGATGATGACGACAATGACATGGCGGCGCCTGTACCGCATCCGGACGACGCGATGACCGACGACGAAGCAGCTGACGACAAGGCAAAAGAAGATCCTGAGCTTACTGCTAGGAAGGCAGCCTTCTTTGCACCTGAGGATGGAGCCTCTGAGAACCTACCTCTATCGACAACATCGACTTCATTCCAGAGCTTGAACTTGTCACGACCAGTGCTTCGAGGTCTTGCAGCTGTGGGCTTCAATTCGGCCACGCCGATTCAGGTCAAGGCAATTCCCGTGGCGCTGCGAGGAGCTGATCTTGTTGGTGGTGCTGTTACAGGTTCAGGAAAGACAGCTGCATTCATCATACCCATACTTGAACGGCTCATGTACAGACCAAAGAAGGTGCCGACAACTAGAGTAGCTATACTGATGCCGACCCGTGAACTGGCTGTGCAGTGTTTCAATGTAGCTACGAAGCTTGCCCAGTTCACGGACATCACTTTCGCGCTCATTGTCGGTGGACTCAGCCTTCGTGAGCAAGAAGCAACATTGAGGAAGCGTCCTGATGTTGTGATTGCCACCCCTGGTCGTTTCATTGACCACATGAGGAACGGCGCAGCATTGACAGTGGAGAGTCTGGAGATCTTGATTCTGGATGAAGCTGATCGCATGCTTGAAGATGGATTTGCGGACGAGCTCAACGAGATTATCACAACGATACCCAAGAGCAGGCAGACGATGTTATTTTCTGCTACCATGACAGATGATCTCGACAAGCTCATTCGGGTTGGCATGAACCGCCCTGCAAGACTGATGGTGAATGCAAAGCGAGAGACTGTCAAGGGGTTAGTACAGGAATTCATCAAGATGAAAGGCACTTCAGATGATATCGAGGAAGATCGCAGGCTTGCCTATCTGCTCCATCTATGTACGAATGTGTACACTGAAAAGACGATCATCTTTCTACCACGAAAGGCTCTGGCTCACAGGGTAAAGGTACTGTTCGCATTGCATGGTCTGAAAGCAGCAGAGCTGCATGGCACTCTGTCTCAGGAGCAGCGTCTGGCTGCTATAACACAGTTTCGTGAAGGTGAATGCTTGCACTTGCTAGCCACCGATCTTGCCTCTCGTGGTCTGGATATTCCGCACGTCGAGACAGTCATCAACTTCACAGTGCCAACACAGACTGAAACATACCTTCACAGAGTTGGTCGTACTGCTCGTGCTGGCCGATCCGGTGTGGCATGTACATTGTTCTCAGCCGCCAAGGGTAAATCTTCTGGAAAGGGAAAGCAAGTGGCCGAGCGCACATTACTCAAGCCGATTCTACGAGTGGCTCGTGGACAGTCTGCTGTCATCAGAACACGGAACCTCCCTGCGGATACAATCAACGAGCTAACAGACAGAGTGAAGACCGACCAAGAAGAGATCGAAGAGATTCTCAAGGAGGAGAAGGAGGAGCGCCTCATTCAACAAACAGAACGCGATATCACGAAGGGCGAGAATCTAGTGAAGTACGAGGATGAGATTGCAAGTCGACCAAGACGGACATGGTTCCAGTCTGAGAAGGACAAAGAGGTTGCAAGTCAAAAGGGAAGATCCGAGCGACTCGGAGTCAGTGGCAGTGAAGCTACTGGCGGGAAGAAAGAGAGAAAGAAGCTCAGTGGCAAAGAGAAGAAGCAGCTGGAAGCAAAAGATATCAGGACGGGTGGTCAATCACAGGGTTGGAAAAAGGGCCAGGAAGAACGCAGAGGCGGTGGGGTGCTTACTCAAAAGCACGGCAAGCCCAAGGAGAGCTCTGGTGGAAAGCCTGGTGGCAAGGATAGTAGATCGAAGACTAGCGCAAAGCCGAAGCCCAAAGGTATACCTGAGGGCCATGGTAAGACGCATGGGAAGACAAAGGGGAAAAGATGAGCGATATCAAGAGTATTGCAATGTCGACGATGAGGCTATTGTGCAGCAATTTTTAACGTGACTGCCTCTTGAGGCCACCGTGGTCGCGACTACCTTGTGTGATGATGGCCGGCTTGAGAAGAGATCATCGGGGTGGAAATCAGGAACCTCTGCTCACTACAACCTCATCCGCCACATACGCCAATTACCTGCTACTACTCGATCGCTAAGACCTTGGGCACGCCTTCGAACCTATATTCCTATCTCATATTGCTTTTGTACCTAACCCCACCAAGAACAAGACTCCACGACATGTCGCATTCACTACAAGCTACCATCCGAGCCCTATTTCTCTACTCATCAGCCCTTGCTGGCGCGTCTCACGAGTCGCATCACATCAAACGCTTCGCTCAACCTCTCGATCTCGAACGACGACAAAACGCGAACACACCACTCGTTATCTCGAACCAATGCGGCGAAACTATATATCCCGGCATCTTGACTCAAGGCGGAACAGGACCTGGCACGGGCGGATTCCAGTTGACAGCTGGTAACAATAAGACTTTGTCGGTGTCTGAGAACTGGCAAGGCCGTGTCTGGGGTAGGACAAACTGCACGTTCAATGGCGGAAGTTCAGGCTCCTGCTCTACAGGAGACTGTGGCGGAGTCGTCAGCTGTATAGGAACGGTATGCTTGCGCACTGTTTCTTTCGTTAGCGTGATACTAAAGATGCGCAGGGTCAAGTCCCAACCACACTTGCAGAGTTCACACTCGATGCTGGTGACGGGCACAGCTACTACGACTTATCTCTTGTGGACGGCTACAACTTACCCATTGCAGTAGTGCTGCAGACCAATAACAATCAGTCACTGCAGAAGCTACCTGGGTACCTGACGAATCCTTCTTGTGTAGGATCCGTGGGAAACCTACAAGCGCCAGGCTACAATCCTTACAGCGATGGTCAGTCTTTCCTGGGCACGACCGGTAGCAACCCTTTACCATTTGACAACTCGACCACACTTTCACAGGTAGCTCAATGGTGCCCCTATAATCTCCAAGTCAGTTCTTCAACGGGTCCGAGTGGAGGCGTCTACGTATACCCAGATGGAAACTTGAACAGGCCAGAGTTCGATCCTTGCTTTTCGGCATGCTCAAAGTGGAATTTGCCGCAGGACTGTTGTACTGGTTCATATGATTCTCCATCCTCTTGTACACCAAGCCAGTACAGCCAAGCCGCGAAGAGCGTGTGTCCCGACGCTTATAGCTATGGTACGTTCAACAGGAAGACAAGAACATTGATGGCCATCAGTCCACTAACCCTCTTCAGCTTACGATGATCAGACCTCGACCTTCATCATTCCCGCCGGTGCCGGCTTCGAGGTGATCTTCTGTCCGGGTGCGAGGTCAACGAACATCCTGGCAACGTCCAAGCAGCAGCTCCAGAGCCTGGCACAGACCGTGCACATAGAAGAACGGCAGTCGCTATCAAAGCCCGAGATCAACATCATCAACCAGCTACCACATGCCGCCAATGCTCCACAGCACTTACTATCGAATGGCAGCAGAGCGTACGCCAGTAATGCCATCGTTGCGCTCACGGTAGTTGCCACGTTTGCAATCTCTTTTTTGTGAAGCAGTTCTTGGGGAGTGGTTGGACTTGTATTGGTGGTCTTGGCTTTGCTTCGTGGGAGATAGGCCTGTGCTTGGGAGGTGATCCTGTATCGGCTGATATTACGTTTCGTCGAGGATCTCTGTATAATTATATGAAGTCGCGATCACATGGGGATAATACTCTGCATCGCGCAATACTACACATAGAAGAACCATCGTGTCGCCAACAACGAGCAGGGACATTGACTTGGACCCTGCTTGTGCACGTGGCGAATGTGACACCTGATCTTCTGCTTGTTTGTACAACACCTCGGGCTGCCTCGCGCCTACACCTTTCATCTTCACACTCACGTTCAACATGTCATGAATCTAACCGACAGCGACGCTCCTCGAGGACACCTGCCAAGCTACGCTAGTTCGCAAGCTTATGGTGGGACCTATCAGCCACTACGCAACAATGAGTGCTCGTACGCCCTTCCTTTCCACCAGAGGCGACGAGGAGGAACGCGATCATAGCTTGCAGTTGATGCTGTCCAACGAGTCCTATGAACTTGTTGATGAGGAATGTTACTTCTGGACTCCACGCCGTATTGTGCTCTTTGTGATAGCTGCTGCTCTCTTCAGTTTGCTCCTGCTCACTTGGTAGGTCATGAGGTGTGCCATATCACAACAACCTTGGCCCTCCTCACCACTCAGCGAACGCTCATGCTAACTCGGACTCTGCAGGCCCATGTCCAGCTCATCCCGCCAGAATTGCGATGATGTCTATTCAGGATATGGCTGTAACCCAAACATCTCTCACTCTTGGGGCCAATACAGCGCTTTCTTCAGTGTGCCATCAGAGATCTCCGCCGAGATCCCTCCATCATGCAATGTAACATTCGCTCAGGTCATCGCAAGGCACGGAGGTCGCTTTCCGACAACATACAAGAGTGCTAGTTATGCGAAGCTCATTCGGCGCATCACTGACAATGTCGAGATCTTCACTCGCAAATACGCTTTTCTGGAAGGCTATGAGTACACACTCGGCTCGGAGGACCTCACCACGTTTGGCAAGCAGCAAATGGTCAACGCAGGCGAAAAGTTCTACCAGCGCTACAAGAACTTGGCTTTGGAGGAAGAACCTTTCTACCGTTCCGCATCTGGTCCGCGCGTGGTCGAGTCGGCCTTGCGCTTCAGGAAAGGGTTCTCTGCTGCCAAAAGCAAGGACGTCAAGCCGAGCCATCCGATTGTGGCGCCAGTGGACCACATGGTCATCATTGACGAAGCCACAGACAAGAACAACACGCTTTCGCACGAGACCTGTCCCGCTTTCGAAGTCAGGCGTAGCTGGTCCGATTCCGCTGAAGCTGTTTGGGCTAGTGTCTTCATTCCACCAATTCAACAGCGCGTGCGAACAGACCTGGATGATATAGACCTCTCAGTCTCCGATACCCTATCTCTCATGGATCTTTGCCCATTTGACACTATTGCCTCGAAGTATGGTACACTGTCTCCTTTCTGCGACCTGTTCACGGAGGACGAGTGGCGCCAGTACGATTACTATCAAGCTTTGAACAAATATTACGGCTTTTCATTCGGCGCTGAACTTGGACCTACACAAGGTGCTGGATGGGCGGCTGAGCTAATTGCTCGCCTGACGAATACAGCTGTCAAGGATGAAACAAACACGAATAGCACGCTCGATTCGGATCCTAGAACATTCCCACTATATCGTTCTCTCTATGCCGACTTCAGCCACGACAATGACATGGTCTCGATCTATAGCGCATTAGGACTGTACAACAGTAGCACAACGCCGGCTTTGTCAAAGGTCGGTCACTTCGATGCAGAAGAGTTGGGTGGATTCTCGGCAAGCTGGCTGGTGCCTTTTGCAGGTAGAATGTACGTGGAGAAGATGGTCTGTGACGGCCAAGATGAGAGAGATGAGCTTGTGAGAGTGCTCGTCAATGATAGGGTCGTGCCACTGCAAGGGTGCGGTGCCGATGCTCTTGGACGGTGTGAGGTCAGCAAGTGGATTGAAAGCCTGGCGTTTGCAAAGGAAGGTGGACTATGGGATCAATGCTACACATAGGAACACGACAGAGGACGACTGATGCATAGACCATTCGGCCACGAATGATGATTAGGCATGACAAATGATGACCCCCGGTAGCGAATACATATCGCTTTCGGCTTATGCCAAGCATGATGCACAGGAAAGATACATGGTTACTTTACTCCAAAGAAACAGTAATGAACCTTGAAGCGTCTCACCACAGATCACAAGTGCATACAAGCATACAGAACATGCTGCTGTGCTTCGTGAGATGTGCTGCTGCGTTGTAACTGCCTATCTAGTTTGAGGCTTGTGTAACATTCTTGTGAGATGCATGCAAATCCTCACCGCCTATATAAGCTTAGAGATTCTCGCCGCACACCTCGCATATCGTAACTGCAATCGATCAGATTCCCGTCACAATACATCATTCCTACCCAGTTCAGCGGATATAGACTTCACCGTCTTCTTCTGCCCACCATGATCCTGACCAGACCTGTTGATCTCACCAAGCATGTTGATCTCGGTTCGGTAAACGGCAAAACAGCATTGATCACAGGTGGTGCCAACAGTGATGGAATTGGCTTCGGTGTGGCTGAAGCTATGGCTCGGAACGGGTATGTCTAGCTATCACATCGAGGAAGATGCACAAAAGCAACCAGACTTCTCTCTCGCCATGGCACAAGCAGACGCGTAAAGTGCTATGATAATTGCAGATTGCGTGACTTGACTGACTCGCTCCAAACATTGCAGGGCGACTGTGATCATTGCTGATATCAATACCGAGATGGGCAAGAAGCGTGAAGCAGAGCTGAAATCGAATGGCTATAAGTAAGTCAATACCCGGGCTGAGGCTCCCCCTGTCACTTCCCAAAGCACTGCAAATTTACGAGCAGCACTCACACTATTGGCAGAGCCTACTTCATTCATGTCGATGTCATGGACTGGGATTCTCTCCAAGCTGCCTTCAAGTTCAGTATCAAGCAGTCTCCCACAAGTAGTCTCGACATCGTCTTTCCCGGGGCTGGCATCATGGGCAGCCCAACACTGAACTGCAGTTTTCCTCCGGATCTGGATCCTGATGCAGACTTACCTGAGCCAGAATCCGGCAAAGTGATTGACATCAACTTCAAGGCCGTCTACAACACGACCGTGTTGGCCTTACACTACTTCGCGAAGGGCGCTTCATTGACGACGAATGGTCATGTGAGTCGCCTGAAACATGTACGAATGTCCGACACGTATACTGATCACGAAACAGCGACCAAAGACCAAGCCACTGAAACAACTGCTCTTCATATCATCACTCGCAGGCTATGTTCCCAGCAGCAAGTCTCCATTCGGTGACTACTTCGCGGCAAAGTACGGCGTCCGCGGTCTCTGGCGCACCATTCGCTTCATTGATACCACGGCACTGCCCTTCGAGCTCCGCAGCAACAGCATATGCCCGACGTGGGTGCGAACGCCGCTGCTGGGCGATGCTTTGGCCACGTATCTCGAGAAGAACGGACACGCAATCTGCGAAGTCAGCGAAGTGGTGGAAGTCGTGATGCGCGTCGCTTGTGACAACGAAGTAGCCGGGAGAGCTGTTTGCGTAGTGCCTGGTGGGAAGAGCTTTGACTTGGAAGATGATCCCCGGGGTGCTGATGCGGGTAAGGTATTATATGAGAAGATGAAAGAGGAGGTTTGTGGACCAGGAGTGAATGAGGCGTATAGCCTGGATCAGTGGTTTACGGAATAGTGTGAGTGTCACAAGTAAACATGAGATCAAAGGCATCCACGATAGCCAGCCACCAAATATATTCATGATGTCGCATGAATATTGAGGGTACGACGCAACAAGCATCCATGCATGTCACAGATCTGAAACAATCGCGCGAGCGCAGATCGGATGACGTCTACCGGGCGCAGGTCCGGGAAGCTCAATCGAATTCTTGACATTACGATATGTGTTTCCTTGCTGCATATCTTTATTCCATATTCCAACTTTTCTCTTCTTTGTCCTTTCGTCTCAGTTTGCCTATATTTCTTCTATCTGGACCACACGCGAAACTCAGCGGCATCGTGTTAATTTCGCCGCAACAACACAACTCCTCAACACCAAAACTCTCTCAGCAAACGACCCAACACCCAGCGTGCTTGCGAGGAACTCTCACAGACAGACTCGAGGCTACTTGTGAAGTCTGTGTCAGCAATGACATCCGCCCGTCCCATCAGGAATCTCATCGCCAGGACCGCCAACATCACCGCCAGCAAACCTCCCACGCATCCGTACTACCCGGTCGAGATTGAGATAGCTGGCTATCTTGCGAATGACTACACTGTCCCGCAACTTCTTGCAGTCTTCGGCGCCGGGTGCGCCGTCATACTCGCGTTTACACATTATGTCGCTAAAGCAAGAAATCCATCATTGCCAAAGGGCGAGATAGTCAGGATTATGTGGTTTGTGTTATGTATGCCAATGAAATTGGAGGAGAAGACCTGACTATACTGGGGATTCTGGCTGACTGAAAACTTAGCGGGCACGATACATCTTTTCTTTGTAAGGACACCTACGCGCGGCAGGTCGGCGGAGGTCAAGGTTGGGATATGGCTGACGACAAGCAGGAAGGATACTTTGCGATCAATCACAAAACCATGGGCGGGCTGCAAGACATCTTCGCGCAGCTCTGGAAGGAATACGCACTGTCAGATTCGCGGTACCTGACGCAGGATCCATTCGTGCTGTGCATGGAGACAATCACTGCGGTATGTGCCAGCCCTCCTACCTACCTTCGTTCCTGGACGCCACGAGTATTATACCACTTATATCACCGTCAAGCTAATACCACCCTAACAGTTCTCCTGGGGACCCCTTTGCTTCTTCGTCGCATCCCTAATCACAAAACAATCGCCTCTGCGCCATCCATTTCAGATTATCGTCTCACTCGGCCAGCTCTACGGCGACGTGCTTTACTACGCGACCTGCATCTTCGATCACTACAGCTACAACATCAGCTACTCGAGACCAGAGGCGTACTACTTCTGGGGATACTATGTTTTGATGAATTGGTTCTGGATCGTCATTCCTGGCTGTAAGTTGTGTAGGTACGAGGACGTGCGAGCTGAAATACATGCTGACGATGATTGTGCTAGATCTGATCTATGAAGGTGTCGAGGTTGTCGCGGAGAAGTTTCGCGAGGCTGAGAAGCTGGAGAAGATGCTGGCGACGACTGGGACGAGGCTTGGCAGCGATACGAAGAAATCGGCATGAAGTGGATAAGTAGACGTGGTGCACTGGTATATGACTGCATGACTGGATTTTGCAAGACAAAGGCACCAGCAAGGCGATCTATCGATTGTTTTGTGAAGTCTCAAGCATGTCTGGGACTAGACTTTCCTGTGTTCATGAGGCTGTCACGACTTGCAAAAGCTCAGCAAGAGACTTGAGCGCAACATGTACTGCGCTAGTCAGCACACTGCCACAAAGAAACGGGTGAAGATCACGTCTTTGCGTCATTAATTCATGCAAGCTATGGCGGCCATCGAAGGGCCCTTCTGTAGTCTAAGAATTACACGCCGCTCATGCAAGACCGAGAGATTGTCTACGATTTTTTGATCAAGAAGACCGAGTGGCTGTCCCTTGAACTAGCAAGATCGCACTTCCAAGCTGTCGCCTTAGATCTTCCTTTTGTACGTCATGTGTGTCCTGCCATTCGTTAGTCCCGAATATAGTCTCACTCGCCGCATTATCCACCTACCTCGACTTCACCCCACACGTCCGTCTGCCACGTAGTCTCCAAGCTACACGCCCTCGCCGCCTCCTCAATGCCAAACCTTTCCGGTTGCGACGCCCTCTCCCGCAACCCTGCGAACTCTCCACTCCATTCCACCAGCAGTCTCGTCGCCACTGTTAAGCTCTTCGTCGCTAGCACCCCACGCTCAAGCGCTGCAAGCTCAAACGCTGGCAGTGCCTGTAGCCACGATCGCACGACTTCTGTGGTTGCGGCCGGCTGCGGAGTTGGCATGATGCTGTCTTCCTCGAGGACGGGATTGAGCTCGACGCCAGGCCAGACGTGCGTGGTGAGGTAGCTGATGATGGGCATGGCAGTCGCCATTTGTACTTCGCGCAGACTGCGGGCGGGAGTGGATGTGGAGGAAGTTTCGATCTTGGATTCGGCGTCGTTGAGGGTGCGGGAGGGGGCCCAGCAAAGGAGGGTGTCGGTGGAAAGGTAGCCGAGCACCATCTTCACGATGGAGTCGCGGAGAGTGTTGTTGGAGGCAGCATCGGCGTCGACGATGTCGTTGGCACGGGAAGTGAGGGATGTCAAGGGAATGTAGTAATGTTTTAGGGCTTGCTGTGCCGAGACCAGGAGATCCCATTCCAGAGCTACTGCTGTGGCAAGAGGGAGTCTGCTGTGGGGAATATTTAAAGTAGCTCGTGAGGGTGTGCGTACAGCTCGATGATCGAGGAGGACTTGGTATCCGGCTGGCCTCGAAAGTCAGCCTCTAGCCCCAACCTCCTATGTGACATGCGCATCTTACCGGGTGTTTCCTTTACTGATACATTTTTCCAGAATCTTTTTTGTAGTAATGACTTGGGCTTCTCTGGAGTCGCCCGAAGATTACTAGCAAGCTTTAATATCTCAGCTTGTGACTTCTTTCGTGCGATAGGATCTGCGGCTGCTGGTGGTGCCGGTTGTGGTGGATCTGGAGGTGGCCCAGGAGCTGCTGGATGTGGTAGAGGTGTTGCACCTCGATGCGGCGTGGAGGAGATTGATCGCAATGTGGTGCGAGGAACGTTCAGCGTGTTGGCACGGCGAAGAAGATCGAGCCTAGGGCCGCGCAGTGCTGACTTCATGGTGTGTTGTATGGTGGTACTGGTCATAGACAGATTGTCGGACTTTTCGACATTCGCCTTCGCACGTGATTAGTTTAGATCTCGGACTACTCCCCGTAACCTGGGGAAGATGTACCATGGCAGTGAGGTCCAATGGACATTGAGCGCGGGTGAGCTGTCTGAGTCGCGTCGCACGTCTCTTACTCTTCATCCGACTTCTGCACTCGTTTCTGTTTGTCCCTTAAGCTACCATCGCATCGCTTGCCTATCATGAACCGCATATTGCTCTTCATCCTCGCTCTCCTGCCGGCGACGATCTACCTTACGGACTCTTGGGTACCCTCTTGCTTCGTGTTCCAGCCTTCCAGACTCCAGGAAATCTGCAAGAAGAACATTGCTGACCATGGCGACAATATCAAGCCTTTGATGAAGGATCTGGTGCTCGATCTGCAGAAGGAGTATGGTCCAACTGTTCAGGACTACGATGATGCTCGCTGGGTCTTCAATGTCGCTGGTGGGTCTACAGTATGTTTCACCCTCATTAATATCCTGGCACGGTCGCGCCCACTGCAGAACAGTGCTAAACCAACCTCAAGGGCTCCATGATGGTGCTTCACGCGTCAATTACCGAATATCTGATTCTCTTCGGATCCGCTGCTGGTACTGAAGGCCACTCTGGCGCACATCTGGCTCACGACTACTTCACCATCATTGCTGGAAGGCAGACTGCTGGTTTCCTTGGCGAAGTCAACCCAAGAGTATGATAATTCCGCGACTTCTGCCAAGATCGTGACTTACGGAATACCACAGGTCTACCTCCCTGGTGACCAGCACCACCACCCCCGCTTCAACTCTGGTCACTACACGCTGGACAACAGCACCTGGGCTCTTGAGCTTGCGCAAGGTTTGTTCAACAGTCCTCAATTTGAGATCGTATATTGATTGCGATTTAGGTATCATCCCCGCCATGTTACCATTCGGTCTCGTCCAGATGCCCATGACTTTTGACCTTTCTTCCACTTGGAGGACGGTCTGGTACACTGGCAAGAGCACTGTCGTCAATTTGATGAGAGGCAAGATATAAGTAGCGGATTACTAGACTGGCTAGTGAAGGTGCGTGGCTGCCGTGGCGAAGGATTATGGCAGGAAATAGCGCGGGCGATGTGGTATAAAAGGCTATTGTACAGAAAAGTCAAGACAGGAGTTGGAAATACCCGGGAGGCAAATTGTATACCATTTGATGCACCTTTTACGCTGTCACGACGGGTTATGGTTCATGGTTAACACATGGCGACGGTATGATTTGAACATTTGTAAAGTAAGATACCAGGATATACAAGCAGTCCTTCAAGGGACGGTAATGCATAGCCAGCAATGGAAACGACATGAGACAGAAGTATGTGCTGCAAGACTAATGCGTTTGAACACTTCATAACGGTGGAGGTTTCAGAATTAAGATGGACTTTTACTATCTACAATATCTGTACACACAATTATGTGGTGAAATCCTGCTTCGGCGCCTGTCCCTCTCCAGACCCGTACTTGTTTACCTTTTTCTTCTGCGCCGTCTCGTCTTCCTTGAACGTCTCAACCTCCTCGCTGCTCATGATCTTGACCACATTGTCCGCTTGCCACTTCTTGAAATTGAAGCCAAGTCCTTCGTGTGAGTAGTCTTTGTCGTTGGCCTGATCCTTGTGGTATTTCACTCTAATGAAGTCCGAGTCGACAGTCTCCGGGTCCAGGCTCAAGCTGACAATAGCATTGATCGTTGCCGTCTTTGGGATGATCTTGAATGTCCAACTTTGCTCGTTCTTGAACTGTATCAGATCCTTGTCGTTTCTGAATACCTCGTACCGCTCGTTCTTGCTACCGTTAAATAGCTTGGGAAGGGCGAACCATTGGCCGGCCATCTTGTCTAGACATGCGCATTAGCACTCATTGATCGACTGTGGGGTACTCCTTTCCCACAGTAGAACTTACAGCGGTCATTAGCATACACGAACTGATCATCGTATACGCAATCCGGTGTGTAGCGCTTGACGCGCTCAATAGTCGGCTCGCAGGAGTAGAGGGCAATGATGTCGTCGATCAGGCGTTGACGGGCTGGAGAGAGGTGGAGGGACTTGGAGGGATCGGGCGTGAAGTCTTCAGAGGTGGCGGTCTGGCGCGGCTCGAAGTCTTCGCCGGGCGAGGAAGCGGTGCAGTTGGGGAAGTGGACGGTTGAGCCTGGGGTGCTGGAGGAGCTGGTGGTGGCAGACATTGTGTTGGGGGATGCTGTTTGCGCTGAGTGTCGGAGGCTTGAGCTTAGTGGACTTTGGGTGTATATATTATTAAAGCTTGAAGCTTGAAGGCGACAAAGGAACTGCTATAGTAGAAGACATATAAACAAAAGCAAAAGTGTTGATGTCATACGAAGTAGCACAACGTGGTCAAGGGACAATGATCGTCCCGCATCGGATAGCGGCCCGTCCGTACCAAGATCTGGAGATCGCGAGTCCCTGACCCTGAAACTTCGGTACTTTTTGAAAGTCATTTGGATGACTATGAGCTGTTAGAACAGCGGCCTCAATCTATTCACCACACCCTCACTACGTTGCTTCATCTCTCTGACAAATCTTGAAGCCTATCCAAGCCCTGAGTACTCTACGATAGTTCTAAGAAATCCCTTTCGTCAACAAATCAACGCCCGCTTGCGCCGGCTCATCTCCTGCTTTTGCGCAAGTTATGCTTGATCCGAGCACTGAGCGTGGCCTCGGAGGGCTTTTCATGCTTCGGTGCTTTCGTGCTGTTGACTCTTCGTTCCCTCTCGCCTAACTCTATTCACCTTCGCCTAGTCCTCCTCCTTACTTCTTCCAGCCTCCTCCTCCCTTACAGCTCTAGGATGTTTCCTCCACGTCCTCCCCATCATCGGCACAGCGTCTGGTAGCGCAGGCCCATGTGCCCATTTCTTCTGAAGTCATGCAAAATTCCGCGCGTTACTCAGACGGCGTGCGTCAGAAATTTGTCAATGCGCGGAAGGCTTTTCGAGTTTCTTCATCTAGCTCGTCCACCTTAATCCTTTCGATCCCCTCCTCACTTGCAAGAAACCCGGCAAACGATATTCCCGGCTTGGAAGCTCTTCGCCACTCCATGTAAGCTCTTAACCACTCCGAGTCGAAGTCTCTGCCAGGCGTAGGGTCGTAGCGCGGCGTGCGGCAGAGATTGGTCAATTCATGGAAGGCTTCTCGACTTTTGGCATCGAGGTCCTCCAACTTACTCCTTCCAGGCCCCTCCAGGGTTGCGAGACAATTGTGAATCGACAACCCCTGGAGGAAAGCTCTTCGAGGCGCCGAGTTGAAGTCGCGCCTTGAGACGTTGTAATTAAAGACTCGTCAGGTTTCTGCCGATGTTACGGCTCCACCACCACTTATCCCCTCAGCTGGGAATAGCGTGAGTGAGACGTGACGGTGGTAGTGGTAAACTGAGTCTTGAGCCTGTTTCTCATCCATCCCGAGCCCACGATAGTAAGCGAGTAAGCGTTGTGGGAGTCAGTCATCGATGGTGCGGTGGACGTCGAAAATGTGGTAGAGGTTGATGAGCTTCCAGC
>Ga0268250_10000329_pt1 | contig 23088 bp, 30 predicted proteins | sample AgamicAsSfe_FD_200448 | JGI IMG/M metagenome (GOLD analysis project Ga0268250, IMG submission 200448) | Agave microbial communities from Guanajuato, Mexico - As.Sf.e (v2) (version 2) | ecosystem: Host-associated > Plants > Phyllosphere > Phylloplane/Leaf | place: Guanajuato, Mexico | collected... | reverse complement strand
CCCCATTGACGACAGCTGGATCCGGGAAGACGGAAGATGAAGATGGACAAAGAATTGGGTCTGCTAGATAGATGGGAGTTGGATGGGACTTAGATGACGTTGATTATACTCTCACTTGCTTCCACGACACACGAATGTTATACCCTTTTGCTTTACCTACTCTCTTCGTGGTCGAGCATTGTACTGCAAATTCCCCTCCTGCTTCATTGTAACTTCTGTGTCTCGCCAGTCGGGTGATGAGGTATCGAGCACGTTGCTCGCGAAGATGTGGGGATTTAGGCAACAGTGTCATGTCCCAACAGCGAGACGATCGTGCCATTCACAAACGTACGACGATTTCCCATCGGGACCTCACTATACGAGCTCATTTCGTGCTTTTGCCTGTATGAAGCACATCGTGACAGAACCCTGTATACGATTGTATAGTTGAATTGAGGGAGAGGAACGACGTGGCGTTAGTTAGCGTAGGCAGTACACAATGGTGAGGTCTTGCATGTAGGACCCTGATCATTCTCATCACACCTCTGCGGTTACGACACCTGACTCGTGGATGGATAGGGAGGAACGTCGAGGATGATGGTACGGGCCGTGGCGGGCGATATGTGCGTTGGCGATTGGGGGCGAGGCCATATGAGCAACGAGGTATAGATAAGGTGTATCTGAAGGGGGCAAAGAACCATGAAGCAGTGGTCAGCTCGACGAAGCGAGGTCAATAGGGCAATGGTCACCTCAGTGGGAATGTCCAACTCATATTGCACGACTCACACCACTATCGTGATCACGCCTCCACCGTATACGACACCCGACTCGTCCCCTTGCTCCTACTAATCTTCTTCACCGTCGTCCTCCCACACTCCCTCGTACTCGCCACATGCGTGCCCCCACACGGATACACCTCACAGTCCCTGATCCGCACAACCCTGAACTTCCCCCCCGGCGGCGCCAAACTCCGATCCGGCGCATGCACGCCCCTCTTCTCAAACTCCTCCCAGTCCCAGAACTCAACCACGACTTCCATATCCTTCTCCACATACGCGTCGACCTTTTCCTGAATCGCGGCTTTGTGCTTCCCATCGATCAGTCCGGCGAACTCACAGGCTGCAGAGTCGGGGAAGTGTGATGCTTTGAGCTCGTCGAAGCCGGGGACGCTGGGCTCGAGGAGATGGCGGACTGCGGCGCCGAGGACGTGGCCGGCAGTGTGGAGGCGGGAGTAGAGGAGGCGTTTGGCGGAGTCGAGGGTTTGTGTTACGGAGGTGCCCGGCGTGAAGAGGGAGTGTGGGTGGGCGAAGCGGCCGAGGTGGAGGACGCGGCCGTCGTGTATGGCGTCCATGCGGGCGGAGGAGACGGTGAATTGAGAGACTTCCGCGTTCGTGGCCTCGGCATCGCTAGATGTCATGACACCCTCATCGCTGGGTTGCCCACCGCCCTGCGGGTGGAAGATTGTGGCTTCCGTGATGACGACATGATCTTCTTCCGTTGCTTGCTTGAACAGCGCACGATTTGCTTCCTCGAGGGCGGAGAAAGGGTGGATGGCCGTGACGGTGGTTTTCAGGGTATGCTGGGTTGAGGTGTGGAAGGTGAGGAGGGTTCGGGCGCTTGTAGATGGTGCTGACTGTGAACGTGGTGTGTCAGGCTCAGAGTGGAGGTTTGTGTTGACATCGAGTATGAATAGTACGAAATTAGACGTACCATGATGGGCGCGAGAAAAAGGTGTTTCCAATGGACGTTTCAGCGTTTCAGCTGTGATCAGATGAAACATGAGGTGAGAGACCTCACCTTCCTGTTTGGGAAAATGGAGATCGGAGATAAAGGTTTCGGCTCTTCCTGCTCTTCCCTCCATCCACTCCCCTGCAAATGATAACCTCGTGCCGCATAATCAGCAACATGCCCTAGCTTTTCGAGATACCTCAAGCAGCACTATAGATATGCCTCAATAGAAGAGCGCTTTCCGTGCTTCTCGTGCGTCTTACTCAATATCTCCTGCCTTTGCTTCTTTCCTTTGTGTTACTTGTTGAATGTGAAACTTTGTCCTGTGTATCCAAAGGCAGCAAGAACGACGTCTGAGATAGACCAGTTACTGCTAGCCTCAGAGCAGCTGTTGTGTGATTGTCATTACTACAATGGCTTCATACAGTGATGAAGACGATATTGCATTTCCTCCAAGAGCAACCAGGCTCGAAACCAGACACAACGCAACGATCGTCCTGTCGCCGCAGCCGTCGTCCGATCCGAACGACCCGTTAGTATGTCTAGTATCAACTGGCTCTCCTGTCGTACCGAAGCTTATCAACAGAACTGGTCGACACAACGGAAATGCGTTCAGATCAGCTTGCTCGGACTGTAAGTCTCGTCTGGGGCCTCCTTGTCCTCTCTAGCCACAGCATCATCGCAGCCACGACACTGACCACGCACGGATGCGGCGTGCTGATCTACGGCGGCATGCTGACGCCTTCCGTCCCTCTCTGGACGCCCATAAACGAAGAGCTCGGTTTCACCTATACGTAACTCAACGACAGCTACGGCGCCTCCGCCGTGTCACTATGCTTCGGCTGTGTCGTCTTCGTGCCGTTAGCGCTTCATTATGGACGAAGACCGGTCTATCTAGCATCCACGCTGAGGATACTCGTGACCACCCTCTGGAGTGCTCGGATACAGACTATAGCCAACTTGATGATCACAAACGTCCTGATGGGCCTCAGCGGCGCTGTCAATGAGACACTCTTTCAAATGACATTCTCCGACCTGTTTCCAGTCCAATCAAAGAGGCACATTGAACGGTGTGCTTCTCATCAGGGGGCCTATTGGGAACTACTTCGCACCTGTTTCTGCCGGTTACTGTGCCACTACCATGGGCTAGAGGCGGGCATACTGGTTCTCGAGCATATTCCTAAGGATCACGGTGATCTCCCTGGCACTCTTCCTCGAGGCATCAAAGTACAATCCGCCGGCACAAAATAGCATCATCGTTCCTCTTCCAGCTGATCCAGTAACTACCGCTTTGCCAGCTCTGAAGCATAGTGAGACCGAGAAGGCACCCTTTAAGGCCATCGACCCACAACTTCAGCCAGAACTCCAAATCGAAGTCATCAGCTACGAGCAGCATGTGTCCCTCCACAAACGCATCATCGAATGCGACCATACGATCCCCCTCCGTGGATTGAGCCGTTTGCGCTGCCGGGGGTGGGGATGGTAGGGGGAGTGCTGATGTATGGGCTGAATATTTCGAAGGTGGGTTTGCTTCGTTGTGTACTGGCCTGTTTGAATGTATAGAAGATGCGATATGCCAATACTGTCGCTAACAGCACTACAGGACGAAGCATGGATCATCAACTTCGTCGGCGCAGGGTTCGTCGGCTTCGGAATTGGTGGGATGGGCGATATTGTCCTGACGTATTTGCAGGACTCTTACCTTGAGGTAAGCCATCCATTTCGTGACCTAGAATCCTGTCTCACGTCCACTGTCGCCTCCTCGCGCAACCCCCGCTGATCCCACCTCACTCATTTCCTGCCTCCCCAACTTCCCGTATTCTTCTGACTCCCACCCCACACAGATTCTCCCCGACTCCCTCGTAGGCGTCGCCTTCGTCCGAAACATCATGGCGGCCACGCTCGTCTTCGCTCGTCCGCCCCAACTCGACGGAATGGACGTCTACAACGCTTTCGTGCTCTTCGGCTGTCTAGCTGTAGCGTTCAGTCTGTCGGCTGTGCCGGTGCTCGGAAGTGGCGCGGCAGCTGTGCGGAGCGATATAGATAGTATGCGGGGAAGCAGTTTGATGTCGTTAGTAGGTTGTAGGAGCAGCGAAGACGAGAGAGCGTATGGGGGGCAGAGGAAGTGGAAAAGAGCGGAGAGGGTGGAAGGGTGGTGGAGCGGATGTCTCAGACAATTTAAGATCCAGTTCAAAAGACTCGTACTCCATCTCTAACAAAGTCTCCTCATTTGCACCCAACGGCCAACCGTCATCACTCTCACAGCTCCCTGAACTGCTTACTCCCCGTCGGCCCCATCTCCACATACGTGATACTATTCTTCCTGTCCTCCCTCCCACTGACCATGCCAACCTCGCCCTTGACATCCCCAATAACGCCTCCATTCTCATCCTTGTATCCAATCTTGCTCTCTCTGAAACCATCCAACTCCTTTTTACTCACCGTATTCACATACACTGCGAATGCGAAACTGACGAGGAAGCCCAGCAGCGGCACAAACATGGCAATGTTCCAGCCGTACTTGTCAGCCGCGAGACCGCACATGGCGGGGAAGAAAGCGCCGCCGGAGATGGCGGCCACGATGAAGGAGGAGCCGCGTTTGGTGTGTTTGCCGAGACCGCGGATGCCGAGGGTGAGGATGAGGGGGAACTATAGGCATGTGATTAGGAAAGGTGGGAGGTCAAAGGTGTAGGGGTGCGAAGGATCGAGAGAACATACCTGGTTGGATTCGAAGAACAGCACGATTGTCAGCATGGCCAGTCCAGCTTCGCCTTTGACGGCCATAGCCAGGATGATGAAGACGATGCAGCCGAGCGCGGACACGAACATGATGTATCTCGGCTTGACATACAGCAACAAGCCCGCGCTCGCGAACCGTCCCGCCGCAAAGACACCCTGACCGACAGCGTAGCGATTACTAGCATCCGCCGCAGAAAGATGCGCCACGTGCTGCGCGTATGAAATGAATTGCGACGCGACAGCCACTTGGGCACCGACGTAGCAGAATTGCGCGGCGACGGCAAACATGAGTTTTTTGTTCTTCCAGATGGACTGCTCGGTGTAGCCGGTGAGGTTGGAGGATTGCTCGGCTTGGAGCTCCATGTCTGCGTCGGTGACTTCGGGGATCGGGGCGAAGAAGAAGACGATTGCGAGGAGGAAGACGAAGGCGGCGATGGCGAGGTAGGTCCATTGGACGTTGGTCTGGTGGGAAGGTTAGCGTGGGGTGAGCTTCTTTCTCGGTGAAGGGGTTGCGTACGAGGGAACGTGGGTCGGTGGCATCGACGTTGAAGAAGGCGTGGGCGGCGACTATTGGGGCTACTACACTGCCGATGGCTTGAAAGCCTTGAGCAGTCTCCAATCGGAACTCGGAAAGACGAGGAGGACCGCAGATTGAGAGGTAAGGGTCTGCAGAGACCTCGAGGGTCTAGGGTGTCGTGGTCAGTGATATATTCGTTAGCGCAGCTTGGAGTACGTCGACATACCGACAGACCACCTCCGACGATGAACAGAGAGGCACAGAAGCCACCGAACGAGGAAAACTTGGCGCTGGGCCAGAACATGAGAGCACCAATGCCGTAAACGACCAGACCAGTGATGAAAGTCCATCGGAACCCAAACTTGCGGACAACCCAACCGCCCCACGTCAGGGGACCGATAAAGTAAGCACCAAAGTAGGCTGCTTGAAGACCGCCAGCTCTCGCAGCAGTCACGTTCAAGTCGATCTGGAATTTTGCATTGAGCGTATCGAGCAGGCCGTAGCTACACATCCTGTCAGTATTTCCCTCAGAACATAGTACATCAACCTACGCGAAACCCCAAAGCCAGAACAAGATCGTCACAAGAGCGCAAGGTATCAATGACTGCCTCGCAGTAAGAGCAGAAGCACCCGTAAGACCCTTGTTGTTAGCCGTCTTCAGCTTCTTGCCCTCTGCTGCAGCCTCGGCAGCTGAGGGACGCCTGTCTGCTTGTGCTTGGACATCACTAGCAGTTGGCTCGTTGTAGTCGACGTGGGATCTGCGTCGGAGGCTGGACATGGTTGGTATACAGAGGTATGAGTAAGCTCTGATGCCTTGAGATTGGAGGCGAGAAAGTGGTTGAGATTGAAGATGTTGCACGTCGAAGCATGGGCATCACTGTATATTTAAGCTACTTCGTACAATGCTGTCACGGTTTCCCCAAGTATAAAGGAAACATCGGGGCACGCCAGCCCAAAATCCAGCATCTCCCCAGGAACTCCACCGAGCAGTCTCACGAGACAACTACCCCCGCACCAGAGGCACATGCAGCAAGCGATCTTTGCATGGTGGTGGATACAGTAGCCAGGGACGTCGTGGAGAAGATGAGGTTGCATGATTGGTCGAGCCAATGGCTGGAAAAACCTTTCGTTCCGACAGCCCTTGTCGGTCCGTGTTAGGGGGTGTTAAGCTTTGTCATTGGTTGGTCAAGCGTGTCTTGTGATCAGTCCGGCGCCACTAGTGCTGTAGCAAGGTTACTCTTAGGTGATGAAGCTTTAGATGGCCTTGGCGAGCGGGCCGGGGATTGGGAGACCCTCGCCGGAACCTCGGCTCGTGATGGCAGACTGCATCCCAAGGTGCGCCATCGCCGATAGTCGGGAGCCAACAGGCCATTGAAGTTCAGTATATCCGAGTTGCTGACTGTGCACACTAGGCGTGTGGCATATCACAGAATACAGCAGAGCGAATGCCATGAACAAGTTGAATCAAGGCATAAAGGACTATGAAACTCTTCCGGAGAGCGGAAAAAGGTTCCAGCGAAGCTTTCTTGCCATTCTTGCTCCACGAAACGGTGTGCCCTTATCAGTATGTATATCCGTGGTCCAGGCTTCTCCTCGGACCGGCCAGCTGAAACCACAATCGCCGACGACAATCTCATCAAGATGCGACAGCAGTCTAGGCCTTTCCTACACTGCGCCACTAGCTCGTCCTTTCCTCCATGAACAGACATGACCATGATGCCCCCGGACATCGCGAATCCATTCCGTCCATGGCCCTGGGACCCAGAAATCCATACATTCTTGAGCACAACACCATCGTAGGAGCCAGAGAGCATCCCCATCTCGCCATTGCTCACCTCAACGCTTGCTTGCAACTTCGATGCAGTCATCCTCCTGAAGAACATCTTCGGTATCAGGTCCCTGTCTGTGCTTGACTGTCGAGACGCGGTCTGGACATGTGCAGACAACCCGAGTCTTGCAAACGACTTTCCAAGTCCCATTGACATTCTTCCTCACAATGCCTGGGAACACCGTCATGAAGACCTTGTCGCCGTTGTCCTCATGCTCAGGGACCATGGTATGATGATCGAACTTGGTCTCGGGAACGTACCAGGAGAACTCGTATCCTCCAGCATTTCGCAGATGAGCGCCCATCAGTAGTACGTGGAAGATCGCCTTCTCTAGCTCGGTCTGGAAGGCTCGCTCGCCGGCTGGATACGCAAGGCGGTGCTCGCTCCCCTGACCGTGCACGACTTGTAAATGGGGGCGGAGAGTCTTCACCCAGTGCACGCAGTTGTCATGTGCCACTCGCACGATGTCTCCTTGCGCAAACGCAGCGTTCGAGACCCAGGCAGAGTTGGCACGTTGGAAGATTGCGATGGAAGCACGTCCTGTAGTTGATGGTGAGCCGAGGAAGCTTATTGGGAGTGTGCACTTGCATACCTTCTTGCTCAATACTCTTGGCAAGGATTTCCAACCTGGGATCCACGCCATCGACGAAGTCGAAGTCAAGCATCTGAATTTTGACCTCCTCCGAGTATACCACAGAGTGCACGATCATGCCGAGCATCGCCCAAAGGACATGAAAGATCTTGCACAGCTTGTGATGCTGGTATTGGTATCTCTCCTCCGGGTCTGTGCCGAACAGGGATTGATAGAGTCTGGAGAGGTCGCCTTGATCATAAGCGTCCGACAGCTCTGCCTGACGATTTCCATTCACGTTGGCTGCACCGACGAACTCGAACACTGCATGTCTCAGCATCTCACTGATGGCATCCCACTGCTTGTTGAGAAGTTTCGGCTCGAGCTCTTTCTCAACGAGGTTTCCAGCATTATGATTCAGACTTCCTCGGATTCTGTCCGTATTGTTGACGACCGTCGGCGAACAGACATGCGAAAGCTCAGGCTGGCACGCCTTGTGAAGAAGCTCTTCCAGCATTGAATCGTCCGAGATACCATTAGCTTGGAGCAGTCGTACCATGGCAGCAAATCTTTCAAGCATCGAGACGTCAGATATGTTGTTAGCTTGAAGCACTCTCAGTAGGGCGACATCCTGGCGCACTGAAACCTTGGGCGCAGGCGAAGCGACGTTGAAGGACGAGGTGGCCGAGTCAGGCACTATTGAGGTTCGCTCCCTAGGCCTGCGGGAAGAAGCGACCGGCTCGAGCATCTGTGTTCTGACTTGACGGAGAGTGACATCAGCGCGTGGCTCGAGAGCCTCTGCCTCCTTTGCTTTAACTCGATGGGAGGTGACATCGGCCGTTGGCGCAAGCTCCAGTGGCTGCTTGGCTTTGGCTGGAGCGGAGGTGACACTGGCTGCTGGTTCGAGCGCCTCTGACGTCCTGGCTCTGACTTGTCGGGGAGTGACATTGGCTGGTGGCTCAGTAGGGCGCTTCCTTGCTGTTTCCGCCATCCTCTGACGATGACGCGAGCACGCACAGCAGAGATGCCAACCCATGTAGAGCTCGTACTGAATGCTATCATGACCTTCACAGTCTGCGATTGCTCCGGGATTGCTGTGTAGCATCAGAAAGTGTCATCGCACAAGATCCAGGACTCACTGACTTGCAACCGACAGACTGCTGCGCATGCAATCCACCGGTCTTGACCTGCTCAAGGAGCTGCAGACATGGATCACAATAGTACAGATGCCGAGTACCTCGTCGAGTCAGATTGGACGGCTTATCTTTCTGGCAATTAGGGCTGAATTTGAGACCCCTGTGATGGTTAGCTGTTGCTGCGACGCAGTCATGCGCTGTACTCACGTGCAAACATCGCTGCGAGTCTTCCCAATGCTTGTCCTGTCATTCGCGAAGATCGAGCTTTCTTCTTGAAGATAGTCCGCGGACAGCTCGTCGTGATCGTCGCTGACCCAGCCCATCTTGAGAAGGTAGCTCTTCTTGATGTACGAGCTGCCAAGTCGCAGAAGTCCTTCAAGCGAGCTTCTACATTTCGTCGGCTCGACTTGAATGACGAGTCGTTCGGCGAGCCCTTTCAGTCTTTTACCAGGGTATGCCACGAGTTGTCCCTTTTCCAGCTTCTTCAACTCGCCCTGCTCCGCTAACGCGTCAAGTGCTGTGTTCAGTTCCAGTTTGGTCATTTGCCTGTCTTCACGGAGAGCTTCGTCGATCAGATGCAGGATTGCGCGAACAGCCGCGTGATGATAGTCTTCACGGCTTAGCGTGAGAGTATCGGGCTGTGTTTGCTTCGACATCATTTACGATCAGTTGTCCGCAGAGTGAGCACTTCGAGCAATACTAGCTCGAGGATAATTTGTGAAGCTGTGATTGAACTTAGACCCCGTCAGCGGAAGTTGTTGACTTGTCAGGTAGCAGGTCAAACTCACATGAGTCGACAGGACAACTACTACGCGATCAAAGACAAAAATAGTGCAGACACTCAGATAGCCTGGTGAGATGTCTCAGAGACGTGGCGCAAAGTGCAGAGTCTGAGGTGTGGGATGTGGTTTGCGACGTGTTGGCGCGTCTTGTTGGGATGTCCGTTTGTAACACGTTTCAGCCTTAACGCCTCCCGCTGGACCCTGCATCAGTCATCCGCCTCGCTACCCAACTTTGCGTCCTTCGCGTTTGTCTCGCGCGATCAGCTCATGAGCTAGTCTTTCACCGCCAGTTATGCTTGACAAACACATCGACTCCTCACTGCATCATCACGTCCACTCCCGCGCCCTTCCCATCCTCTTTCAGATTCATGTCCTTCTCCTGCCTTACTCCCAATCAATGTCTTCGTTACGCTCAGCATGGCCATCGTCTCAAGTACCATGGACAGAAAGATGTCAGCAATACCACTTCTCGGCTTCGACTTTGGAACTACAAAGTCCGCTGTGAGTTTCAGCATCGCCGGCAAGGTTGAGCTTGTGCCACTGTCCAAAGCAAGGACCAACAGATATGAGAGCGCTGCTGTGGTCTCCTACGATTCTGACGGCCAATTCCTCCATGGTGAAGCTCTGCTCAAGCTCGTGGACAGTGGCAAAGTGGAGGCCGTTGATGTTTTGAGACACTTCAAGTTACTCATGTTGCATTCGAGAGACAATTGCCCCGAGTGTGTGGCGTTCGCGAGATTTGCGCAGAAGTGGGAGAAGTCCCTGGACGATATCATCTTTGACTACTTTGTCGCTCTACTTACTCAGGCTATCAATCATTTGCGAAAGACTGTCTACGTCAACGTAGACTTCTCAACCTTTGACGTGTGCTTGACTACACCCTCTCAGTAGCCACCTGCTGCCAATCGCTTGCTCACACGCGCGGCAAAGCATGCTGGAGCTCGAACCAGCGTGCTTTATCCAGAAACTCTCGCTTCAGCCTTGTGCATTGTGCAAGAGGAGATTCTAGACCAACCGGACGCGGTGGAACTTCCATTCAAGGTAGTGTCCTTTGCACTTCTTCTTGGCAGAAACTGACTGACGCTACCAGAATGGAGATCTGATCGTCGTATGTGACTGCGGAGGTGGTACTGCGGATATGGTCTTGTTCGAGATTTGCATCGAGCCTGGAAGTACGAAGAACGCGGATTACAAGCTCCGACTTGTCCGTCCAACAACAGGCCAACTCTCAGGTGGCTCGCGCGTTGACGAAGCGTTCATCAACTTCTTACAGAAGCGTAGCACCAAGACTGCTCTTACTGCCGACGCTTCGCGTGCTGGTTTCACGGTGCCGGAATATCTGACTCGAATGGCAATCAAGTTCGAGAGGTCGTCGAAGAGAGACTTTGATGGCGATGAGGGAGTGCCATTCGTTGTTTCCATCAATGGTCGCACCGCAGAGTATGACTTGGTCACGGCCAGATTGACGTGGTAAGATTTCACGAATGCTGACCTACACCTTGGTGATGGCTGACGACATCATAATAGTGCAAACATGAAAAGCTTCTTCGATCCCGTCCTTGACGACATCATAGCACAAGTCCGCAAAACAGTTGGCGACACAGACGACCTCAACAATCCACGAAGACTGAAGGTCAGATGGATGCCTCCTCCATGACTGCGACGAGCTTGACTAACGCGACTCGCAGAACATCGTCCTCACCGGCGGATTTGGTTCCTCGAGCTATGTCTCGGCCAAGCTGGAAAAGACCTTTCTGCAGGTGCCGTTGTTGACACCCACGACAGCATATCAAAGTCCAGTAGCAAAAGGAGCTCTCTTTCGCCACACGTGCTCGACACTTCTGGACGTCGGTACTGGCTGGAGTCTTGGGGTCGTCAGAGACGAGTACTTCGATCCCAAGCTGCACCCTGATGCTTACACAGTACGCTTTAAGCGTGGCAGAAGCAAGCGGAAGAGCAAGGGAAAGGGGAAGTCAACCATCGTGCATGATCATGCGGTAGTGAAGAAGGACTACACGTTCAGCGGAGAAGCCCTTGTCGAGGACCGAGTGAGCTACATCCTGGTTCGTATAATGCTCCTCGTCTTATCGCTGAGTCAGCTGACCATAGTAGGATGGCACGAAGAGGACTGTGAAGGTCATCTGGTCTGACAGATACCCTCACTGGGTCAATGACCACGACCCCATCGTGCTGGAGCAGGACGTTTGGATGACCACCAAGTCTGACCCTTGCGATCATGAGCCACTATATGACAAAGGCACATACAACGTGCGACCGTGCTTTGAACGCTTCGAGACCGTCACCAAGGCCATCGAGAATCCGAAAGAGGCAGGCTTTGTGACCGCCACCGATGCGACAGGGAAACGGGTATGGATCATGCGGACGTGTATCGAGCTGCGCTTCAAGGGCCACACCATTGAGCTCCGCCTTGTGGTCCGCAATGGAGCAACGCTGGCTGAAGCTGGAGAAGGTGAGTGATTGATGGATCTACCGGCACAGTTGCCCCGCTGTCACCAACCATGCTGACCTATCTGCAGTCAAGGAGATTCCCATCGACGATTATGTCACAATCAAGTCCCAAGATGAAGAAGATGACGACAGCTGGAACCAAATCTACGACGAGAGCTTCGACCATGTCTCCCGCGAAGCTGGTGGATCTGCTCCGTTCGCCCAGCAGCCAGAGCAAGCATTGTCAACGATGGCGGAGAAGATCCTAGGACCCTTCTGCGACTGCGAGGTCGCGCGTACACTCCTGGCACAGCCAAACTTGCCGCAGACTTCTTTTATCAATGCCAGGGAGATCTTTGAGGTGTACCCGGCAGCGAGGACGGACATGGCGCTCTTTTCCACACATGTCGATGAGCTCCATACTGTCTATCAGGGCGTGTGAAGTGAGCAAAGTGTGACTGGCTGGGGTTGCGCACTCATGTTATTGGTTTTCCTTCTGGTGACTTTCATCTCTGGGTTTTGGTTCATGTACGATTTCACTTCTGCCTCTGTGGCGCCACGATAGTTCTTTCGGGTTGGATGTCACCATCTGGCGTGGCAGGAAAGGCATGAGATATTAGTAACGGAGAACGAGGATGAAGCAGGTCAAGCATAATGTAAATTACAATAACTGATGATGCGCCGTCATTACCTCTGCTCCGCCCTTAGTCTTCAGCTGTATCACGATATCCTGTAGGCCTTCCCTGTGAGGCGCTGGAACCTCACAAATGACCGTCGCCTTCCAGATGATCTCCGGTCGGCCGTCAACAGTCTTCCGAATTCCAGGAAACATCGTCCATAGAAACCTGCCACCATGTTCCTCATGTATGCTCTCCTTTGTCTGCCCTTCAAATTCCGTACCTGGAGGGTAGGATAAAACGTGATGGCCGACGAGACGAAGTTGAGCAGCAATGGAAAATGTGTGGTAAATGGCCTTCTTCAGCACTTCCTCGAACATGTCCAGGCAGATTGGGAAGGGCTCCTTTGCTGCTTCGGTCTCATGGTGGACGTCAGCGCCCTGAGAGTGAATGAGCGCAAGCTGTGGACGGAGGATATTGATCTAGTAGGCACACATGGCTCGCGTCACATCAACAAGCCGACCGCCCGCGAATGCTTTGCTCGAGACCCATTTTTTGTTCGCATGGTGCAGTGCTACCGGCACGTCAGCTGTTGCGAAGTGAGCAGGGAATCACACACAAGATGAATGTCTCAAGCATACCAGTGGTCTTCAGAGTCTGTGCCAGGATCCTGAATTTGACGACTTCATTCTCAGAATCGTCGAGTATATTGATGCTCACATCGTCACATCGCGCTAACAATTGCACAACGGCACCAAGCAAGGTCGAAAGCACATCAGATGTCTTATTCAGCTTGTCATGCTGGATGCGACGTTGCTGTTCTGTGACTTCGCCAAATGCTGTCTTGTACAGTATTGCAAGGCCAATAGGTTGCTGATCTGTGGAGGGCTGAGTCTGTTCTCTAATGCCTGCATGAAGCATCAATCTTGCAGCGGCGTTTACATCGACGTTGGCATAAGCAAGAAAGTCCTCCTTAGCTGTCTCGAGCATGTCCCTAACAGACTCCCAACTCTTCTTCAGAGGTATTTGTTGGAGCGCCCGCTCGAATGAGTAGCCACACTCGCGACCAGGCCTATCATCTTGATCAGCAAGCCCCAACAGAGTCTGTCGCCGAAATCTCAAACGAGATAAGTTCGCTTGTCGTTGCTGCTCGCGAATCAAAACGTTCTTCCAGTCTGAGATGTCCGGAAATCTGGCAGCGATCGTCGTATCCAGGAAATCCTGATCTTAGTTACTTACAGTGTTCCTCGATGCCGAAGAGATAGTAGGGGAACGACGAGAGTTCTCTGGTGCAACCGATGTCCTTGGCCGAAGCGTGCGAGTCGCAGATTTGGATGCAGGGTTCGTATGCCGAACTTTCGGCGCATGTGTAGTGATTCGCTTTCGCTGTCTTCTCAATCGACGTTTGCGATTGACCCTTTCATTGTAGCAATTCAAGCAGAGAAGACCACCATGGCTGTAGAATATTTTATACTCTGAGCTGTTACGACCTTTGCAGTGTATATTCATCGCTGGGTTGCTGTTCACGCGTCAACAAAGTCTTTCGGAAGGTATTCAAAAATACTAACACGCAGCCAATTTCCTTACTCTGCTTCAAAGCCGCAATGCCGCCTTTCTCAATCTTTTCGATCAACTGTATACATGGCTGACAGTAATGGTATTTGTTGTTACCATTTCCTCTATGTGCCACAGGATTGTCTTTCTCGCATTCAACCCCGGGATGAAACCCACTACAATGCTTTAATCTAGGCTCGAAAAGATTGCGAAAAGATTTTACTTACATGCAGGACTTCTGATCTATTGCCTTCTGGGGTATCGGCCTTTCAGACAGTCTCTCGTTGTCATTACAGTCAGGTGGTTGTGCACCAGAGTTATGCTTGGGAATGCCGTGTTTGTCCAAGTATTCCTTCTTGATACATTTACTGCCATTCTGCAGCAATCCATCAAGCGAATAATTAAATCTTAGATCACTCTGGTCAATTTGGTGCAAAAGTTAATTCCTCGCAATGTGTTTGAGATTGTCAGCAGAGTACTGTTTCACTCTTCCTCTACTGCGCATGATCAGGTCACCTCGTTCTGCTCGTTCATTCAATGCTACGATCAGAGACTCTCTCGAAAGTGGGCATTTTCGACGGAGAGGCTCGTCGATCACATGTAGCACTGCCTCGAGAGCAATCCTGACGCTTTCTTTGTCACGGAGATTTCGAGCGTCAGAAGATGTTTGGTCACTCATAACGTGCTGTCAGAGGGCAAGATCAGTCAGTAATGTAGTTATCAAGACCACGATAGCGAGGCTTAAGCTTGACGACTGGACTAACACGGCAACAAGTCTTCCGGAAAGCAGGACTATCACAGCATGACGAAGGTTTCAGCACGCTAGACTAGCGGCGAAAGAGGTTCCCTATGTACCTAGCTCGTGAGACGATGTCTCCAAAGAGTCTACATGCTACTGCAGCCAAAGAATTTGAAGAACCAAGTATAGCAGTATCGATGACGCCAATGCATGCTTGTTGCCAGGTAGGTATTGGACTAATGTAGTGCGGAAGCGGGTGAGACGCACCCCTTTTCCAAGGGCACCCAATAGATTTCGAGACTAATAGTACTTTGTGTCACTTACCCCTCACGCCGCACAGACACACGGACGCATCGACGCCACCGCATTCCGAGCCCCATGCCAGAGATGCCGATGGCTCACATTTGCATCCTGCCCGTCCACTACTTCTTCAGGCACGTTTTGGCTGGAAAGCAGGAAAGTGGGACAGCAGCAAATCAGTCAAGACATTTGTCTGTATTGTGTTTCAGCTGGCGGTATCCTGCGTGAAACCAGAACATTCTGCTCATACCGGTGAAGCGACGGGTCTTGTGCCCGACGCTACTAGCTTTCGAAGCGTGATCATTATGCGCCTAACCTCGCTTTGACTCTTTCTTCTCGCTCGTGCAATCTCAAACACGCTGTCCTCTACCTCGTCCTTTTCAACTTGCTTTGGACGATATCCAATAGTACACCATACCATGTCCGATCCGCCGAAAGTGTTTTACGACCTCTACCATCGCAAAGATGAAGATTGAAGACCCAGCAGCTACTGGTTATACAACTATCATGACCAGATATGGCCTTGCCTGGGATTTGCTTACGTGTGCGAAGTTCCGCTTTTGTGAGCAACGCATCGAGACTTGGCTTGAAGTCAAAGCTGGAACGACACGAGTGGGCGATTTGAACAGTAAGTATCCGTCGATTCTACACTACCTTTGCCTCCATGTATACTAACAAATTATCAGCAGAGGAAAGGTCGATCAGTGACTTCAGGAATGCCGTACCAGATAACGATGGCCTAGCACGGATGTCAATCTGGAACTCACGATACAACCATGTGTCAGCGGAGCATGGTCAATCAGGCCTAGACTAAGCGGTCGACGACCAGATGCAGGATGGCCTACTGGATTTGGCAGGAGCTCAGCCAGAGCGTGTCATAAGTCCGAGGCTCAAACACCAGCAAGTCGAGCGGCAGCACGCCTACAACATGTAAGCTAGGCTTCGGAAGGATCCTAAGCACATCTTCGGTCACTTCTTGAGCTTACCTGTCGTGCAGCGTGTCATCAACAAGAACAGATGGCCTGAGAGCACATTGGTAAGGGCCCGCGAGATTCTGGATCGTTATCCGCTTGCGAGGATGGATTTTGAGGTTCTCGTTTCGTATATCGACGTGCGACCTGGCTCGGGATGATCTTGTTTTTGGATCTTTGACGTTGGGAGATTACGACTGGGATGACTTCATGACTTGAATGACTATGATGGCGGGCATGTTGGTGCTCAGACGGGCAAGGCGTTCTTCGGAAATGTGGCTCAATTTCATGTCCTCATTTCGGTCCACAAATAGATCACATAGATTGATGTCATTGACACAATTTCTACCCCTCCTTCGAGTGTGGGCATTCGACTGTGCATCGTATTGCTAGTCTGGCAGTATCAGTCCTGCTAGCCTCCTGGAAGCTGTGTACACACGGGACTACGGGTATTACTTGCTAACAATTGCGGTCCGAAGCATTGCATGCTCCTATGAAGAATGTCTTTTCCAACTCACCGCCTCCATACTTTCTCAGCATGCATTCCGTGACTCTCACATTCTCAGCCCAGAAGACGTTCCACAGCTCCTCCTCATCAATACCATCATCCGGCTCTGCAGGCTTCAGGAACAAGGCGAAACGATACCACTCTAGGTACACCACAGTCGCCTCATGCTCATACCATGCTTTCCATTTAGGTATTGCGTCCCAAAAGGCATGTCTCAGCTCGCCAGCACGATGGAACTCGGGGCCAAAATCATTCTGAGCAAACTCGCGAAAAAGCATCTCGATCGATCTGTGGGCTGACATAAAGGGCGCTGCAGCGACGAATTCCCAGTCAATGACTGCTGCGATCTCGGACGCCATGGGCGAATTTGCGTCTGTTGCTTTGAGAATCACATTGTGTGGTGCCAAATCACAATGCTGGGCGACGATAGGTATGCTCTCAACGACCTTCGGAATGTTATACATGCCGGCCTCGACGAAGGCTTTCACTCGAGACAGATAACGTGATTTGTATGGGTCGATCCCATCTTGAGCTTCGAAAGCTGTCAGGTGGAACCGGATGAAAGCACAAAGATGATCACGAACGGATGTCAAGGGCCCAGCGAAGCCGTATTGCCTATCTGGTCCAATATGGAGAGCAATGGTCTGACTGTCGGTCGAGTCTGATGAAGTAGCGCGAAGCTCGCCAATGAGCCGTGGGGATCGAGGTATTGGGAGATCCCAGATTGCTTCGTACGCTTTCGCCATGTTGCGCACAAATGCCAAACGGGCTGCGTGCGGCATCATCGGTAGAAGAGACCCGGCCATTCTGCCACAGATGAAACGTGTAATCTGCCTGCCGAAGTGAGACTTTGCTTGACGCTCAAGCTCACCAGGAATCATGTAGACCTGGGGAATTGGTAGGACTGCGGGTGCTGTGTTTGCGGCAGCGAAGGTCATTAGCAGATTCATCGATGTGACGTCGGCAAAGAAGCGGAGCTGGATGAGGTACTCGACAGCATCATCCTCGACAATCGAGACACGGTAAGATATGCTGAGAGCGCCATCGGCTGATCTCGCGAGAGCCCTAACATGATGTCCAGTAGCTGCAAAAATGCACTCTTCACATTCGAAGCGAGGTATGGTGATAGGCGAATGACTCATGACTTTTCTAGAGGTTCTGTCAATGATGATGAGATACCTGTTAATAGGTTGGTCCAGCTCGAAGTCCTGAATACCAGCAATCCAGGTTGTCGTAATCTTATCAGTCGAGAGATGTGAATACGCAACTCCTTTGCCGACTGCATCACCAAGTGCGCCTCCAAACGCAAATGCTAAGATAATTGAGCGTGCTTCTTGGTGACTCATCAGACTTGATACTGTATAGGCATCTTGATATGTTTGCATTGTGGCGATGAAAGCGAATCAAGCACTCTATCGAGTTTGCTTTAGGCTACAGAAATACTATCTGAATACCCTAATGCAATGGGCTGGATTGAATCTGTGGCGAATTGTGGTCGTGCTTGTGAGATGGGCAAGACTATTGTAACCCAGGAGGAATGAACCTCAACACCACTAGTCCTATTTAGGAATAACGTCCGACGCATCATAACCTTGTGCTTGCTTGCCTTCACAATGTACCTTCAGCTTGAAGAGGGGTTTCTTTTGATTGCTACCAATGATTGCCCTCGCTCGCACGAACGGAGTGGTAGGAAAGAGGGGTTATAAGCCTAGATGCGCGTGCCTGTTCACTGCCAAAGCGCATTGCACTCTGGAGGTAACACGCTGGATGAGCTGAACTGATCTTGCTTACTTGGCCTTACAACGTACCCTTAGCTATCTTCAGCTTGGAAAAGGGTGATATTGCTTGCTATCAAATATTGCCTTCCCTGCACTACGAAGGGCTGGTAAAGGGAGGCGTGTAGCCTAGACGCGCGCTTTTGTATAACGCTAGAACGTGTTACTGACTTGCAGGTGGCGGTTCGAGCTTGTGTAACGCTACAAATCGCAAAGTCAGCACATGCTGTGTAACGCTGTGTTTCAAGGAGCACAAATCTGATTTCCAACCTTTCGAAACCGAAAGAGCCGGACTGATTTATAAGTGTCCCCCAGTTCATGTCAGTCAATACTTCATCACACTTCCTTCTACTAGTCTTTGAAATTTACTATTAGTGGACTTTACCTCTTCAAGCTGTAAGTGGTCTCTTGACTTGCCCAGCCTCGATAAGAGTGGGGTTAACCTGTTTAGTCGGTCACGAAATCAGCATGTCTCACGTTGTCTTCAACACAATCGTTTCCCATATCACATACAACAACTTCCTTCTGGACCACAATGCCACCGAACAAGCTGAGCTTCTCAAACTCAAGGAGAATTACGTGGTGCCTTTGGCCGGATTGCTCGAGAAGCATAACGTTTCTGAATATGTTGAACTCCACCTTCTGCACAAACACTTTGACCTTGAGGACGACGAAGTGATCATGCATCGTGAGCTGCACATTCCTACCGTTGATAGCAGGCAGGACCTCACGGTTGACATCGCCAAAGCGGTCTCCTATCATACTGTCAATGGTACACGCGCTTTGGTCCCCGTATCATGGATGGCTTCACCTTCTGGGTTTCTTGTACCTTACGAGTTCGCTGCTCAAGAAGGCACTGCCCGCAAAATCGCCCAATTGCCGACCAAGGTCTGGAACGATTTCTCGCAGGAGTTCTGCAGCCAGCTCAAGGCTTGGGGTCTCGAGAATCTGGTCTCACTCAAGGACAAGTCTTGCATCAACGGCGCAGAGTACGTCGCGCCCGGCGCCCGAGCACTGTTTCGGGTGCCTCTTCATGCCATTACCATGCAGTCAGGCGAGCCCTACATCGAATCAGGCTGGCATGTCGACACCGCCGTAGGTCCACGCGCTGATCCCCGTCCTATGCCTGAATGCACGGATGGGCACAAGACAAAGACCAGGGTAACAGCCGGTGGCACTGTTGCCCATTACCACGTCTCTTCTAGACATGGTGTCGATGCAATCACCCGCGAGGAGATGGACCCTGCATATACCTCCAAGATCTGGGATGCTGTTGAATCAGTGCAGTTCTTTGAGGTGCTTGCTATTTGACTAATGCTTGACCCTGTACACGTCGCGATGCTACTTCTGGTATGGTTTCGGGGATCTGGTACGGTGGGACAGGCATTACCATGCTGGGAGATGAAAGGGGAGCATTGTTCATCAAGGCTGTGAGACACTAAGCTGTATCCATTTCTGTACTCAGACAGTTCAGCTCTACATCGGCGAATGGATCCTCTACAGAACATACCTATCTCATCTGCTACTGACTTTTTCGCATAATACTGCCAGCTAAACCGGCGCGTGCCCTTCCTCTCTTCGCACCTCACCAGTATGATTCAAGTTGCCACCCTCCTCTGCCCACCTCTTACATCACTTGGCCTCTCCAGGTATCACGATATGTCACCCACAGCACCCACGTCATCATCCGCATTGCAAGCAGGTAATCACTTCTAGAAGCACTTTCAGGTCATGGCACTCTAGACGGAGTGTTACGGCGAGACTGGTCAAAGTGATGATATGAGAACAGTCCTGCTAATTGTTCCGTCGTGTATGTATTGAGGAAGAAAGGGAAGAAGTTTCGCAAGCGTCGTGATTGGATGCTCCCATGGATCTGTCGGCCGGCTATGACGTACTCAAATCGTAGCTACATTATAGCATTCGCAACATTCCCATGTTCAAGCATAATCAGAATCGTAACCAGTACATTGTATACAAACGAATCCTCGAACATCAGACTCACTACAGCACTCAATAACATGGCCTCCTTCGCACGCAGCCTCCGCATTGCCCGGACCGCCCTTCCCCGTCCTACCTCCTCGTTCGCCTCGCTGACCTCAATTCGCCACGTTTCCAAGACATCAATTCTCGCAAACCCCAGCGATCCTCGTCACGGAAAGAACATGAGGGGCGAGGAGGCCGAGGGTGTAGGCGACCCGGCCAAGTTCCAGAACCCGAACAAGGTGACAGAGGGCGATGATGGACATTCCAGCATCCCAGGCGAAACGCACGCAAAGGACGGTGGTGCCGATAGCTATGTGCCTCTTGTAAGCAGCCATGCCGTGTTTGTTCGTGCCAGCTGGACTAACAAAATCTTTCAGGCCGCCCAGAAGCTAGTTCCCGAAAGCGTCGAGCGTGCTCTCCCTAATGCCATTCACAACACCGGCTCCAAGCCAGCGTCTTCCAGCCTCTCTTCAACCAACAAAGACCTAAACGAGTCCGTCGAGGCTCACGCCGAGGGTGTAAAGCAGGAAGCCTCCTCGAAGGCTTCATCTTGGGGTATTGGCGAGACACACGCTCGTGATGGTGGTAAAGACTCTATCGTGCCTCTTCCGATTCAGAAGATTGTGCCAGAGGCTGTCGAGAGGATCTTGCCTGACTTCATTCACAACACGTCCGACTCGGCAAAGACGACTGGACTGGGTGAGACGCATGCTGCCAAGGGTGGTGAGGACTCGGTTGTTCCTAAGGCTGCGCAGAAGGCTGTTCCGGAAACTGTGGAGAGGGCGTTGCCTAACAAGGTTCACAACACTAAGGATTAGATGTATTCAGAGATGCGATGTTCTCGGGCACAAGAAGAGATAATGTAATATATAGCCAGACCATGCTGGCGATCTGCTCCTTCAGGTCAATAATTGTAAATCTACACTCTGAAGTTATTTCTGTCATATGGTTATCATTATTCGTCTCAAACTCCCCACCCTCACTTCTCCCCCTTCTCAATAAGCCCACCCTCCTCATCCACCCTCATAGCCCACTCCGTCCAACTCCCATCATAGATCCTCCTCTTTGTCTTTCCCTCCCCTGTCCCCAATCCAGCAACACTCAACGCCGTCTCCAGAATCGCCGCCGTAACCCCCGTACCACACGAACAGATCACCCTCGACTCCTCCGTCACGCCCACCTTTCCAAACACCTCTCTCAGCTTCTCCTTCGGCAACATCCCACCCGTCTCGGGATCCAACACTTCGCTCGCAGGCAAGCTCACACTGCCCGGCATATGTCCACTACTCAGCCCTTTCCTCGGCTCCGGCGCCTCGCCCGTCCATCGCCCTCGCGGCCGCGCATCCAGCACTATCGTCTTCTCATTCGTGTCTTCCTCACTGAACCTCCTCCTTGCACCGGCCTCCATCTCCTCAAAGCCAACAACCACAGCCCCAGGATCCTTCGCTTTCCCATACTCCACCCTCTCCTCAGGCTTCAGCGGCGGCACATCCCCGCTCTCGGTCGGCAGCCCCTGCTGGCACCATATCTTGTAATTATCCAAGACGTGTACTTTCTCATGCCCGAATGCTTTCAGCATCCAGCTGACGCGCGGGGCGGAGAAGAGACCGAGTTCGCGGCTGTCGTAGATGACGACGGTGTCTGTTTTTCTCACTCCGAGGGAGGACATTGCGGTGGAGAAGTCGGAGGGGGAGGGCATCATGTGGGGATAGGGTGAGGATGGGTCTTTTACCGCGTCGAGGTCGAAGAAGCGGGCGGTGGGGATGTGAGAAGTCCTGAAGACGGAAATTCCTGTATGAGCTGATGTAGGCAGAAACCAAGATGCGCAGAGAATCTTCAGTGTCGACGGTGGGTTTGCGACACGGAGGGTGTTGTGGAGCTCGGTAGGCGAGATGAGGTAGGTGGAGAAAGACATGGTAGCGCGGCGGTGTGGCACGAGAAGGCGCGAGAGGCTTGACAGAGGTGATGGAAGTGGCAGACCTGAAGATAGACGAGTACTATGTAGGAGCATGTTCAAGTTCAATGCGCAGCTGTATGCGCCGATGCAGAGTCGCTATGAGGTGACGGGATGCTGTACTAAAGTGTGGAGAAGCTCTTGGCACAAGTGGTCTGGTCTGGTCCAATCTAATCAACAGCCTCGCACAGCTATGCCTACAGTATAGCTGGACGACTTCAATACTAGTCCCTACAGCACACAAGAGCACAGCAGACTCATATATTTGTGAGAAACTTTGAAGCAGGATGCGCAGAGGACTTTCAACGTAGGAGGGCGGGAGGAGAGCGTGGTATTGAGTTCGGATGAGGCATTGAGTTCGGATGGGATAATGAGGTGAGTTGAGAACGAGTGCAGCAAGTGCAGTGCGCGTGGCGAGCGTAGAAGTATTCGCGTACTAGAACTATGTAAGAGCATATTTCGACGGAGTTGTAGAGTTGTATTGACAATGACAATGACATGCAGATCGTGCAACAACCCTGGAGCTTTCCCCGCAAAAGGTGATTTCCAATGTCGCCATGTGCAGCTTACCTTAGTATTTTAAGGGTGAGGTGAGGTGACGCTCGATTCTCTGCCCATCCTTGCGCCCGGCATCTCAGCGTCGTTCTTTGCATGATTTTGTTCTGCTTGAAGAAAGGTGCTGGCGATGTGGAACAGAGATCAAGCACAACAGGGTACAAGAGACAGAGAGGGTCTTTTAGGCTGCTTCTGGCAATGTAGCGCCCGAATTCTCCCTCCCTCTCTCTCGCTACGTCTCTAAGCTCAACCCTCCACAAATCAGTGACCATACCACTGCCACCACGCTGGTCCTGCCATCGCCTCTTTCCCAAGGCTTCCTCAGCGGCCAGTGGCGCGTTCACGACCCTATCTCACACAACTCCAACCTCATATACCTCGCCCACATCCTCTCCCCTTCCAC
>Ga0268250_10000328_pt1 | contig 23096 bp, 29 predicted proteins | sample AgamicAsSfe_FD_200448 | JGI IMG/M metagenome (GOLD analysis project Ga0268250, IMG submission 200448) | Agave microbial communities from Guanajuato, Mexico - As.Sf.e (v2) (version 2) | ecosystem: Host-associated > Plants > Phyllosphere > Phylloplane/Leaf | place: Guanajuato, Mexico | collected... | reverse complement strand
AACGCACGTCCAGGTGTGGCGTTGGCCGCTCTACCTCTGCATCCACGAATCGCTTCTCTTCCCTGTCTCTTTCCCGGCACGGTACCCGTCTCAGCTTCTATACTGAGTCAATCAGCGCACAGCTACCACCACTGCCAGAGAATACTCGGTGGGGTGCAAATGTGACCTCTCGACACGCCAACGAAGGACGCTATTTACCTTTCATTTCGGTCCAAACTGCACCTGTTCATCCACACATACAAAAGCGTGTCAGCACCATGAAACCAGTCTCAATCACAGCCACGACGGCAGCAAAACCAACAGCTTATGTCACTGTCGCGTCCGTGCAGACTTGGCTGGAACTACACAGGAATGTGAGTGTGTATAGAGGGGTGGAGAGGACGCAGGAGTTGAGGTTGGAAGGGTTACTTAGGGCTGGGGTGCGTGTTGTCTGAGGCAGTCGAGTGGGATTGTACGGATTGGATGAATTGGATCGTATGGTTTCAGACGCTGCGCTGGTCGTGGCTGTCTGTCTTTGTTAGTAAGGAGGTTTAGTTGTACAGAGTTCTTTCCAATTGCGTTGCGTGCAAGGCAAATTGTTGGTCGTTTTTCTTTAGACGAACTCAGGTATGAGAGAGTAGAATATTGCATATTTTCGCTTTCTTGGGTATATCGAAAACATCACATTCACACTCCCTCCACATCTCCCTTGCCAGCCTTTTCGTCCCCGTTTTCCCTTCCCTGATAACTCCCACTCTAAACCTTCATCTCAGTCAACCCCTGCTTCCAGACAATAACATACGGCGTAACACCATCCTCCCTGTAGTTCAACAACACCGTCATGCCATCCGGGTCCATGCTCTCACCCGTGAAGAACTCGTAATCCTTGAAGCTTCCAACAATCTTCTTAGCGTAGGCACCAGCGCCCTTCTCGAAAGCGTCAATCTCGGATTGCGGGGCGTTCTTCTCCTTCAGGGCCGTCTTGACCTTCTTCATGTACTCCTTGAGATGTGTGAGGTAGGACTTCTTGTCGAACGAGGTCTCGTTCAGGCGGAAGGAGTGGACGATGTCGATGACTTGTTGGGCAGAGTCCTCGACACCCTCCTCGGCTTCTTCGGCAGAGGCATTGCCGCCGGTGTCTATTGGGAGTTGGAGATTAGCGAGTGTCAATGGTAAGAGGCGGAGTTTGTCCGGGCAGAGGTGAGAAGTCCGTTTGGTGTCTGGAGTGGGCGCCGTGCGCTATGCTCCGATGCCCAAAACGTCGAATGCAATGCTGTGATTGCCATTGCTGAGAAACTGCAAAGGACTCACCGAAAGTCTCTCCACCGACGCTGATCTTCTTGCAGTCGACTTCGTAGACAGCGCCGTCGACCTCCTTGATGTCGTACGAGTCAGAGACGATCTCGTCACCGGTGATGATGTCCTGGCGATTCGAAATTAGCATTCACTCAGTCTCCTCGTGCTTCCGCGCGACTTCAGGATTGCCAGCCATCCGCTAGGGAGCACTCTGAAGGAGGCCTATAGTCAGGAACGAGAGGGGATAGGGTGTCGTAGCATACTTTGTAGATAATCATGATTGCGGTATTGGGATATGTGAATGAGTGTGGAGGGATGGAGAGAGATGGTGTTGTTGATTCTTCAAGAAAAGAGCATCGAGGGGTCAACCCGCTTCAGGGAAAAATCTTGTCAACGAATCGTGGAAGTGGGGACTAGCAAAATACCAACTCCTCTTCATGTTTCAGACTTAGCTGAGAGGATAGGTATCTTATATGTTTATATGCCATATGCCTCGACTATGACCCCAGCCTGTAGCCGCTCACGTCCTGATGGTTGCACGTCGGAATTCATAAGTCTTATATATCGCAGCACGCTATGCATCATTCTATCAGGTCTATAATCCCGCATCTACTTCGCCATCCCTTCGAAGGTGATGCTGAACAATGCTTCGAGTAGGCCATTCACACCGCTACCGAAGGCTCATCTTCTTCCACATACCAACATGCATGATGCCCTCCTCATCCCACTCGCCCATTTCCTGATCCTTCTCAAACCCAAGTCCCTTCCAGAACTTTTGTACCTGAACCTGCATGTTGCATTAGTTCCTGCTACACCTGCTGCCATCGTACGCCGTACGACGTACGCACTCACCTGTGCATGAACCAGCACCAGTCCTCTCCACTGCTCCTGTGCCTTCTCCCCAGCCACCGACTCCATCGCCCTTCCCATGATCTCCCTCTCATGCCCCGCCGCCCACTTCAGCACCGTCTCGACAAGGCTTCTCGCAGCACCCTTCCCACGCTGCTCTTTCCGCACCGCTAGTCTTCCCAGCTTGATATACGGCTCATTATGAGCATTATGCGTGCTCGTAGGACCAGGATTCGCCGCATCGTTCTCCAGCGGGACTTTTGCCACATGCTCGCTGCCATCAATCTGGTGCTCACTTCCCGGCAGGGCGTGAGGAGGATGCGGCGGCGGAACTAGGCGAATGGTGCCGGTTGGATGTCCGCTTGCTGCCTCAGTGACCCATTGGGGTGGCGAGTCTGAGGTAGATGTGGCGTGGTGTGGGGTTTCAGAATAAGAGATCCAATGCCAGCAGCGAGGATCGTCCTCGTCTAGTTCGTTCTCAAGCGGGACGTTTTGCTCTTCTACGAAGACTTCTTCGCGGATGATCATGGCATCTGTGAAGAGTAGCGGCACAGATGCATGCTGTTGCTGGGACGGCAAGGGGCGATTGTATTTTGCTATTGCATGGCCTGGTGGCTCGAGAAGCTCGATGCGTGTAGCCATGATGGTGATGATGATCTAGTATCTGGTTTACTTGGTGCTTGTGAAGGAAGTGTTCTGTAGGGTATTTTGTCACAGGGTTGGAACTCTGCTCTTACTCTGTTTCAGAAAGTTCTTGACTCGATTGCAGAGTATGGCAGATGTCAATAATCACTCTCGATGGCACGCAGAAGAGTGTTCAGTCATTGTGAGTAGTGGCTTAGAAACCGCAGGTTGAAGCGCGGCAGAGGGTAACATTCATTTTGTGAACACAGTAAGCACAACACACGATCTCGGAAAATAACTTCAAAGTAGGTTGAAATGGGTGATGTCTCTGTATGCTGATGATGTTCGGGACAGCAATATCACTGAACCACGAGCCGACTGTTTTTGTGCGCACTACAACACTATCTATTCCTGTCGATCTGATGAATCAGATCCGTCCAAGCACCCAGCTCATTCCCTTGTTCACACTCATCCGCTCGGGTCTCGTCAGCCTCCAAAACGCCTGAAGTCCTGGTATGTTCGCTTTCCAATATGTGATGGCAACACCAACAGGACGGAATGCCTCCCGACACCATCTCGTGGTGTGGTAATGTTCGTCATAACAAGCTCATATGTTTCGTGATCACATTGCGGCATTCGTGAAAAATGCAAATCATCATCGCTCTCTATGCTACTCTCGTTCAGCGTAGCGCGCTTGCTGCTGCTGGTTGTAAGCTCTGCGCTCGTTCGATTTCCTAATCTTGAGGGCTTCAGTGCCATCATCTTGCAATAATTCCTGGAACCAAGGATGCCTTAATGCCTGTTGTGCTGTGATTCGTCGTGTTGGCTCATAGACGAAGATCTTGCGCAATAGATCAAGGAAGAGTTTGTTGAAATAGTTGTTCGCTGGTATAATGTCCTAGTAATATTTCAGTTATGTCGCTTGACGTCACAACAAGCATCATCACATACATCCAACTTCTTCATACACTTCACAAACTTCTTGGAGTTCCTGTGGGTATCTGAATTGGGATAATCCAGCGCGTATGCTTTCGGTCGGAAGTAGCTGCATAGACTGTTAGCAGGGTTGCTGGAATGGATGTGTTGGTTTCCGTACGGGGCTGCGGAGTTCTTCGCCGTCCTGCTTTGATTGAACCGAACTCGGTCGATAATGTCTCTGTCAATCTTGTAATTACACACTGCCTCCATCATCGCGAGATGCTCGAGATTGTCATGTGTCTGGAAAAGAGCGTCGCCTGTGAAGAACTCCACCAGTATACAGCCTATGCTCCAGATATCGCAAGGAAAGCTCCAGCCAAGGTTGAGGATAATCTCAGGCGCCCGATAATGTCGAGTGGAAACAACAGACGAGTGATACTCGTCCTCAAATGTCGCTGATCCGAAGTCGATGAGACGTATCTCGGGGTTGAGAAGGACTCTTCGCAGCTTCGATGTCCTTGACGTTGCTCTCGATGAACTCGGAATGTTGCGGTTGTACGTGAACGTTTGATATGCACTGTTTACTAGAAGGATATTTTCTGGCTTCAGGTCGGTGTGTATGAGGTTAAGGTCGTGGAGGACTGAACCAGATTAGCATGAGTCAAGCACAACAAACATGAACTAAACTTACAAGCAACGCTGGTGAATAGTTGTCGCCCGAAGCTCTGTATGTGTGAGCTCGGAAATGGTGTGAATGAGTTGTCCTTCAAGAAATCGAACACGCTTGAGCTGAGAAGATCTGTCACAATACAAATGTGATTTCGATAATCGAAGCAGTCCCGAAGATGTATACACTTATTCCTGTTGTATAGGTCGTTCTGTTTCAGTGTTGTCAAGACCCTCAGCTCAATTCTTGACGCGTCTCGGTACTTTGGGACTGCTCGAATTATCTTCACAGCACACTTTTTCTTGGTTTCGTTGTCGTAAGCCTCGACGACTTTGCCAAACGTTCCTTGTCCCAATAATTTGATGATGGTATCTTACAACGTGTCAGAGCCGTAAGGTACGAAAGTGACTCAAAGTGCTTACATTTGCCAGCGAAAGTGGTATTCTCCAGCACATTGTAATGTCCGTCATCGTCGTCAAACTTGATGCCGTTGCGTTTCTCTCGCTGTACGACATTAGATGTGCTTGGAAACAGTATGATTACAGTCTTACGTCTGGAATGCCTCGCACCGCGACATCGTTGGCCTTGATCGGTGGCCGTGGCGGCGGGTAATAAGCGAATGTCTCATGAATCTCCTCTGAGGCCTCTTGGTAATTCCTCGAGCTTCTCTTTCTCTTCTGCCCTGCTTGTTCATCTGGATCAGTTGGAGCTCGAAGACTACCAACACTGGAATCCAAGGACGTTGGGGCGGTCGAGTATGCCCCAGAATTTGTCCTATCTCTTGTATCTGCACTTGTGGAGAGCGACTCGTAAGAGTGTTTCTTTGCTGGAGGGTACTCATCTTCCCGGTATGATGAACCGTAGCCTTCGGCGTCGTCTACACGTCGCCGTTTTTCAGTGTGTCTTGACGAGGTAGACGCTTGTGATGTCGACGGGAAGCCATGATCCGTGGGGTGATTCTCTTTCTGTCGTGATGCACCTGGTTGTGGTGTATCGTCGTCTATGACAATCACTTCTTGTGGCAGACCGTGCTTATAGAACTCATTCCAGTCAGCCTTTCTTTGTCTACCCCTCGGGGGAGGCATATCTGAGCTCATTGGGGACGAGACGCCTTGAGCATAACGTGCTGATTGTATTGAATGGCTGGTCGATGGTCGGTAGATGTCTGACGGTGCTGGCGGAGCGTTATGGTTATTATTGAAGGCGAGCCTGTTCAGTCCCTGCGGCGGCTGCTGCTGTTGTTGCTGCGATTGGTGTTGCCGATATTGTGTGCTTGGTTGCTGGTAATCTGGATACGAGTAGAGCTGGTGGGCTGGATATGCGGCCGTCGCTGTAGAAGGAGTTGCCATGTTTTAGTAAGGTCGAATTGTGCGGAAGTGGTATGGACCTGCAGTCCGAGTCTCACTCTGACTGAATCGATTGCTTGATAGCAACAGACTCCAGGCCGTCTTGAGTGGGCTACAATAGAACCTGGAGGGCTTATGGCCGTGTGAGACTAGGTAAAGGGTTCAAGTCATCCGTGAGGAGAGCGTAGAGTGCTCTGATGGTGGTGAGATTGGCTATGCTGTTGCAGACTTCGAAGCGCGGAATGTTCAGAGCGTAAGAAGTGTCCTGACAAGTTGATTTGATCATTCGAGGCGTTTGGAGCAGAGGGATTCATGCAGTGGTCGTCAGTCGTTCGAATGGTGCTAATTGGAAGAATGAGTTGGCAGTGTGTTGAGGCAGATTCTGGCTGGGCGTGTTACGTCCCGAGAAGTGACGCTACATTCATTCGAGTTCACATGGCAGGAGGCTTAGGTTATTTATCCCACCCAGGCGCCCGTCACCACCACTCACTACCTTATGATAATAAGAGCTCAATTGTATGTAACGTAGTATTTCTGATGTTCATGATATATCTATCTATCATCACCGACGCTTGAGACTCGGCGAGTGTTACAAGTTTAACCACCCAAATGTCTCTATACATTGTTTGTCGTGGCAGTAGAGCTTAACCACATCCATGGAGCGAGACTGCTGATGCTATGTCGCACGACATCTGTGACACCCAACTAGCTCGATCTCGCTTACAAATATCCAGTCCCGGCGCAGTCGCCTATTTGAAGGCGTCTCGTGCACAATCGTCGACTCTTCTCGTTTCAGGTGTTGCTTAACAAGCATATGCACATTACTAGGACATAAGTCTGAGTAAACCCGAGACGACACCCTCTCCAGACTATTGTCTGAGCTGCGCCATGCGGTGTGGTGTCTCGAGATGATTTCGGTCGTCTGCAAGTGAGAGGTAGCTGAAGGCATTGGCCAAAAGGATAGGGATAAGATTGGTATCTTCTTGTCGCAAAACTGATGGCGAATTGTCGCGAACCGGTTCCTTCTGATCTGTAACCACAGTGTGAGAGCAAAAAGCTCGGACCCAGCTGAGGAGAAGTGCCGTATCCCATCGCCGCAGTCCTTTGTCCTCGATCATGTTCGCCGTGAAAGGCACGATCAACCCTTCAGTTTCTTCTTGTCCTTCTTCGCTTTGACAGCGGGCGGTGCAGCGGGCGGAGGAACCGCGGCAGAAGGTCCACCTGCACCACCCTGCATCCCTTGCATCTCAGCCATCATGTCTTTGAAGAAGTTTTCGTTCACACCACCTCCAGTCACAGCAGCGGAGTGTAATGGCAGGATTCTTCCGACCTTCCATCCTCTGGGTACAGCTGGGTCTGGCATAGGTTCCTTTATGGGTGGCATGCCAGGTAGCTTCAATTTGAAAGGAGTCTCTTTGGTGGTAGGATTTGCCCTCATATACTTGGCGATTTGGAGGTACAGATGGTGTTCTGTGCGGCGTCGTGAGTACTTGTGGCATGGGGTCTATATTAGCAGTTCGTCACATACTGTTCGATACGTCCTTGTGTACAGCTCTCCCCTCTTCCTTTATCAGCACACGACACCGTCCAGGATTCGCCCAATCTTTCGGATGTGTCTTCGTTGGCTCAAACACAACATTCATGCCAAGCTTCGCGACTGCCTCTGCAATCTCTCTTGCCAATGGATTCTCCACCGCCACCTCTTTGCCCACTCTCCTGCCCTCTGCCCTAGTCCTCGACTTATCAAAGTATACTGGATATAAGCACTGCCACTTCTTCGATTTCTCCTTATTTACTTCTGGCGTCGACTGTGGCGATGGACCTCCAGGTCGTGCCTGGACAGGGATATCTGCAGGATTTATGATGCTAGCAGGTGGTGGTGCTGCTGCTGCTCGCGGGACTGCTGGTCTCAAGGGTGCTGCATCATCGTACTCATCAATGTCCATCTCCTCAGGATCACTGTCCGAGATCTCTTCAATTTCGACCATTCTGTATGTTGTTGTTGTAGTATTGTTGAAAGGTTTCTTGGTATCTTAAAGTGGCATGTCCAGAACATTGAAGACACTCCAATTGTGAAAGGTGTGGGGTAGCAAGTCTTGGCATCTCTGTCGGACCGAGGTCATCATGTAAACAACAACATTGACCAGCCTATGCGCCGGGCGTCATGATACTGTCCAGCCTTTAGCAGTCGACTCAACGATGGCAAACTCGAAACAAGTGATCACCTCGCTGCTGACTGAGCACTTCCGCTATACACCTTTGGTACGCTGATGCCTCTATGATGCGAAACTTTCTGACACGAGCCATTAGACACTTCTGGACGACATTATCAACACTGTAAACGAGCTTGTCTACCGCGCAGTGACAGCTGTAGAGGAAGGCTTGACATCCGCTCCTGCGGCTTCACTTGGATTTGCCGATCGCGCCGCGGCCGAAGGACGACCACTACCGCCAGCCACGAATGCCGAGTCTGCACCAACAAGTGATATACTATACCCCGAGAGCAGACTGGAGATTGAGCATGGTGTACATCAATTGGAGACATTGCTAGAATCGACGGTGGATAAGAACTTTGATAAGCTGGAAATCTTTGTGCTGCGGAGTATCTTGAGTGTGCCTGAAGATCTGGTGCAGTGGTTGCAATTGAAGCATTATGAGGTGCGTTTGTAGCCTTGTCAGCGTGCACACCAGACGTCAGAGTACTAATTTTGCACTGAGTTTGCAGAACCTCGATTTCTCCTCAGCGAACACACCGAACGGACCAACAGCACAATCTTTATACCTTCTCCGGCGCAAACTACACGAAACGCGTAAATTGAATGCAGCACTACGCGTCGAACAAGCCAGAAACGCTGCGCTCATCACACAACTACAGACGCTCCTGTCAACGTCACCGCGACAGTTGCCGCAAAGCACAACAGCTACAGATACTGCACCAGGAGTTCCAATCGCGGCACCTCTGGCCTTCCTCTCTTCATCCTCAACCTCACAGCAACAGACACAGCACCTCACAGCACAAGCGCAGGCATTGCTGCCTCATCTTCCTACGCTCCGCCATCTCCTCAGCACACTACAATCACGCCTACCACTTACCTCGACAACCCCAACACAACCTCCGGCGCAATCGACGGATCCTGCGTCAGTCGCCGCTGCACAGCACGCGGAGGAACGGAGAAGCTATATTGAGCAGCAAACGCGGAAGAGATTGGAAAGGCAAGGCATTGAGAGTAGTGACCTTGGAGCAGGTTCAACCATGCGAGATATTTCTGGCAAGATTGGAACGGATGAGGTCAGAGGGATAGAGAGTGTGGTGGGAGCATTAGGGGCTGGCAGAGGAGGTCCTGTCGCAGACCCAGATGCGATGGAGGAGTAGAGACTGGCTGGATGGCTGATGGCGTCAGGAATGGCATCAGGACGATGATGATGGAATGTGGTTTACGAGTCTCCTTCTCATATTCCAGGGTTTGGCAGTGGATTTGATGATGGTCGGGCAGGATATCGTCGCTCATATATTGAAGCAGGGAATGGCCTCTTGCTGCACACTCTCATGAACATGTCAGTATCAGGAATGAGTTTTGTCGTCGGGCAAAGACAGTGGAAGAGGTGGTATATTTCATGGATGCATGATTCCTTGGCTGCCTTGTCTTCGCCTGCCTTGCCCCGTCGCTTCCTTTATGAAACTTTTTTAAACGGATCATTTATGACTGTATTTGAGCACTTGCTTGATGATGTATTGTATATTTCGCAAATAGGCACAGGGTATCTGCTCGGAAACATCATGCCGACTACCGAAACGTAGATCCAACGTCATGCTCCAATCTCGTGGCCCGTGCTATCACCAAGCCCTGTTTACGCCATGAAAGTATAAACATATACAATCTGCCCATCCCCAACCCCTCCTGTGTCCAACATCTTGCACAACAATACTAGCATCAATTGCGACAGCTTCACCCCTCCCACAACCCCTCCAGATCATCGAAAACCACCATAAATCACCACAAACCACCTTCATATCACACACAAACACAATGTCATCCTCAGTCCCCAAAGCCGCGCGCACAGAAGAAGAGCACAACCAAGGCTACTACGCCTGGCTGTCCGAGAAGGGCGGCGACGCCAGCGAGTGGACACGCGAAAAGTACAATGCAGCATATGAGAGCTACATGCCGTGGCTCGAGGACAAGTACTTGCAGTACTTTACCAGTGACAACAAGGCGAGCTATGCTACGAAAGGTTAGTCAGTCTCAGTTTGCGATGAGGGGTTATTGGATGTGTATGGTGAGATCGGGCAGACGGGACGCGCTGTGGGATGTGTGTGGGCAGGAAGGGGAGTAATCTGCTCAGACAGAGCATATCCTCCCGTCCTCACTCCTCTCTCGGTCTAGCTGTTCCTCCTCACTCATTTCCCACTTGTCCAACGAGCACTACGAACCCTTGAACTCTAGCATTCAACTGACACATCCTCCTAGAACAACTCGAGCAAACCAAAGTCACCGGCGTCGAGCCCGTGAACAAGCTCCAAGACGGCATCAACAGCACTATCGGCGGTCAGCTGGGTCAAGGTGGGCTTGGCGAAGGAGTGGGCGACACGGTTTCGAAGGAGGGAGTCAACAGGAGTGAGCGGGGAGGCAAGGATGAGAGTGGGAAGATTTTTTGAGCTGGGAGAGGTAGAGGGAAAGGTGAACATTGGATCCTGAGAGCTTTGTTGGATAGACATGCGATTGGGGCAATATCTCATGAGCACTAATTTGGGGTCAGATGTCATAGTACCAGTAACATGTGCAACCGACATATCATGTCATTAACGATTGTTTATGCAGTGCAAATGCCAAAAAAGTAGGCTTTTTGTTTGAAGTCACCGGTGTTGGTATCTTGACAATCAGAAAACAGAACGACACCCGTGGGGGCCCCGGATGTGAGTGAAGTATGATGTGGATATTGGAATGGTAGATTTGTGGTATCATCTGACGTGTCATTCTGCTTCACCTGGGAATTACAGACAAGACAAGTACTTTTGTCCAGCAGCATCAGCTCATCAGCAGAGGAATGAATCTCCCTGCAGCTACTGCTCGAAATATTGCCTCTTGCCACTTCCCGTATTCGTCTATCAATCCACACGACCCCAGCCTCCAGGACTTCCCACTTCCTCCCCGTTCCCCTTTCACAACCGCAACCAAAAGAGCAAAAAGCATCTATCGGTTGGACTTGGCAACACGCTCGAGCTCGTCCTTCTTCTTGATAGCGTAGCTGTTGCTGCTTCCCTTCGCAGCGTTGATCAGCTCCTCAGCCAAGCACTCAGCAACACTCTTGACGTTCCTGAACGCTGCCTCACGGGCACCGATGGTTAGCAGTGAGATGGCTTGGTTGACACGGCGGAGGGGAGACACATCGACGGCTTGTCGGCGGACGGTACCGGCGGATCCAATACGGGTGGAGTCTTCGCGGGGACCGCAGTTGACGATGGCGTCTACGGCGACTTGGAGAGGGTTTGTGTCGGTGGTGATGTGGATCTAGAGATGATTCTTGTTAGGATTCTCTCTGAAGTGGTTGTGTTCAATGTTTTTTGGGTTGCAGATATGGGTAGACGTACGATTTCAAAAGCGTGTGCGACAATGCGGACAGCCATGAGCTTCTTTCCGTTGTTGCGTCCGTTCATCATGAGGGCGTTGGTAAGACGCTCAATGATGGGGCATTGTGCCTTGCGGAATCTCTTGACGGCGTACTTTCCTGCGGAGTGGGAGAGGTACACTGGTGTGCGGATGTTGATGTAGTCGCTACAAAAAGAAGGCCCGTCAGCTCTGTTCATGACTTTTTTGCTGCCTTTTTTGTGCTTATATCTTTCCAATGTCTCGCCGCCCGAAATTCTTCTGGTAATTTTTCCGATCTCTTTCTTCGCGCAGCGGATTGTTTAAGCCGGGAGGCATCGAAGGGGAGTCCTACGTCAAAGAGATATCCCTGATCTCGACATCCTCGTATGTCCACTTGTTGAAGAGCTTGATGCTGCCAATCTCTGCAGTGACATCCTTGGGAAGGATCTGGTTGCCGGTCTGGGGAACCTCAACCTCGACGTCGCCAGCTTCAGACATGATTGCTATTGGTGTTAATGGGTGTGATTGACTGGGAGGAATTCGTTTCGCGCAAAATCGAATGGTGTGCCCTGACCCTGAGTTTGTTGTGGACCGTGGTTCTGCCGCTCGATCACGTGCTGCATAACATCAAAGCCTGTCTCTTCACGGTATGCAGTATCGAACTGAAGATTGTCTACATGATCATGGTGGAGGCCTGTCCCTTCACGGTATGCAGTATCGAACTAAAGGTTGACTACATGATCATGGTGGAGGACTAATATCAAGCCCGTCAACTGTTAGCTTGAAAGCGTCACTCCTCGAATAGCTCCCTGCCACATCCAAGTCTAGTCTCCCTTTCAAGCACTCTTCAAAGTCTGCCTCCACAATCGCAGACGGACAATCTTCCTCTCCTTCATCCTGTTCCCATAGTGGCTGCGAGAGCACATCCCCTAGTGGATTGACAATGCAAGTTCCTCCCCTACATATATAATCTTCACTACTCTCGTCTTCCTTCTTCACTGCATGCTTCTGGATCCAGTTTGGCAGATGCTTCCTCTTGACACATTGATTAGCAGTGAGAACAAAGCATCTGCCTTCGCATGCTACTGTTCTCATCAGTGATAGCCAAGTGTCTCTAGCGTCAGCCGTTGGTGCTAGGTAGAGATTCACATTTTGACTATACAGACTTTGACGTAGCATTGGCATCATAGATTCCCAGCAGATGGCGGCTGCCAAACATAGCCTCACACCTCTGATCTCGGTGACGACTGCTCTGAGAGTGGAAGCTGGTCCCTGCGCCCACACCAAACGCTCACTGCCTGTGGGCATCACCTTGCGTCGCTTGCCTAAGATTCCTTCGCGGGGACAGACATACACAGCTCCACAGTATAGACTGCCACCACTTCTCTCCACAAGACCAGTCACAATGAAGACCCCAGTAGACTTCGCGATTCTCTCGAGGGCCTCTCGGGTACCGTCACCCCTATATGACTTGCCCTTTGGTAGTGGCAAGCGTTTCTCGATCCAGTCATCGCCAGCGCCTGAAGGGGTGTCGCCAAGATCGACAGCATCGTTGTAGTAGTGCAAGAATTGTTCTCGCCCATGCGGTGCTCGTGCACCAACAGCAGCACCAAAGTCACACCCACGAGGATAGCCTCCGAGATATGCCTCGGGAAACAGGATCAAATCGATCTTTAGTGCTGCTGCTCTGAGCACATGCTTCTCAAGTGCAGCAAGTGTCTCTGCAGTCGTTGCTTGTGTTCGCGTCTGCGCAGCAGCAAGGCGGAGTACTTGCGGCATGTTTGATCTGGAGCTAGTTTGCTGAGTCGGAACCTCGTAGAACGTGCTGTATAATCAACGTAGTCTGCTGGATCGTTGCCTCAAAGATTGACAGATGGTGTTCCGCGGTTGTTTCTATGTAGCTGGACCTTCCACATTGAGCAGTCCAATGAAACTCCCGATGATCACGCCGATGACGGCAGCAAGAAACTACAACAACACCAACACCATGTAGCAGCAGCTGGACTAAAGTGCTGTCTCGACTCTTCTCCCCTCGCCATTATTGCGTGGCTACTGTACTAGGACACAAGGCTGAGCAGAATCTCTACGGCGCTCGCCCTTGGAGATTTCCAAACTTTTGTCCTATGACCGTAGCGCCATGACCGGTCATGTTGACACTGTCATTGTCGGTGCAGTAACCTAGTTGGCTCGACTGCGAGATGAGACTGATAGCTTACAGGCAATGGCCCTTCTGCGTTAATTCTATCATACATCCTCAATGGCCACATACCGCACTATGTTCCTGGTCACCCTGATACCCTAATTGATCGCAAGCTCCAAGCTGCTCGAGATCTTCTCAACATCGACCCTGATGTCTACAACCACGTTCGCTCCTCCTTACACTACTCCTCACAAGCACTACCAGTCAATACCTTGCTGGATACACTCCTTCGACCGCATGGCGACACCGACTTGACCGCGACGTCGAGCTGTGTGCAATGGAAACACGATCCTACAAGAGCTGTGCCACATATTGTGCTTGGGAATGCTCGTCAGCCGGGCGGACAATGGGCTGACAATCCTTTTCTCGCGAGCCTGGACATTGAGTCTTTGAGCTATGCTGAGCAGCTTACTCTCCCCGGCTATACCTTTGCAGATCACTGGCGGGCGACGAAAAAAACTGCTTTGCCAGAGTTCATCAGGCCTACACGACGTGAAGTTGCAGAATACTTAGCACAATATCCTGTTGCTGTTGGCAGTGAGAAGAATGTGCAATCTGCTACGAAGATATCGTCCATCACCAGACTCCACGGCGGCCAAGGCTTTCATATAGCTACACTTGACATCACTTGCAAACATCTTGTTCTCGCTACAGGCATATTCAACCTCGTTGTACAGCCTCCTCCCTTTCTCAAGGTTCTGAAAGCGCTATCTCCAGCAGCTGAGAATGGGCCTGTGCTCATCATAGGCTCTGGATTCACAGCTGCCGACCTGATCATGTCAACACCGCCGCATCGCAAGATTATCCATATCTTCAATTGGGCACCGAGTCGTCCATCACCATTGAAAGGCTGCCACGGTTCAGCATATCCGGAGTATGCTTTCATCTATCGCCTTATGAAAAGCGCCGTCGATAAGAATGCAGGTAAAGCGAGTAGCGAGATTGCTAGAGTACTTCGGCTTCCGCCAAAAAGTGCAATCAAGCATTTTGCAGATCGAGACTGGACTACAGGATACGAAGGGTTTCCCAATGCTAGAGTTATGGAGACGAGTCTGGATGTTGACTATGCACAAGTGTGGGATCGAATGCCTGAGAAGGTGAGGAGACAATCGCAAGACCTCAACGGACCACCATTGCAGCCGAACGCCGCCGCACCCATGCCAGCAGGTCATAGTTTCTTCAACTTCGGCCGTCGGAAAGGCTCGTTGCCTGCATCGACGCTCTCCGTTCCGGAGGCTGGCCCATCACAGGGTCGACGCGCATCACATGTACCTTACACTTCATCAGCACCGCCATCAATGTCAGCGACTGTATTGATTGGACGCTCCTACATTGGTGTCGACTCATTCGACGACACATCCCCACGCAAAATAACCTCTTTCCACTATGCTGCTGGTCGTCGTGGTTCCTTATCGTATCTCCGCGCGCCTCTTCTAGAAGAAGTCCTCAAAATCGACCACGAAGTATCGCCCCCAGTTCTTGCACCTCATATAGCATCACACGCCAATCACCCCGCCACCGATCTTTCACCATCCTCACAACCTCCTTCAGACACGACACACATCCGCCCACAAGCCTCAAATTCAAACTCACCACCCAAAAGCCACGCCGGCACATCGCATCCTCCCACGTCCACAGACTCCACCTCTGCAGCCTCCCTCTTCGCCAACGCAACCGACCCAGGCTCTCTCGCCTCAAGCCTCTTTGCCAGCAAAAAAGCCGCCGACCACGCATCCGACACGCACTCTGAACGCAGTCTCACGCACGACTTTGCACTTGATCCACTTGCTCACCCGGATGACCTGCTCATCACGGGGCAGACGCTAAGAGTTAAGATTGAGAGCTTTGACGAGCGCAGCAGTGGTGACGGTGGGCGGCGTAATGCATTTGAAGTGGCAAAGGATGTTTTCGTTATTGGCAGCTTGACGGGTGATTCGCTGATTCGGTTTGCCTTTGGGGGATGTTGTGCTGTTGCAGGCGCGCTAGGTCCGCAGACAGATTGTGTAAATGGTGGAAGTGCACGAGCGGATGCGGGCGGTGTGGGTGGCCTTCGAGAAGGCAATGGCAGCGCCTTGCCAGGATATGCAGCACCCCAAGGCGATTCTGGTGGCATGACGCATGCTTGGCAGAGCTGAGACGTGAGGATGGAATGCAAAGCTCCTCGCACTCGACATTTCTTGCTGTAGCACAATACGCGCAAGTGCATTGGCCGGATGGTCGATACTATACCTTCGGCACCTGCACAATTGGTCCTTAGATGAACTTACTTTGACACATACATTGAACTCCTGGCTTGCAATATAGATCAAGTATCCTGGTCTGTGTCCTGCATCTAGTCTGCCAGTTCACTTACGCGTAGCTGCCTATGCTGTGCTATCGATGCTATTCAGGCTCTTGCCATGAAGGCGTGCTGAAGTCTCGACTTGGCCGAACAAGGAAGGTGAAGCCCGAGCACCTTCACCTTCCTTGTGAATCACCTCCGGTATCTTTGGCTGGTATGAACTTCATCGCCTCCTCCTCTTCTTCCCTTCCTCCACTTCTCATTCTACTGTTGTAGTGACTTGCCTCTTTCTTTTCTTTATACCACGCCCATTGATATTGTCATTCGTTATCGCTACCATTGAAGGAGGCAGACACCTGACGGCCGTCTGGTATTCCAAGGTCACTATTATCAGCAGCAAAACTACCTCGAATAAACTCTCCTATAGCTCTACTCGCCTACCGATATCTCTACCTCGTTGATACTCTACATCATGCGCTCGCATCTAGTGACATCACTGCTGATAGCAGCCACTGCATCAGCATCTTTATCCCCTATCCCAGGCAACCAAGACACTATCTGGGACGATGTCGCCCCTGCTACATCTCGCAATCAGGCCCCGCTGCCACAACCAAAGTACCAACACAACGGGCTTAATGCTTCAGACTTCTATGAGGATGGGCCGTTCTCTTGGAAAATGGTATGCACAGTCCTCTGTGAAGAGGACTTAGATGACCCCACGAAAGTGATACTAACACCCGAACAGATCACCCCGACAGAGCAGCTTGCTTACCACAGCTGCTTTGGCGAGTTTGAGTGTGCTCGCCTCGAAGTCCCCATGAATTGGAACAGCACCGACAAAGACGGTCCTACTGTTGCTCTCGCGATCGTCAAGCTTGCCGCTCGCGTTCCTATGACTGACCCACGTTATGGCGGCCCAATCCTCCTCAACCCAGGTGGACCTGGTGGCAGTGGTGTCGGCTTCGCCTTGAAGTATGCTCATCACATTCAGACTATTGTTGACGCGGCATACACCAACGGCAGCGATGAATACGTACCAGCAGATGTGTCTTCTGGTGGCAAGTTCTTCGACATAATCAGCTGGGATCCACGTTCTGTTAACAACACTACGCCGTTCCACAGCTGCTTTTCTGATCCTATGGAGCTCATCACGCATATCGACGGCACAGTCGGCCTACCTGGAACGCCACAGTGGGTTGGCCATGATGTGTGGGCGAAGCAGATAGCGCTTGCTTCTGGGTGTATGGCTGACGAGAACTTGAACACAAAGGGTGCGAGTATTGCGGACTTCATGACGACCGAGGTGGTGGTTAGGGATATGGTGGAGATTGTCGAAAGGATTGGCGAGTGGCGGGAAGTCTTGTTCACTGAGATGGTAATGGAGACGGCCTACTCCACCGAACTGGCAGACATGCTGGATGCACGTTTGTGGAAGAAAGGCCAGGAGCCTCTTTTCTTCTGGGGCCTAAGCTATGGAACGATCCTCGGCGCCACCTTCGCCAGCCTCGAACCACAACGATCTGAACGTGTTATGCTTGATGGTGTTGCACACTCTGTGGATTACTACCACGGTGGCTGGTCATTAAACCTTCTTGATACCGACTCTATCATGAATCATTTCTTCGAGTACTGTTTTCAAGGAGGTCCTGCAAACTGCAGCATGGCCTCGCCTAGCGACAAATCTTCAGCGGACATAGAATTCCGCTGGAAGGCAGTAGAAGACCACATACTCGCCAATGGACCAATCTCAGTCCCTGGCAATGGCGCTCGCGCACCTCAAATCATCACCACCAGCGACATCTACCAAGTCGTCTTCGCTCAAGTCTACAGACCTCACACTGGATTCGCCCAACTGGATAAACTCCTCGGTCCTATCGCCCTCTCCATCAACTCCACTGCCGGCATCAACGCCATCGCTTTCGCCGAGTCTAAGCATGCCGTGCGGACAGCAAACCTTAAGGCCATAATCAAAGGACCCCACTCCACCTGCAACCTCACCACCCCCATCGACCTCTACGACCCCGAATGCGCCCACCTCTTCCGCTCGTCCTTCGATCCGTCGTCCAATCCCGCAGCCTATTTCATGTCCATTGCCTGCCGCGATGGCGATCCAGAAATGAGCTTTCCCGATCTCGCAGCCTTCGAAATCTACCACGACATGCTCAAAAACCAAAGTCAATGGGTTGGTGACGCATGGGGTGTGGTTCGCCTGGCTTGCAGCGGCTGGCCCGCACGTCCCGCTGATGGGAATGGACATTGGTGGCCTCTGCGATCGATCCCGCTCGAGGATCAAATCGGAAGCAATGCTACGGCGCACCCAGTCCTATTTGTGGGCAATAGCTACGATCCCGTGACGCCTGTGCGCAACGCTTTTGCGATGAGCGAAATGTTCAAGGATAGTTCAGTGTTGCACGTCGATATCGATGGACATTGCACGCTGTCCGGAGTGAGTCTGTGTGCGGCGAAGGCGATCAGGAATTACTTTCAGACTGGCGAAGTGGTGGAGAAAGGCACGCTGTGTAAGCCAAATTTGAGGCCGTTTGTGGGTGCAAAGGGTGAGGGTGTGGCTGCGGTGGAAGTGTTGGATTTAGAGACGTTGAGTTTGGAGGATAAGGTTCTTGTTGAGGCTAGCGAGAGTTGTGCTGGAGTTGCTCACTGAAAGCTGGGAATGGGATCGGGATGATGGGATAATGGGACATGATTTTGTAGGATGACGGCGCACGATTTTACAGAGCCAAAGCTTCGTATCAATCCTTTCTCCCATTGATGAACGTATACTTATGGTATTTTTTCTGGCATTGAGAAGACATTGCCACGGTGCGATATGCTATGCCAACATCCGCATCTCCCCTCCCGCACGTAGCCATTCGTATCGCGCTTCCACACGCAGACAAGGCGACTGCTATCTCATACTCCATCATGCCGAGGCATAGAAAGAGACACGCCCCGGGTACCGTCGTTATTTCTCGATCATTTCCAATGCCTCCTCCCCAATGATGTTGACGCACTCCTCTGCCCACCTTCAATTGGGTGCGCTTCACGACGTCCCCCCGGCAGTGAGTGACGCGCATTCCCCCATCCTCTCATCATCCCGTCTCCACCGCCTCTCAAATGGTGCTTCGCGTCACACTCCCGCTCTTCTCCTCCCGCATCCCTTACACTCCACTCCCACGCTCGACCCTCCTACTCGCTCATTAGGCCCGCGCTCCTGCCATCCTGCCCTTCCGCCCCGCTAAGGTCCGCTCTCTCCCCTGCTATCCTACCAGCCCGCTTCCCTCCCGCTTCCCTACCACTCCTCCCACAGCTCGCTTCGCTCGCTGCTGCTGCTACTGCTACTGCTCCTCCTGCAGAAACGGATTCGCTACCTCATGCGACCCGTCCGCTGGCGCTATCGACGTCAGTAATGTCCCGCGCGCGACGAGTAAGCCGAGGGAGCGGGTTGTTGTTGCGCCTGTGTCGTCTGTGGTGTTGTGGGAGTGAGCATTAGCGAACTGGGGCGAAGGAGATGGGAAGGGTGGGATGAGGGGGAGGGTGAAGAGGGTTCGGTAAGGGGAAGCAAAAGAGCTTGGAGGAGATGGTGGCAAGGAGGCGACAGGGAGGCAATAGGAGAGGTAAGAGGAGGAGGGAGAAACCAACCTCGTAATGCCTCCTCCACGTCGTCGAGAACGAGGTTCATCAGTTGGTCGTAGCCTTTTAGGATGCCGGTGACTGTGGGAGAGAGGTGTTAGCTGATTGTGTTGTGTAAAGGCTGCTGGTGTGGCTTGTGCTGCGTGCGCTGAGGCTGGTTGTCTGCAGTTGCGTCTCTTGCGTGTGAGGTGAAACTCGTGTCCGTCCTGCTCTTGATGCAATCTCTCGGCGCGTGCCCTGGTAATATCCACCTCGCCAAGCTCTCTTGTCTGGCGTCTGCCAACTCTTCACTCTGTCTCCTTCCTCAATCCAGCTCTCTCATCCTCCCCATCATGACCCCTTGGCCGCCTCCATCCTGCCAACCCATCCCATCCTCACCAACCCGCACCCATCCGCCTCATTCCCCATGCTCCTGCTCACTCCCCGCCCTCTTCCAACAACAACATTAAAGCACCAAATCACCAACAAGAAAGAAAAGCTCACACACCTTCCCTTCCCCCGTTAAACTTGACAATAATCCTCTTATCGCTATACTTCCCAAGGTCCAGGATATTCTCCTTCTTTGGCTTTTCCTGGTCCTTGCTTCCTCTGCTGTCTCCTCCTGCTCCAGATCTGTCTCCGCCGCCACGACCGCCGCGGTTGTTGCCGCGCCCGCCGCCGCGACCACCGCCTCTGAAGGCTGCGCGTTCGGACATTATGCTGTGGGATTTGAGGGTGCGAGTGTGGTGAGGCAAAGGATGTGGAGTTAGTGGTTGGTCGTGGGTGGATTCGAGGCTGTAAGGGCTGGTTGCAGGGAGGGCAATGAGCAGGCGGTTTGAAGGTTGACAATTAGGTTGTAGGCGATGAGGTGTAGTCTTGTCGCAAAGTCTGGAGTTTGGACTGCGGACACTGTGATCCTAATGTAGCGACGATGAGGATGCTTGAACTAAAGTGCGTTACGCGTGTGCCTGGGTGTTTGTTGACGAGGTTAATGGAGCATTCACCATACTCTATACTTTATATGATGTTAGGTTGTTTTAGATATTCAGGGTCCAGCAGCTGAAACACGCAGGGTAGTTGCATGATTAGCTCACACACATTCTACAAGTACACAGCAGGACGTTTCAATGACGAATACTCACGTTGAGAAGGGAATAATTTGATGCTGAATTGGGAACAAGATGAGCTCTATCGCTCCAGCCATGTCCAGAAATAGTCGTCTTAGCAGACGGAATACAATCTTGGCTGTTCCCTCCTCGCATGCATGTCCTCCAACCTCGTCGACAAGAGCATGAAGCGATTGGACCTTTTCCACCACTCCACTACATCTCGAGGCAGACTTGAGCTAGCAGCCGGCTGCTGTAGACGACGCTTTCTTCTTCTTTTGGTCTCGGTAGGCTTAATTGAAAGCCAGGAGTGGCTTGCAGAAGCGGATTGTCGAGGGCTCAAGGCTGCTAACGATGTCCCACCAGCCTCGTGCTGACTTTAGGCTGTCGGCCATTGCCGCCCCAGCTGCCTCCTTTTCTATCCATCGCATGCAGTCGGCCAGTGCGGCGAGCCAGTACGTTCGGCGCCGAGAGACTGCTTGTTTGAGACACAGTGAAGTAGAGCTCTGGAGTCGAGAGGAGGATAATGGCAGGAATCTCCAAAGCACAGTTTCATCACTCATCCTCCGCATCCTCCGCTTCAAACTCGCCATCTTCATCCTCCTCATCATATGACCCCTCATCACCCTCACCGTCCTCATCCTCATCATCATACTCATCCCCAAACCCACTCTCGTCCACACCCGCCGCCAACACCTCTCCCTTCGCCTTCGTCCCATCAGCAACCACAAATCCTTCCTGCACATAACAGTCTCTCAGTTCGCAATCCGCACCAATCTTACATCGTCGCCCTAACACGCACCCATCTAGCTTCGCCCCTGCCTCCACGACTGCACCGTCCATGAGTAGGCAGCGATTCAGACGCACGCCCGTCTTTTCGCCACCGAGGACGCAATTTGATGCGATGACGCACTCGTTGATAGTGGACTTGGAGAAAAGCGTCACGTTTGCGTCGACAAGGTTTGTGGTTGCGGGAAGTGTTAGCTGTGGTGGTAGGGAAGTGGTGGAATGGAGTTTGTCTTTGTGGGAGAAGGGCGATATCGCAGCAGATCCTGTGCCGCTGGTGCTGGAGGGATCGCTTGTGGAAGGAAGTTTGGCGAGGGCGAGGGAGACGTTGAGCAGGAGGGCGACGGTGTCGACGCGGCGGATTAGTGAAGCTGGTGGGTGTGCGGGGTGAAGGTAGCCCAGTATTGAAGGGACGTTGAGTGGTTTTTGTGGTGGCGGTGGGGGCTGGGAGTCTACCGCCTTTGGACTGAGTGGCAATCGCACGCGAGAAGCGAAAGGTGTGGAGATATTGCTTGGGTATTCGCTGTCATTCTGCGGTGATGGCGGCTTAGCATAACCCGTACTGCTCAAGCTCGCTAGGTCAATCGTATCCATGCTATCCAGATGTTTTGATTGCGACGGCGTCTTATTCTTGTTATTCCCGAATGTCTCGCCGAGCTGCAGCTTTTCTGCAAGACCATCCTGCCATGTTGACTTAGCCCACCAGCCTACAACGTCCTCACTCAGGTTGTCGAACTCCCCATTCCGCTTTATCATATCCTTAACCCAATACGGAAAGAAGTAGATATGCGCATCCCGATGCGAGGTCATCATCTTGATATTCCCGTGCTTCTTCAGCAACGCATGCCGTACTCTTAAACCCTGCTCCTCTTCCATCTTGTCCTGCAGCACGGCTGTCGGCATTGCCAGCTTCACGTCCCGTATATGTGACCTCAGCGACCCAACAGGCGCAGGAACTATCGGGGCAGGCACTTCAGTAGAAGCTATGAAATCTGTTTCCTCTTTCTTGACGCCAACTCCTCCCTCACTTGCATCTTTTGTCTGATACCATACACCAAGCCCACCTCTGCGTCCGCTGAGTTCAGCGCTCAGCATCTTGTCGACCCCATGTGTGTATGAGCCTAAGCTGCTAGCGCCGCCGAGTCCAGCTTGCATAGTCATCCATGTTTCCAGTAGGGAGGATCCATTCAGTTCGCAGACAATATCACAAGGGAGGACGATGAAGTCGCTCTTGATCGCCTTTTGTACTTCGTTGAAGCGGAACAGCTCAGCTGTACCAGTCGTAAGCTCGAGATCCTTGGGAGATATGATCTCTGGTCTTGGTAGTGACGGATTCGTGAGGTATGGATTCTGGGAAAGTGCGGCTTCGAGGGCTGGTCGTGTCTCTGGGCTTGTGATGAGGTAGATGTCTATATAGTGACGGTCAGCTTGGTGCACCTGGAGATCATTGACGAAATGTTCTACCTGTCACTCCCATGCGGTTACACCATTCCAGAGGGTACCATATCATGGGACGATTGGCAATTGGTATGAGAGCTTTTGGAAAGTCTATTGGATTAGAGTTGAATGGTGCTAGTGATTCGCCGGGGCCACATAGTATGAAGGCTTGGAAGCCCGTCGAGGGCAATGTCGCATGAGGCATGGGTGGTACACAGAAGGTTGGTGTCCAGTTCTGACTGTTTCAGGAATGTTAAAGTCGTGAAAGAATATCGGACCGACATATTTCGTGTAATGAAACCGAGGCATGAAACGCGCTTGTAGGAGCTGAGGACAATGACAGCGGGCTCAGCTCAGAGTGGCTTTCTCAGCCTGATCTGTCAATTCGCACAGCTATATACCTATATACCTAT
>Ga0268250_10000327_pt1 | contig 23100 bp, 42 predicted proteins | sample AgamicAsSfe_FD_200448 | JGI IMG/M metagenome (GOLD analysis project Ga0268250, IMG submission 200448) | Agave microbial communities from Guanajuato, Mexico - As.Sf.e (v2) (version 2) | ecosystem: Host-associated > Plants > Phyllosphere > Phylloplane/Leaf | place: Guanajuato, Mexico | collected... | reverse complement strand
CTCCCCGACCACCACCCTTCCGCCGCCTCCCCAACCCACCCATGGGCGGGGGAGAGGAAGTGTCGAAGTACACTCAAGAATGGACAGGTCGGCACTTTGTCGAAGTCAGGGTTGTACAAGAGATCAGGGAGAAGTGGCTGAGAGGGATGCAGGGAGATAGTGCTGTGGCTAACGGTGTTGGGAATGGTGAACAGGATGAGGAGGAAGAGGAGGAGGAAGATGCTGAGTGATGGAGCTACAAAAGCTTTACCGCTCAATTTGCATCCCGCATGTGGTCCTTACCAGGACTCCATGGGCTGGGAGCTGGGACGAGGATGCTCACTTGACTTGAAGCGTCCTTGTGTTTGTCCTCGCTGGGCCTGCATGCCTGTGATAGCGCGTCAACCTTCTGGACCACCCGGGAGTTTGTGAGGGTTAGGGCTATAGAGGAAGTTGAGAACAAGTGTTTATGGTCTATGAGTGGGCAGAACGGGGCGGTCAATTGGGATGCGGATTAGGATGGTGATTAGAAGGGAAAGAGGAGCAGGATAACTGAGAAGTCCACGAAAGCAACCTCGTCCATCGACAACCAGCCACGAGCCCAGATATGGTCCGCCACTCCATTTCGGATGCCATTTCGCCCTCACTCCAAACACAAAAGTCCCCACCACCTCCCCGGCCACTGCCTTCGAGCGGACACAACGCAGGGCGACGAAATCAGAGCTTGCGACACCGAAAGCTAGCGTAAGGGAAATCGAGAGGAAGATTGAGCCGGCTGAAACGAGGGAGACGAAGACGCATACGACGAGATCTGCGACGACCAAGACGACCTCGTTGGTCTGCGCATTCTTTGCCGAAATGAATCACAATATTACCGTGTTCTTCGTGGGGATAGATCGCTTCGGTATGAAGGTCTCACCGGAGTGTCACGGTAGCTTAGGGGATGTAGCTGCATCACTAGGGACGGTATGATCCAGGCTAAGCTTTATGAGGAGATGATATGCTGGGCGTGACAGTATGGTCCCGAGACGTAGCTTGAAGATGTTATGATGCCTGAGGAGATGAAGTGGAGAGGATAGCGGGGGAACGAAGTTGTTTTTAGAGTGTCTCGCCAGAGATTTGTGTAGCGGAAACTGAGCGTCTGTATACGTGTCACGCGCACACACAGGTATACACTCCATACGCTCCAGCTCGTGCGGGCCATTACTGTATAAAGCATTACTGTATAGATTATTCATGATCTGGTCCCTTCTCTATCCTCACACCTCATGTCCACTAGCAGCCACCACGCTACTCACCTTCCCGGGCTCCTCCCACCCACTTTTACTCCTCTTGACGCTGGGTCTCCTCGTCCCTTTCGGTGCTCGTGGCGTCTCGTCACGCACGTTACTCCCCCAGCTCACCCCCTTCCCTCCACCTTCACGCTGCCCCTCCCCATCCACAACCCTTCCACCACCCATTCCAACGCCCTCCTCATCTCTATACGCCTTCCCCTCACCCTCGCCATCCCCTTTCCACATCCACTTCTCGCTCGCACCCTTTCGCCTCCGTGCCTCAACGCCCCTCCTTACAATCCATCTCCCAAAAAGATACGCACACTCCAGCCCCACCACCAACACCAGCAACGCCACAACCATCGCCCCCTGTCCCATCCCCGTTGCGGCCGTACACTCCTCCGCGCAGCTCTGCGTCGGGTTGTACGCGAAGTGGCCCATCGTCGCCATCTGGTTCGCCGACGCCTTAGCCACCGCCGCCTCCTTGGTGTTCGCGTTCGGGATAGACACGTTGGCGCCCGCACACCCGACCTCGTCGCAATTCGCAGACTCGCGGACGTCGGGGCTCGGAACCCATGTCTGCGCCGTCGTTGTGCCTAGAACCTTCCCGTTGGCATCGAGGGCCGAGACGGAGACGTGGGGCGCAAAATTCTCTGCTGCTCCCATTCCTGCGCCGCCGGCACTGCCAATGCGGGATTTATGGAAGAGAGACAGAGCGTACCCGGACGGCGTCCCGGCGAGCAGGGCGGTGAGGTTCGCGGCTGTTTCGAAGCCGGAGCGGGGGATAGTGCCGGCGGGGAGCCAGGGGCCGCGAGGGGAGAGAGGGGAGATGTGGAAGCGGTAGTGCGTGATGGAGGTGGCGCCGTTCCAGGAGATGTAGGCCATGAGTGGTGATGGAGGCGATGCTGTGCTGTTGACGTTGCTAGTGTTTGCGGACGAGGCGGACGAGGCAGAGCAGTGCAACGAGTATGCCAACAACTTCGGACCCTGTGTTGGCTTCCCCGTCCACGGAAACTTATACGCGCGGTAATTCCTCGCCGTACCTTCATTGAACCGCGCATGGAATAGCAACGTCCCATCCTCTGCAAACTCGCTGATTTCAGGCACAGTGCCCCACCCCACCACAGCATTACCCTCGGGTGTGACGTGCATTCCGCCCTGTGCTACCGCGAGTCCGTTGTTGGGTTGGATGTACTCGTGGAGTAGTTCTGCCGTCATGGCTTCTTCGTCTAGGAGGATGATTTGGCCGGAAGAGGTGCGGTTCTCGAAACCGGCTTTTCCGCGGACGTCCCAGCCGTTGTTGAAGAGGGAGATTTTGAGCTTGGGCGTCTCGCTATTGGAGTTAGAGCTAGAGGAGGCAGAGTACCCGAGGAAGGAGATATGGTGTTGTCGGGAGAATGTAAAGTTATCCTGCATTCCAAAGTCTTTCTGGATTGCACCCTCGCCACCGAGACGCCAAAGGATGGTGCCTGGGCGGGCGCCGGAAAGGGTGGCACGGCCGGCGATTTTGTAGATGGTGTCGTGGTGGCGGGCAGAGACGAGGTAGTCGCCTGTGGAGGGGCCGGAGGTTATTTTGTCGATGCCTGGGGGCTTTGTCAGAGGAAGAGATTTGGGTGTGGGTGGAAATAAGTGGGATGATGTGGTGGTCAGGAGAGCAAGGAGAGGAGGACAGGAGCATACCGTTGATATGACCAAAGTCCCATGGCGAAGTGCTGGTGCCGTCACCTCCTATCATTTCAGAGTAGTTTGTTTGGCCGGGGACGTGCGGGAACATTATCGTTTCCCATAGTTTGAGGTGGTCGAGTCCGCACCTGTTCAGACGCTCGCTCAGTTCATGAATTCAGCATCAGCATGCAGGCAACTCACCATCGAAACACAGCACGTCCTGTCACGACATCCACTTCCTGAAAGCACGGGTCGATGACAAATCCATCTTTCGGGCCTTTGAATGCTTCCAGGTTGGTCCGTCGCATCTGATACACCGCGTGCGTGAACGTCTCGCCACCCTCTAGCATATTGAATTCGTCTTCATTGCTTCGTTAGTCCTAATCATCTCAACATCAACAACATCAATCTGACATACGTGGATTCGGGTCATCCAGATCACCGACAGCCCCAAAGTCCCTTCGCACTGGCGTATACGTGTTATCGAAGATGCGATTCCTCGAACGTTCAGAATTGAGCGTTGTGAAGCTGAACTCGCTCCAGCAGAGATGGTTGGCTTTCTCGCCCATGTAGTCGCAGACGCGGAAGTTTTTGGCTTGATGGACAGTCACGTCGCGGCCGTACCATATCAGTTCCTGCGGTGGATGTTCAGCATGCAGATTCGCGTGGGACGAAGAGAGTGAAATCGGTCGTCAAGACTTACTCCATGAGAATCGAATATTATAGGTGCACCCTGCGCGCCATCAAGGGCAAAGGGCTCGTAGAAGTAGTAGCCTGGAGCGAAAAGGCTTTCATCGTCGGAGCGGTGTGTGATATTGATATGTGGTGACCGAAACGATGGTTCCTGCGCTGGTGGTGAGCAGAGGCGAGGATGAAACGCGTTGCAACTTCAGAGCATACAGTCTTGAAATCGTCAAAGACAGGATTATACTGCGCCAAGCCAGTGGCGAAAAGATTGGACAGCGCGAATGCGCCGAGAATGAGTGATTGGACGCGCATGGTATGTTCGTCAAGGCATAGAAGTGCACAAATACGCCGTAGTAAAAGGTATGACCGTGAAAGAGAGTATGGAGAGGAGACAGGAGCAGAAAGGCAACAAGCAGGACATGAACAATGGACGATTCATCTTAAGCATTAGAACTACATTCGCCAGTCAATGTCTTAGCATTCGCGACGCAGGTACAAGGTGCGAGGTTCCCACAGGCCAAGAAAAGCCAAGAGATGAAGTTCTCCTCCCTAGACACGCCACATGGTCGAACATGAAAGTCCGAATTTCGATGTCACTGCCCATGAAGTACTCATTCCGGCGAAGTGTGCTGGTCAATCGGGCGTAGTGGCGTACAAGACAGTCTCACTTTTCATACTGTAAGTATACAGAGTCAGACTCGAAAACGATGACTTGATTGACGCGCTCTCTCTAAGGTTTCTGTGTACAATTCTCTGCCAAGTCAGACGAACGGTGCAGGGCTCAGGGCATGGAGGGGCCATGTCGTAGGGGAGATACCAATCAGCTCGCACCATGCCCATGCAAATGTCATAGACATTCGGACAAGCGCGCGCCGACTATACCAGAAGTAGCGATGCTTCAAAACCACCAAGACACCAAGACCAGTAGTGTATGGCGATCCAATCAGATAGGAGGGTATACTGGGTGTGCTCGCTCCCTTGGCAGTCCTTCATGTCCGATGAGAAGTCCAAAGGGCGAAAGTGACTGCCGAGGGGTCGTCGAATGGTACGGTAGGCGGGAAACAGGGTCCTCTACCCTCTTATCACCTCAAGGGCGAAATTACCACTTGGCGTTCGCACCTTGGCATCACCTTCTTCCTCCGTTTCGGTTTCGCGTGTCGCGTTCGATTCGTCCGGTGCTGTGATGGTATAGTGTACATTCAGCGTGCTGAGAGTAGGTGACCACGCGAGGATTCGTGGCTGGACTACGAGTTGTGCCTGAGGTGGTTCATTGAAGGAATGAAGTTGCGAGGTGTTGTTGTTTGAGACCGCCGATACCGGATCGGGACTTGTCGAGTGTTCAATGTACATCCACTCAGCAAGATTGCTGTACATGTACCACTACTTTTGCCAGTCTCGTCAAGCCTCACAGCCTAGCTGGCAAGAACAGAAAACGGACGGGGTGCTTCACATATGAATGCAAAAGAAAGGTTGTATAGACATGAAGACATAACGCGTACACATCCACCTATATATATCTGAGCAGCACGCCATCATGGCCACCCCTCACGTCACCCCGACCTCAGCTGCAACGCCCCCGCTCTTTCCAGCATCTTCCCCATCTCCTCCTCCTGCACCGCACTCCATCCACCGTCTCCATTCGGCCCGCCTGATATCGTTGCTACACTGCCCAAGAGTTCCCTCTCCTGCGCCATCCTTCCCTCTCTCAGTTCCTCCACCGAGCTAGTTGGACTGTAATCCGTCGTTTTATACGGGCCCCAACCCTGGTTCTTCATCTTCAACCTTCGAATCTCCGACGTGATGTCCGCCTCCTCTGCAGACGCGGATGATGTGCTCGTGCTAGGATGTTTCGAGGGGTTGGAGGAGCTGGCAGAGAGAGCGATAGGTGATTCCGAATACAGCTGATCGCTTGTCTTGCGTCGGAAGCCTTGTGTCACAGTCCCATTCATCTCCAGATCCGCCAGTGCAGGCGCCCCATGCTGCTGCTGCTGCTGCTGCTGCCCTCCCGCCCTCGCCGCCGCAGCCACGACATCACCATCACGAAACCGCTTAACGAGTGCCTTCAGCGTAGGTCCGGAACCGCAGATGATAGCAATCGGGATTTCAATCACGGTCCAGAACCACGTTCCGAACGAGTTCCAGGTGAAGTCGTCCTCGCCTGCTTGCGTGAGGAACCCGCGGTAGCCCCAGTACATGCGCATGACGGCTGCGACAGTAGAGATTAAACCGATTGAGAAGAGGAGCCATAGAGCTGCTTTTTGGGCGCGGGGAAGTTGGACGTGCCAGATCATGGCGGTGGGCAGGAGGGTGATGACAATGTCGAACGTGACATTGACGGCCTAGGTATGTGGTTAGTGGGTGACTCAACGATGGATTGCAAAGGTACACACCCCATTTGAAATGATATAAACGCCTTTGTTGAAGCAGTGGAACGTGTTGTCCTTGGCCCAATATGGATCATAGGCGTTCCAGAATGCCTCGAAAGGGACGCATGTGCAGAAAAGAGTGATGATTGCTGCGAAGAATTGCAGAGTGAGGAAGATGAAGACGGTGCTGTTTATGTGTACGAAGGCTCTGCTGGGATGGCTCCGGGCTATACGTCGGTAGAACAAGAGAATCGAAGCCTTGATTGTGAAGCTGGCACACAGTGCCAATATGGTCATGGAAAATGTGTGCTGTAAATCTGTTAGTGTGTGATTCGGACGCCTGTTGTACTATACTACCTTCAAGACAAGAGTTTGAGGAGATGGGTGTCCTTAGACTGAGGTCTTGCAAGTGTACCTCAATCCTTCACTCACTTTAAGTAGTGTCAATATTTGCTCGCCACTCAAATCGCATATGTGATGGTCAAATCCGGAGACCTTTTCTGCATAACACAATTCCACCATATATGCAAGTGTGAGTCCCTGTTCTGGTCAGTGATCATATTCACCCTCCCTGACGATGCCGCACATACCAGTCCAGCTAGCATAAACCAGTCGGAAGCATCGACATTCTTCTGCTTGAACACGCGCAGCCACAATCTGGTACCGACCACAACCGTCGACACTGAGCCAAGAATCACTGCCGCCACAACGATACCCCATCCCCTCACAATGATGTGTTCAGGGTGGTCTTCACAGTATATAGCCATAAGATGATCTCGCCACCTCTTTCTCCAGTCACAAATCGCCTTCTGTCACTCAAGTAGATAAGAGGGTCCTCTCCCGTGATAACTTGAGTCAAGAAGCCGTGGTGGAGATGCCAAATGAGAATGTGAAAACGGGATGGTGACAATCGACGTGCATGGAAAAAGGCAGGGGTAGCTTTCCTCTCGCACGAGCAATCCAGTTGCTTGCTTGACTCAGTTTTGAAAATGCTCCTGTGCAGTTCAGATGAGGAAGTCACACCACTTTTATCACATCAGAGATGGCCCAGTAAGACGTTAGGTTGCAGCGGGATAGCGTCGAATTAAATCAACGTCACATACGAGCTCGACAGCGTACTGGGAATGGAAACGAGCGGTGAGGACGGCTTGGCACGAAGGCCTTTGCCGTCAAGGTCGTGCTTCATCCAGAGCTGGACGGGTGCTTCGGTGAGGTAAATAGCGGCTGAAAGGAGCACAGTAGCACGGCACGGCTGCCGAGACCACCAACATGACCTCGTTTACTGTTCAAAGAATGTTTCCAAGGTGGGACAACGTCAACCTCCCCATGACTGCCCAGTGCCAAGCCATTCATCTTCGTCTCCCTCGTGGCAGCAAACCTCGAAACGCTTTGATTCTCCTTACATCGAACAACTAATAATGCGGTTGCAGCAAACTCAATATCTAACCTTAATGTTGCCGGCGAGAATTGCTACGGGGTGGTATACGAGGTCTGCTTAGCATATACCTCCGAAGTGCCTACCCCATGCCAGATCGGACTGCAGAAGTGCGGGATTTATTTCAACCTCTGTCGCTTCTCTAGTATTGCCGAAGTGTAAAAGGACGACACGGATCGTACGGAGCTGGACGGAATGCTGCGCTGGACCACTGTTGCAGCCGCGATGCGCTCAGCGAGAAGTGAGGAATGTGGCTGGCAAAACAGGGAGAGGTTGTGAAGGTCAAGCTTGAGGTGGTTAAGGATTGGTGATGTCGTTGTCGGAACGACACTCCTTTTCTGTTTCCTCCCAGATCGCATTCCATATTACGGTTTCTTCGCAACTCTATCTAGAGGACATCACATAGAAGCATTAATATTGGTCGGAGACAGCTCCCCTCCAATCTCCCGCTCCACGGTCACACTCACTCGCTCTCGCATCACCACCCCAGCGGGACCTCCAGCACCCGGTCACGCACTCCTCACGTATCAACCAGTGACACTTTCCCCGCCGCGACCTTGAAGAAAATCGGATTATACGCACTCCACCCCATCTCCCTCAACTTCGCCATCGCCCTCGTCCGTCTCCTCGCGCTGAATTCTTTCTCTCCACTTCCCTCCTCAACATCCAGCTCCCGACACTGTCCAAACGGCCCAAACGCGTATCGTCTCTGTTTTGCCCAGGGCTCTTCGCCCGCCACGAAGCTTATCCATTTGCTTCGCCATGTCCGTCCCACAGCTTCGGCGTGCGTACTGTGACTGATGTCTAGACCGCCGAATAGCATCACTAGATCGACGCCGTGATGGGCGCGAGAGGAGGCATGCCACGGATTCGGTTCGTCGAATAGGTAGCGATACCATTGTACTGTGCTTCCTTGCTCTTGCCGCGCCGCTGCCCACATGTCTTCGACTGGGAGTGCAAAGCGCGCGTCCGTGATAAAATCGGTCACGCCGTCCCGGCTGGCGTGTGTACGATTCGCGGTGATACCGTATAGCTTTCGGAGGGCAGGTCCGTTGACAGGGTCAGTGTCGTCGAAAGCGGAGACTAGGCTAGCGGCTGAGAGAGGATCCTGACCATTTCGCCAGATAGAAGCTTCATGCTCGACGTCGCCGAGCATGAGACGCTTGATATGCAGTGTGAGTTGGTGCCAATTGGTCAGAGACGTGTCGGAAGGGTCTTCCTGGAGAAACATGGAGACGACGTTGTTCGTGGAGAGAGCTTGAACGATGGCGGATGCTGGTGCAGTCGCCAGAGTTTGACCTGGATGTAGTTCTGAAATCGTAGTTGAGAGTTTGGAAAGTAGACTTTCTCCGAACGACAAAGGCAGTGGCGGCGACAGGTACAACGACCCAGATGCAAGTACTCCGCTCAACGTAGGATCAGCTACAAGCTGAGCATGCGCATGGACTGCTCCGCTTGATTCTCCAGCTACTGTCAACCTTTGCGGATCTCCTCCAAATCCAGCAATGTGTTTCTTGACCCAATCAATGGCCATCTTTTGATCTTTCAGTGCCAAGTTCCTCTCTCCTGTCTGATCTCCGAATGCGAACACGTTCAAGCGGTAGTTGAATGAGACGAAGATCATAGGTCGCCCTTCTTCGACTGATTGTGCCACTATTCTCGTCTGATCACCGCATTTCGATGCTGCTGAGGGGAATGTGACTGTTTGTGATCCTCCATGTATCCAAATCAATACAGGTAGCTTAGCACCTCGTTTCGTCCCGTGTGGCACCGTAACGTTCAGATTGAGGCACTCAAACTCGTCTTCCGGCACGCGTAACACCTCCTCGTCTTCTGGTATTCGTAGAAGGTGACCGACATCTACGTGGACTTGTGGGCACTGTGGCCTCGAGGTGATATCAGCGGACCAGCGCTGGAGTTTCGTTGGTGCTCTCTTGCTCACCCAAATGCTGTGCAGTCGACTATGCCTTCTTCGAATGTATCGGCGGGTACTGGTGCTGCGAATCGTTCTGGTATTCTTCCATATTTTATCCCACGGTAATGTGTTACAGGCTCGCCATATCTATCGTCTTCAATGCCATGAAATGTTGCTCTCAAAGTCGCGTGCTGCAGCGAGGTCGTCATATCTGCTCCAACTTCAGAATACCTACTTTTCTGCTAGAGGAAGGTACTAGTGCGATTGCCAGCAATGCACATTGGATACAATGGAAGGTGGACGATGCAGTTGCATTTGGCAAGGAGCTGGTGAAGATGAAACAAATGCGGGGTGCGGCACTTCATCTGCCGAGTTCTGAAACAAGACCAAAGCACGCGGGCTTGACGAACAATGAGGTGGTCACTGTGAAATAAGTACAATCGGAGAAAATCGTATCTATTGCCGTATCCTGCGCTCCCGAACCTCAAGAGATCGTGGTCGTGGACACACACCTTCTCAAGCTGAAACGAAGATCGACTGCCACAACTTGTTTTCTAAACATCTTTTACTGACTCATCGTCCCAATTGCTGGAGAGTAACCCACTCCCGACATTGCCTGGTTGGCTGCGCCATACATCGACGACGGACGGAAGATGTACCCCATTGTATTGTACAACGGCGTGGCTGCGGCCGCACTTCCTGCATCGTTCTCTGCATCGACGCCATTCATCGTACCTACACCTCCTGCTACAGTCGACGGTCCAGACACAGTGACAGTGGTGTCTGTCGTGACGACTACAGTGCGTGGAGCTTGGCACTGACCAATTTCTGTTTCTGAGGCGCCTATACCACCATTAATGTTTACACTACCTGCACCATTGTTGTTTGTATTGCTACCAAGAGCGGGACTGTAGCCATTCGTATTCGATGATGCTGGAGCAGTGTAAAACGAAGAAGGCGGCAGGATATATCCTGATGACACGTATGACAACGATGTACTTCCAGCCATTGATGGACTCGTGCCAGTGCTGTTTCCACCAGCGGTAGCATTGCTACTCGTCCCTGCTGCGCCGCCTCCAGGACCTAGGTAGTAGTATGGCGTGCATGCCACGTCCGTACCAGTCTCATTGTTGAATGAGCAGTCTCCGAGTGAGGCTGAGTACAAGCTTACATACTTCGTACCACCGATGAGACCGTTCCCACTGCCTCCGCAGACTTCTGTGCTGTTGCCTGAGCACACTAAATTACAGTCTGCAAAAAGAAGTTAGTAGATAGAGGAGACGATGATAGACTCTGACTTACTCGTTTCATCTACGCGGCCGTCCAGTGGGATAGTGTCATTGAGTTTGGCATTACAGCCACATAGATTTCCCGCCAATACGCCCGAGATATTGTAATTTCCAGCTGCGCACTGCGAGACGCAACTTTCCGTTGTGACGCTGTCATTGGCTGCGAGAGGCGAGGTGAAGAGTGCCGTACTATTGGTCGAGCTGTAACAGCCTAGATACTTGTATATCATCTGTGTTGGCGTCGTTGTGGTCGTGTTCGACATGTCAGCAAGGACGACCAGAGGCGCGTAGGCGCCGGCTTGAAGGTTATGGTAATATGCTTGACCTGTCGAAGTCGGAGCGCTGCTGCTAGTGCTGCTAGACGATATGGAAGAGGTGGGCAGCATCGAAATCAGTGCAGGTGGACCAGTTGGTGAGGCACTGGTAGAGCTAGTGGAGGCTGAAGAACTTGTTGAGAACGCTGGCTGAGATGACGAAGATGATCCACTGACAGACGCTGAGCTCGTCGTTGATGATATCGTGGTTAGCACAGAGGAGGTTGATGATGTGGTGGTGCTGGGGGCATCTCCGGATGAGCTTGCTGTTGACGAACCTGGCGTCCCCGAGCTTGTTGTTGTTGTCGCGCTTGAGCTCGTACTCGTGGATGTTCCTGACGGATAGGCTCCCGGAGACCCGATACCCTCGTTCGATCCCGTAACATTCGGGTCTTTTGTCGACACAATCGCAGTATCGACCTCGTACGACGACGAACCTGTGTTCGGTACGTCGCTGGAGTACAGGCACTGTCCATTATCAGGAATCCAGGAAGCACTGTTGCAATCTGAGATTGTGGAGCAGGCTTACACACAGCTAGCGAGGTCATCCACTGTCACTCCGTTGACTTGGTCATTTGATGCTGGATAAGCTGGATTGATGCCGGAATTGCTGGAACCAATTGAAGTTGTTGGAACATGATACATGCCGAGATACACATTGTATGTTTGGCCGCCATAGGTATAAGAGCTGTGAGTTGTGGTTGCCGAAGATTCTGTGGAACTGGTCGATGAGGTGTAACTTGAAGTGTTGCTAAATGTCGAAGCAGAACTTGTCGCAGGACTGGTCGATGAGTCTGAACCAGTACCTGTTCCGGAACTGGTCGATGAAGCAGAAGTCGCAGAACCTGTGCCGGGACTAGTGGATGAGGTAGAACTTGCAGTACTTGAAACCACTGCGGTCGAATTGAGAACCGCCGAAGGCACTCCGCTATCACACGTATAACTCTGCACCACTGGTTTCCCCTCTGTCCATTGTGAATTCTTGTAGTAGCACGTTTGCTGTCTGAGTTCAAGTTCAGCATCACGTCTTGATGCAGATAAGGCTGCGAGGACTTACGATTGGACCCATGTAGCTGTAACGCATCCTGGGACATATGTGCAAGCTTGGAGGCAGCTTTGTAAATCTTGTACTGTTATTCCACCGGGGCTGGCGGGAGCTGAGTCGATGTCATAACCTGGGTGGTCAAGATTGCACTGGATCTGGTAAGACGCGTTGTTGTAATTGTAAATGTCTCCATCCCACGAGGGACAGACGACGTTGCCCAGCGGGATTATGCCACTTTCAGCTCCATCTTGATATCCGAGCGCACTGGGCGATGCCGTAGTATAATTGGCACTTTTGTAATAGCAGAAGTTGTTATAGAAGACCACGGCTATACAACCTGGCACACAGGTACACGCTATGAGGATGAATTAGTGTAGGCTGTATAAGCATGGCATTTCATTCAACTGACCTTGTAGACCGCCTTGAAGATCCATGGTAGGATCGTACCCTGGAATGTCTTAGCATCATCCACGATGCGCATGACGGACCATTCAATCACACACCGCCAGGTCTGTTGTTTCCACCACTACTGACGTGGTAGCCCGAGATGGTCGTGTTGCACTCAACCTCGAAGGCGGTGCTGTTGAAGGAGTATATGGTTCCTTGGTCATCAGGACACTTGAGTCGCTGGCCAGTAGTATTGACTGGGGGTGTAGGAGTCCAGGTGCTTGTTGGGATTTTGTTGGTCGCAGTAGGACCATAGCCGTCTGTTCACGCTTGAATTAGTCACCGCAGCCCAAGACCAGACACTCCAGACTCACATGAATAGCTTGCGCTTTCTGCACTCAAGTCTGCACTGTCTGGAGTACCTCCAACCTCATACACAGCTATAGCAAGACTGCCCCCACACATCTCATTGGGGTTCCCACCACATGGCGTGTTACAATCTAGGTAGAACAAGTCAATGGCTTAAGGTCGACGATGATATACATGTACCTACTCGTCTCTGCGGTTGGGTTTGCTGTAGGATTGAGCGTCATGTCACAGTAGCACTGCAGCAACTCAGTCATGTACAGCCCGGACGGAGGACTACATAGCTTACCTCTTCTCCATATTCCACCCCCATGTACGTGTAATTCGACGCAGCACAAGTAGCCGCGCACGCTTCGATCACTAGCGACTCGCTGGCGGGGTTGCCAACTGTTAGGGCGCGATTCGAGTAACTGTCCGCATAGCATCCAATGTAGGTGTACGGCGATGCGTAAGCAGGCTCTTCTCTCTTGACAAGCGATGGCGCCTCGTTGGGTCTTGCACTTGCAATGTCTGGCATGCTCAGGGTGGCGGCGACGGCACTGCCAAATGTGAGGATATGATAGTAGCGCATGATGGATCGTCTGGCTGTGTCAATGTTATGTCTGGACTTTCAGCGATCTTGAAAAGTGAGGCTTAGCAGAATCTCCAAGAAGCTCTTCTCAATCCGACGGGAAGCTCTGGGTCTCTTGATGCGTCGTCCCGCTGGTTGAGCACTCCGGATGTGCGACAGATCTTGAAAATCTTGAGCTTGTGTCGCAGGTTTGTTGTTGGGTCAGGAATGCACCAAGCGAAGTCGTCCCACAAAACAATTCACATTCCTCGACTCTGATATCTAGACTCTCCAGCAGGCCACATTTCAGCTGTGAACGCACACATGGGTTCAGATGGGATGTCAGCACGATGGACAACGATCAGATTGATCTTGCACAGAATGGAGACATAAACCTGACCAGTATCATTAGGGCCGTCTGCTCCAGGCATTTCCAGCTTCCGGTCCATTCTTACCTCTATCTTCCACTGTAAGGATTAAGGTTCAGTTGTGCGCAGGCACAACAAACGACACGATACTCCTCGCTGGCACCTTACCCTCGAAACCCACATCTCCGTTCGCAGAGGTCATGATCATGGTCATGTTGTTCACGTTGTTAGTCAACCACGTCTGAATGGAGTTGACGCCCTTTGCTGCGAAGACGCCAGCAACGGTGACCTGCTTATCCTGATCCGAATTATTGATGACTTGGACAGCGGTAGACTTGTCTGCATTGACGAACGCGCTGACACACAGCGTCGAGTTTGTTGCAGATGCGCCAATGCGGTGGCCGCCCGTCTTGACGAAGCGCGAGAATTGCGCGAAAGCCCAGAGACGTGGGGAGACGAGGTAGGCGTCGCCAACGACTTCGATGAGTGCGTCGTTCGAGGCGAAAGTCCCAGTGGTGCCGACCCAGCCGAGGAAAGCGCTGACATTGCTTACAGTGAAGGCTTGCTGGATGTGGTTCGCCCAAGTGAGACCCTCTGCAGCGTGCAAGTAGGAGGGCGCGCTTGAGACCCTCTGCAGCGTGCAAGTAGGAGGGCGCGCTTGAGTTGTACTGTCTTTTGTCAAAGAGTGAGGTGGAAACGGAAGGGGCCAAGCACCTACCCATGGCTGTTGTCCTTGATCGCTCAGGTCGGCCCCTGGTATACATCCATTAGTCCCGACTTGTACATGATTGAGGATTCTATAGGTAGCACTGACATTCAGTTTCCCAAACCTTCTTGCCATCAGTTGGTAGTGGCGTAGTAGGAGGTGAGCTGTATCCGTGGGAGGTCACCAGACCGAGCCACTTCTGGTAAGCGCCTTGAGCAGCACCAGTTGCAGCCTCCATCTGCTCAACCATTCGACGGCTATTCTCCCATCCATCATTGTCACCTGGGATTTTCTGTTAGTGCAAGATATAGTCAGGGCAGAAGGCTGCTCACAGCAAGCGATCTGAGTCTTGAAGGCTGACTTCTTCAAGATTGGTGCGAAGACCTCGATGAAGTCCGAAGCATGATAATGTCAGTATTGAAGCCATACGAAGTGAAGATGGAGGTTTGAGAACCTGCTGCCCATCAGATAATATTGAGGAGTATGTGACGCTAGTATGCCAGTAAGTACTTGTAATTTGGACGGGCAAGGGAAGCATACTTCTCCTCAGGCTCATTCAGAAAGCCGATGTCGACAGCCAGAGTTGACCATCATCGTAGTAGTCCCATTGCTAATTGGGAGTACCGCTGGGCAGTCCACTGCTGGATGGATTTGGCTCGATGGCTTCGGTGATGTCGTTCCTGAGAATGGTAAGAGCAGCGCCGATATCCGTGAAGAGAAGATCCAAGATAGCAGTGCTGTTTTTGGCGGACAAGCCACTGTCTCCATGAAGCACAGCAGCATGACCAAAAGCTTCGGACATGCCAATGCCATCGAACTCTTGATACACTGTGCCAGGAGTCACGGCGACAGTCTCTTGAGGTAACTTAGCGTCTTCCACGACAGACACCTGAGGAAGTGCTGCGACCACAGCGCTCAAGACGCCGAGAAAGAGAAGTTTTGAAGCCATAGTAGCAAAACCTGTTGTATTGTTTCGGCAACCTTGACAGACAGAATGCTGCATGCGCTGCTTATAGAACTGATTGGCACATTACTGATAGCCAGCAAGCTGTCTAGATCTCTCAAGACACCACATGTGCGGGGTATAATTGGCAGTTTAGTGTCATTGAAACGTATTCGATAGGGTGATAGGTGCGGGATTTATGTAATGATCTGTAGGCGACCGGATGAAGCCAACCTCTGCAGGGATGTATGTATTGCGTCGATCTAGTTACAGGGAGGTCAGCCAGAGAGTTCATACAAATGGCCCGGCGTCACTTGACGTTCTACAGCAAGCGTCCTGTGGTACTACAACCATAAGATCATACGTGCTAGCAATTTCATGTGCACAGATAGAGGTAAGTCGTGGCACTATGCGAATGCCGTATGCGTGAATCAAGAGTGTTAGCTGGCTGAAGGAAGAGGCAATGACAGGAACACGACTTCAGGCTATCGGAGGATCAAGCCCAATACGACGGAAGAGTTTGAATGCATCACTTGATGATGCCGTACATGGTGCGGTGTCAGTGTTGGTGTTGCTGAAGATCAGGCTGCATGCTGCAAGACAGGAACTTACGTGCAGGTCGGCGGTCGATATATGGCCCGATAGGAGCGGAGTTGTTCATTCACCTGCTCTCTGCGGACAAGCTCCTGGTTGTGGTGCATATGGAACGATTGGCACACGGCCACGACAGAGCATTGACAATGGTAGGATACATCTCTGTAGGCTGCAGTGTAACTTGGACATTCTACATTATACATTTGTCTATACTGTCGTGCACTTCGTTTCAGACGTCGGTTCCGATCAACTTTGCTGCCAGCAATAGTGAGGCGCGAAAAGGTTCCGCTGTGCACTCAGCTGCCGCTCGCTCATACGCAAGACCACTATCACAACATCCGCGCATATCAAGGCCGTTCACAATGTGTCATCTCCGCGCTCTTTCAGACAGCCTCTCTTTTGTCGCTGGAACACTCTAGTGTCCGCCCAAGTCAGGGTTACCGTTGCCCTTTGCTGTCTTCTCCTTGCTGGCGTGGTCGAGGACGGGGGTGGGGTTGCTCTCGAGACCCTTGAGCTGGTCGGTACTCTTGTCGGCAGCGTTGCTGCCCTTGGGCGCGCCACCTTGGTCGTTGGGGTTGCCGGAGCTGGCACCGGTCTGAGCGTCGCTCTGGTTCTCCGGCTCGGGAGACTGACGGCCTTGGTTGGGAGCAGACATCTTGGTAGAGATTTGTGTGTGAGAACTATCCGATGCGCTGGTCAGCTTGAGGCCCGTGAAGTGTGGATGGATGTGGCAAATGAGACGATTCTAGTGCCTCAAAGCGAGGAAATGAAGCTACAATGATCATGAAAAGATTGGAGGAATGCAATGATGCGTTGTTACAGAGTGCTGGGTGATGTCGGAGCTGCCGGAGAGCGGTCGTCTTATCTTTGACACACTGGAGGAGCTGACTTACGTTTGGGAGGAAGCTGCGACAATTTAGTCAGTGGGGTACACCCTTGCGCGCTTGGACTATACTTACTTGAAAGGGCTTGCGAAGAGATCTGACAAGAGTAGATTTGTTGTGGAAGTGTTAGACAGAAAGTGAAGAGGTTTGGAATGCCCCTCCAATTGCATTGATTTGCCTAAATTGAAAAGCTCGTCATGAGGGCGCTGCACCGCCAGATACCCTGCCGCTTGGAGAGAGAAAAGGGGGCGGGGGTCCTTGTCCTTCTCCTCGCATACAACGCAGCCTCTTCCTCCTCTGCTTCTCTTCATCACTACACCATGTTGACCACCAGAGCTAACGAGCTCGACTACGAGTACCCCACCTTCATGTGGACACGAGACTGGTCAATCATGGCGGACGGCTTGTTCGTGTGCGTGACAGACTGTAGAGAAGAGTAGGCACCATCATTCTACAGCATTTTTCCTCTCCAGGAAAGGATTTGGGTTGTCAAGTGCGCAAAATATCATGTCCGCGTGTGTCTTCGGCTGCTGTCCTGTCGAGATGTGCTGTCCTGGTGACAACATAGATTGATCGTGGGTAGGAGTGAGCCATGCCGACCTAATCAGTATGCTTGTTGGCATCCAAGCTACATTTCATGGCCTGATGGAGGGCGAGATTGCATATTGCCAACGTACCAATTGTTTTACCATAGAGACCGACCTACGTCGCACCTTCCTCAAGCTTGCAAAACCGACTGGAAATCCCCATTGTCCCATGACCACGTCTGATATCCAGTTTCATGTCTTTTCGTATGCACATCACCACATCATCAGCAGCAACTGATGTCCAGCTATCACGATGAGAGTCTTGCTCATGATCTTGATCATCGTCACGACAGTCTCCTCTTTCCATAACATCATTCAGGACGACAGCACACGCCGCGCACCAACAGCGTACGAACGAGCCCAATCCATCCTCCGCGACAAACAGCTCCACGACACCTTCAACGCAACAGAGCAACGCGTCCCGGTCACAGGCTGTTACCACTTCATCGCTCCATCGTCAACAGATCTTCGTGGCCCCTGCCCTTTCCTCAATGCAGCAGCGAATCATGGCTATATCGACAGGTCAGGGTACACAACAGCGTGGGAGGTCGTCTCCGTCGCTGTGAATATATTCGGGATGGGTACAGACTTGGTCACGTTCCTCGCTTGTACGCAGCGATCATCCATGGCGATTCTACTGCATTCTCGATTGGCGGCACGTCAGGATTGTGGCAGGCTGCAACGGTGGAGGGGCAACACACAAGAGGGACAGGACTTTCAGGCAGTCACAACTCGATGGAGTGTGACGGATCACCCATCAGCTCAGACAGCTTTGCGAAGCAGTCACGATTTACGGCGAGAGTAGAACATATGCAACAACTATTCGGTCTGCACCAGCACTCAAAAGAAGGGCATGAACGGATACCTCACAATTGGTACAGTCGGAGCAGAAAGACACCATACAATAATCATTTCCTCCTCAATGATGTCATTCATCAAGCTTCACACCACCCGCAATTTTTCAGGCTCGGCGGCAACGTCGCCGGCAAGGTCAAGCAGTTCAGACCAATTGACATCAAAGCGATGACTAGCGGAGTCTACCGCGCCGCCACTTTGCATGAAGATTGGAACTTTGCGTTTGTGACGTGTAGCTTCCTGAACAAATCTCAGAGATTGCTAACGCCATCAATCAGCTGTGTCGGCTATCAAGCTGCACTAAGGACAGCCCATGATATCCTGGAGCAGCACTACCATGATTCTGCAAAGCCAATGAAGCAACTCTACGCTGCCACGCTGCCGATCCTGAATCAGATGTCGTGCCCGCAATGGTCAGAGCTAATGGACTTGGAAATGTTTGAGTGGTATCCTGGCTGGGTGATGCAGGCAAAGAAGAATAAATTGGTTGGCTCGAAAAGAAAGGATGAGTAGATGACTGGTTGCCTTTGGTATTGCGCAAGTCACCAGATACCCTTAGAGCGTTTGTGCCAAGACTTGATATGAAATTGGGGTTATTTTGGTGTTTCAGACTTTTGCTGCCCCAGTGATACCCGCGACGCGACGTGATCGTCTTTCCTCTGTTTTGCTTGTTGCGTCGCTTTATGTACCTCTGCTTTCCTGCTCTGTTCTTTCCTTCTGCACATCTACATTCTCAAGCACAACATCTCACAAAATGGCAGAGGCATCATCCTCAGAAAACGTGCCCCTTCTGCACTCCCGTCAATCGTCCGTCGACGAGACTGACACCACCGCTCTTCCCGCCCCTGAACTTGAGCAGTCTGCCACCGTCGACACTGACTCCCTTGGTCTCGGTGGTGACGCGACCAACGACCCGGACGTCGAAGCTCCCAAGACGTCATTCAATGACTTCTGGACATGGTTCTGGAAGATCTTGGTGGTGAAGATGTTCGGTCGCAACAAGTTTCAAGTTCTCTGCTCCAGTCTCCTGTTTCTCGTCTCTTTGGGCATGCTCATCACTCAATTCATCAATCAGAGCAGCCAGATCAAACTGTCTTTCAACGTTCTCGCACTGTGTCTATGCCTGATCTTTCTCGGCAACAACAGTCTCACCAACCATGACCTCGTAAGCAGATCGTCACTCTGGCACATGCAGTCATTGACTAACACTACGTAGCTGGCTGGCAATCAGAAATTCATCGCACTGTCCCTCCTCGAACTCATTCATGCTGGCCCACAGCTTATCAATATTTTTGCCCTCATACTCAAGGCCATCCGGACCAGCAATCTGGAAATGCAACATGCTTGGGCTACTGCAGCTGTCGAAGACATCGTCGGCAGTCTCGTGATCAAGCTCTTGCTGCTTCCTGGCTTTGCGCGGGTCATGTACGCTATTGGTCGACGTGGTGAGCTTTGGTGGGCTCCAGACCCTAGCGAATTCCACTTCTCTTTCGACTGTTCGATCATCGTGTCCGAGGCGGCCATGTTTGCGTCATCCGAATTGGCTCTCTATGCTATTCGCCCGGCACAGTCTGGCGAGCACCGTGACAGTCTCCAGACCATCCTCGGCACTCCAGAAGACAACAACCTACTTAGTGGCAGGGCTATCTACGCAGTCATGGTTACTCTCGCAGGTGAGTCAAAGTCCTCCGGTGCCCTTCCTGTCCTTTCCAGCCCGTACATTTTTCGTATATTCCTGCTTGTTCTTTGTCCTTTGCCATCCTCTTCCTATGGTTTATGTCTTTCACTATTCCTTTTATTATCTACACAACACTCTCCTTAAGCAGCTTCAGACCTTACTATCCCTTCAAGACCGACCCTGCTCTCACCCTATGGCACTTGATTTGCTGTCGATTCATCCCTTCATTGTCTCCTCACTTTATACCACGGCACTCGCTCTGAAGATCTCTGTACTGACCCATGACAGTTTTGCTTGCACTAGTCCCACTTGTGATAAGGGTATTCATCTACCTGGAGCTTCGTGCTCAAGCTCACCATGGCCGTCGCGGTACCCATCAAGAAGACCCTTCAACTACGGCCCTCGACAACATTCCCCTTGGACGCCTCTCTCCGGTCCGCCGTCGTGTTGTTCCAAACCTCGATGGCGCTGACGATCCACCTGAAGGAAGCACTCCACACCATGACTTTACCATCCTGGACCTCGGCATACCCGACGTCACCCGCTTCTTTCCTGCACTGGGCACTGGTATCGGCAACCTTCTGAATCGACTCAAAGCCATTGGGCACTGGACAAAGGCAGTTGGAAAGACTTGGAACGACACCTGGTACTCCATTCAAGTCCTCGCCAGTGTCTTGTTTCTCATCGGCAATGTCATCTTGGTCGGCTATTTCGCCTACCAGTGCGCCTCATGGGCCGAGAAGCTCGAACAAGAACATCTCTTCAATGGCGTCCACTTCCTGGGCTTCTTCCTATTCCCGGCGACCAAGCTGTTCGCGTTCTTCCCCCTTCTGCGCGAGTCGTGGAATGGAGAGTTCGCCGCAGCCCTCATTCACTGCTATCGCAGCGCTGGCTTGACCTTTACCTTGTCTCCGGTCATAGTCATTTTCGCCGCCGGTATCAAGGGTCGACAGTACTTTCTTGACCTCAGCACCCTCCAGGTCGTGGCCGTGCTAGCCACAACCCTGATCAGTGTACTTTCGGTCGCTTTCACGAATGGTCAGTCACGACTTGGACATCTGCTCTCCGGCATGGTTATGCTGCTTCTGGCGGTCATCAGCCCACTCGCTGCTTACCTGCTCGATGTGGCTTCGGCTGCTAGTCATGCACACGGGATTGGGAGGTGAAGAGGGTTGGAGGTAGATGATACTCTGCCGCTGTTGTTCTGGGATGATGGTAACATCAGATTTGAGTTGATTGTTCAATGTCCGGAGACAGTCTGGAAGTTGTAATGGAATGAGGAGTCGCATCCTGCCGCTGATATGGGGCACACCACACAGAACATACTTATATAGCATGAATACCAATGATCAAACTCTCTTCGCCTTATATCCTTTACTGCTACTTTTGTTCGCTCTGACAATGTCTTGCTTCTAAATTGGTTGATGAGTACCGTATGGAGGTATAGCTTGCGCTTAGACTCTACTGGTACTTTCTTTGCTTACCAAGGTTCCTGGAGAAAGTTGCCATCTCGTCTCATGTCATCCACGTCTCATGAATACACTTTAGTGTCAGTTTGCACATATATAAATCGCCATTCACCTCGTCCAGGATTTAAATTAGCGACACAAATTAGCTACACCAGAACTATGATCCTGTTAAAGAATATCATAGCATACTTTGTGCTCGGCCTTGTGGCCCTTGCCCCATGCGTACTGGCAACCAGTTTCGCCATGACGAGATGCTACTGTGTCTCAGACACCGAAATGGGCTGGGTCAACATCTACAACCTCACCGAGTCGGCCTCTCGCTCCATCGTATGGTACCGCAACGGCACAGTCCCTCGCGACGACTTCGACTACCCAGACATGTGTGGTAAGGAGTGTAACGCTGACCGCTCTGAATGCTGGTCCGTACCATGTAAGTCACCGCCCTGCTAGCTATATGACCACTCCCATTAACCAGTCTCCTAGTCAAAACACAGTACAGAAGCATGATGCGCAAGGTATGGCCCGATTATACTAAAGCGTGCGTCACCGTCGACGACGGCCGGCGTATGTGCGCTAGCCAAGGTGATCTCGAAATCGACGGCAGACTTCAGACGCTGTATCCTCACAGTAAGACTAAAGCAACGTTATCGTATGAGAAGAAGCTGGATTGCAGTGCCGAGTGTAGAGAGAGGTGGCCGGAGACTAAAGCGGGGATGAAGTCGGCCTGCACACATCTAAACACGAATAGGAAGAGTAAGCACTATAATCAGGCGGTGCCGTGTGGGTATACTTGGAGAGGAAAGCAGCTGATGGAGGAGGCCTGGAGGAATGGACTGGGTGAGGCGTGTGCGGTGGACATGAGGACGTGGTGATACGAGCGAGGGGGTAAAATGGTATGCTTCCTAATCGGAGGACTATGGATATTGTGTTGTATTGTACAGTAACCAACGACCTCATGTCGTCATTACAATCCCGTCTTTTCTTCCCATTCACAATACCGCTCCGAACTCTCCGCAGCATTACCCTATCACAGTCACCACCTCCCTTTCACGCTCTCCTCGCCTCCCAGCTCTCTCCTCCCTCCTACGGCCCCACCACAATCTGCCACGGCAGCGCATTGTCCCTCAAAAACGTCGCCGTCTCCAGCACCGGCTCTGTCGCATTCGTGATATTACACCTCGTCCTTAACGGGCCCGCCTGTGCCATCTTCTTTGCCACAATCCCCGCATACTCACTCAACGGACAGCTCGCACCAGGTCCACTCGCGCACCCGACAACGGGGTACACGGCGTCGTTGAGCGCGATACGCACATATTGGGACGTGCCAGTAGCAGACGAGGAGACATGTGAGGTCGGACCGCCCCACGCATCCGTTGCGGCCCAGCCTGATGCAGCAACCGTGGCGTTAGGGTTCGTGCAGGTCAGGCGTTCGAAACCCACAGTCCCGCGCATGGTGACAAAGTTACTGGCGACGTATTTTTGGTACGTGGGCAAGCACATGCTCGGCAGCGGCGCCACATCATCGTATACTCCCAGCTCTGACACCAACTGGCTCAATTGGCCGTCATTTGTGAACATAGCAGCGAGTGGGCCCGGGTGGAAAGCCGCACCGGCGCTGTTGGTGTATGTTGCGTTGGGGCCGTCTTGGAGGCGGGATACGATGACGGAGAGGACGGAGAGCATTAGGGTGCCGTTGGCGCCCGAGCCAGGGCCATTGCCATAGTAGTAGCGGAGGGTCTGGAGG
>Ga0268250_10000326_pt1 | contig 23122 bp, 25 predicted proteins | sample AgamicAsSfe_FD_200448 | JGI IMG/M metagenome (GOLD analysis project Ga0268250, IMG submission 200448) | Agave microbial communities from Guanajuato, Mexico - As.Sf.e (v2) (version 2) | ecosystem: Host-associated > Plants > Phyllosphere > Phylloplane/Leaf | place: Guanajuato, Mexico | collected... | reverse complement strand
TGTCGGTGGAGGCGGAGATGTGGCCAGGGGCGTGTGATCGTAGCTTCGCGGGCGTTGGGGGCGGCGACTTTGCTGCGGAGTCTTGCAAAGAAGGCCGGTGGACGTGTAACGTGCTGCTCTGTTGCCACGAGCCCTGCATTATGTCCTCCTTCCGACACGCCGTCCTCCCCATCCTCATCCCCAGACCGCATGTTGGCAACATACATCCTCCCGGACCCTCTATACGCCGCACGCGGCGTCGGCATCCTCGAATGCGCAGGTTCTGGAGTGCTCAAATCCAGATCCGCAAATTCATATGGATTGGTATGGTACTTACTCCACCCCTGTCCTGGACCGATGATGGGGTTCGAGATGGACAGGACTGAGACGCTTCGTTTCCGGCGACGCCTCGCATCGCTCTTGCCGCCCATGGTGCGGTAGACGCAGTAGAGGAGGATGAGGAGGAGGAGGAGGATTGCAATGAGAGTGCAGAAGACGGCGATGGATGCTGCGGCGCCGATGGAGAGGTGGTGGGAATGGGCGGGAGATGTCGATGAGGGAGAAGTACTCGTGCCGGTGTACTGGGTCGGCGATGTTGCGTTTGCGGGAAGCAGCTGGATGTGGATGTCTGCTGTTCCTGATTGTTGTGAAGAATTCGTGGCTACTATCAGATCAGCGACAATAGTGCCCGGTGTCGTATTGTTCGGCACTAAGCCATGCATGGTCAAGTTGCTTGTGTCGAAAGATAGCCATCCATCTCCAGCCGGCAAGCTCAGATCCGCAGAGAAGTCTTCCGCATTTATGGAAGACTTCGGAATCATGTAAGAGAAGTACGCGCCAATCGTCGCATTGAGGACAGGCCAATTTGAGGTTGTGAATATAGAGCTCGAATTGTCTGAGAAGAGCGTGCTATAGATAGATGCAGTATCTCCGTATTTGTCCTGAGCAGATATACTGATGTTTTGTGGTCCCACTGCTAAGGGAATGCTACCCGTGAGTGTGAAGCTCGTATTGTCAAATGTAATCCAGTCCGGACCATTGTACGTTATAGCCGTCAGATCTTGAGCCTGCGCCTCATGGCCATCCAGAAGTAACTCGTTTTTCACACTCGCATGCAGATAGCTAGTATTTCCCGACATCTCCACATCAGCTTGCAAACTGCTAAAGTAAAGCTGGTGATCGCCCACAGCAAGCACAAACTCAATCGACGCCTCCGAAAATCCCTTGATGGTACTGATATAAATTGTCAAGCCAAAGTATTGTGGTGCTGAAAGCGCAGCTGGCGTCGTGCCCGAGAAGGAAAGGGCGGCAGAATCGAAGCCGACCCAGGAAGGAAGTGGTGACCGGTCAGACGACGTCGCGTAGTAAAAGGGATTGTCGAGAGACGTGAATATGTCTTGATCGAAGGTGATGTTGAAAGAGGAAGCTATACGTAGTGACAGCGTGGCCGTGTTTGAAAGTGGTCCTGCCGCGACCAGCGCCGTTGTTACATTGCCTGTTTGTGGCGCTGTAGTGTCGACCACGACTAGCGTAGCCTCGAGTGAAGTGCTTCCCGTCCCGTCATCGGCAATAAGGTTGATTTGAAGTGGTCCAAGGTCGCTTGTCTGAGGCGTGCCAGACAGCGTTCGCGTAGTGCTGTTGAGCTGTAGCCATGTCGGCGCACTTTTTAGACTATAAGTTACCTCGTTGCCACTGTCGCTGGAAAACGTCGCGGGTGAGAATTGGTAAACGTATAGTTGCGATACGAGCGCGACTGGTGGGACCTGCGCGTTGATAGGGAAGGCAATCTGTGGCGCTGATGAAGCGAGAGTCGTGAACGAAATGAGGGTGACAAACAAAACAAGCAAGGACCGTACGACAGGCTGCATTGATCATCAGCTGAAGACAGTGATGGAAGGAGTGTGGGCACAGTATATATGTCGCGATAGTTTCACGAGGATGTCTCGAGGCATCTGCAAGGATGAAGGAATGCATTCCTTGCAGTCTTTTTTTAGCATCTTTCTCATATCACGAGGCAGCAATGCAACTCGGCACCGCACGAGAGATATGAATTGTCGCGATGCTATTCTCGTGCTTCGAAGGTGAGGTGATGAGGGTGTTGTACGATCTGCTCAACAAGTAAGCTTATGCTGCATTTCCTCTATTCTGCTCGTTCCTGTGCACCCCAAGATATGCTATGCTGTACAGCTCATGCTCCTTGGCTTACATCTCATGGCACTCCGATCCATCATGCTGCCCAATATTGTACAATGCCAAAACGCCAATACCTAATGATTTCATTACTCTTCGACACTCATGTCATCACTCAAAGGTCGTCTTCGTCGCGGAACCTGCACCACCCTCGCTGGCCGCTGCGACTGCCCAGGCAAAGATGGCACGGGAGGTGGTGGGGTCGCCGTAGGTCGAGTGTTCTCTTCTCTTCTGCTCGTTGTTGATCGGCGAGCAAGACTTGTTCGTGGCAGGCGACTTTTGATGCCAAGCCCTTTTGGCGAAGCAAGCGCTGTACCACTTGCATTCAGTCCTGAACTTTGAGGTCTTTCATCAATGCTCGGTGGTCTTAGTGAACTGAACGACCCGGTAGTCGATGGAGTATTCCTGGCTATTCGTGGTCGGCCGACATTGTGGTCTATGCTGCTCTCGAAGTAGGTCGATTGACTCTGCTGTCTGAAGTGCAGAGGTGACATTGGTTGAGGAGAATTGTTCGAGGTGTATAAAGATGTTTGTGACTTGGTTGAAGAGCTGCTACGTCGCAACGGTCTGAAGCGACTGCTATCGCCGCTACTCCTGAAGTTGCTATTGAGCTGACTCTCCCTGATCAAATCCGCAGCCATGTTGCGAACCAATATGGCAGAATCGCCCTCAGATAGTCGTTCGATAGCATCGTACAAGCCGTATTTCTTCAGCAGTGCACCTTGATCTTCGACTGCTTCACAGATACTCTTGATGATTCTCAGCAGATTACCACGAACCACCGCTTTCTTGTTGTCAAGCTTTCTGACAGTTCTGGAGAAGAGCTCTGGGTGTGCTAACGTCGCGGCGACCGGCGGACTGAGACGAAGGAGTTTCTGAAGCGATTCGAGCAAGTTCTCGAAAGCGTCTGCCTTGGACGATACGAAACATTCAATTATACCCCTGCTGAATGTCCCATCCAGGAGGTGCTCCTCGACCTTTGCAGTTTCTTCCTGCAGCCAGATGAAGATCGCATCAAGAGCTGTAACCTGCCAGTATGGATCTGCTAGCAGAGAAACATAGAAGGCAAGACCTTTGTTCTGCCATAGTATCGTCCTTGCTACTTTGCCAGAATGTGCCATATCGCAAAGTATTGGCAATGCAAACTCCTTCAGCGGACGTTCTGTCTGGACAATGCGCTGCAGAAGTGGTATGACGCCGTTGAGTGCAGCATCTTCCTGTCTCGTTTTGCTCAATCGACACAAGTTGTACATGATGTTCAGAATTTGATTAGACATCTCACGGAAATGTGTCACCTTCATACTTGAACTGAGCAGGTCTGTGAGTACTTCGATCGCATTCGAATTCTGTAAGGAATCCAAGGTCGTTGCCAACATCGAAAGATTCTTGACGAACTTGAGCATAGTGATCTGATGCTGGGGCGACATTCTGCGCAAGTCTTTCAACACCCGCTTCAAGACCATGCGATCAGCCACACTTTCTTTGACATGATTCTCAGCCTGCGAGAATAAGAAGAAGATGTTGACGATGCGCGCCTCAACAAGCTCTGCTAGTTCACCTTCTTCGTCCAGGACGCGATTGAGGACCAATGACAGTGGCCACAAAGCAGATCGTCGGGAGAAGATTCTGCAGAAATCATTCTTCGGCGTTGGACCTTGCAGCTCAAAGACACTCCAGACGCCATTGACTCCAATCAGCACAAGATCACGCTCCGTGTCGTAGTCCTCCTCCAGGAATTCCACCAGCACATTCAAACCACCGCAGCTGATGAACATCTGCAGAGTCAGCGTAGATGTCTGGTACATCTGTCGAACAAAGGCTGCGGCCTCCAAGCGGATCTCACTCGAGTACTTTTTGTGCGCAAATTTCGTGACAATCGGTATTCCGCCTACAAAGCAGAGCGTCTCTTGTATCTCGACGCTGTCAAGGATGATAGCGTTGACGATCTTCAATAGTCTGAGTATTATTTCCCTCTGTGAGCAGTTGTCAAGAACTTCCAACAGCGGCAGCAAGCCATGTGAGCTGACGATTATCGACTTCATGTCGGGAGACTCGAAGAGAACCTGTATGAGTTGCTCCGAAATATCAGCCAGGTCGTCTTCAGATAACGTCGTTTTCAGCGAACCGACAAGTCCCTCCACAAGAGAACATAGTCGAGCGTGCTTGTCTCTCGCAACCTTTGTCTCAAGATCCATTTCGTCCAAGTTCTCCTCCAGCTCTGCGAATGGATCGTCCTCGTCATCTTCCTCTTCATCTTCGAGCCACGATGTGGTCGAACGATGCGGATTCAGCATTTTCGGCAAGCCACGTTGTGAGCCTGCATTGCTTCTAGCTTTTGCGCGTTCGTCGAGTCCGAAAATGTCCGAGAAATCTTCATCCTCGACGGCGTCCATATACTTCTGTATTCCCTGTGCAGATTTGGGTCGTCGCACAGTCCTTTCTTCATCTTCAAAGTCATCTACAGCTGCATCCACAATCTCGGATGGCCTTCGTTGAGATCTCCAGCTGCCTCCAGTCTTCACACGCCTGGCAGCAGAGGGCGTGCCCTTCAGGTCCGAGACGTGCTCAAACTTTGGCGAAAATGCTTCTGTTTGCTTCGACTGCGTGGCGATTAGTCCTAGACGATCACCAATACGAAAGGTCCAATACATACGTGCATGACTTGGTGAAGTCTCTGGTCCAATGCCACGTCATCGTCTAGAACAAGCTCGGAGTAATCGTCAGCTATGTTTTCATTTTCACGGAACGCTGATGATGTTCTTTTCACTTGTGGCGGTCTGAACGGAGCCTGAAGATGCGTCGGAGCGTCGCGAAGTACTTGTGTGTTGGGTTGTGACAGCTTTCGATACATTATCCGTGCATTCCGATTCTGCCTGTTTGCCTTGACAGGCGATGGTGGCCGTACTGTCTCGTTCGGGTCAAACAAGTCATCCAGTTTGCTGCTACCAAGGGTATCCATTGTTCCAGTACCGTTGGGTATCTGATTGTTTGCATAGGCTTTGAGTTTGTCTGAAGACAGCATGCCAGCGAAGTTATCCTTGGGTCGCAATTGCGGTAATTGCAGAGCACTCGGACTGATTGAGCTGGCAAAGTCATCATCGTAGTCTTCTGGCTCGTCATTTGGAGCACCATATGTATCGATACTTGCTACTTCATTCAAGTGATTCTGTCGCTCTCTATATGGCACGGGTCCTGGCTGACCGCCGATTGACAATTTCGGAAAGGGCTCTGCTCTTGGAGGAGGCACTGGGCTTGCAGAAGCACCACGCGACTCGTTTCGAATTGTGCCATTGTCTGGCGCTTTCAATGCCTCGTTCCATTGCTGTACAGACTTAACGGCCTCGTCATATTTTGTCGGTTTGATCGGAACTACAGCATCAGTACGTCGAGCGTTCAGTATCCATGGATGTGTCAAAAGCTTCTTCGCCGTCACTCTGAGATTGGGATTCTTTTGGAAGCATTGCATAAGGAAGTCTTGGACGGTCTGATCTTATTAGCTAGTGGATCGTAGCCATAAGACGAATGGACAAGCATACAGGCGAAATACTCTCTGGAAGAGGCGGATGATCATCATTGACAATACGGAATAGAGCTGGCATGGGTTGAAGCTTATAGTATGGAGGCTTGCCGTCGAGTAGCTCAATCACTGTACAGCCCAAACTCCAGATATCAGACGCTGTTGTCGCTCCAGCCAGCTCGATCACTTCTGGGGCCATCCAGTATGGCGTTCCCACAACGCTGGACTCGCGCAGACCAGAAGCCTTCGTGGCCACACCAAAGTCGGCTAGCTTGACAGTGCCTTCTTTCGTGGTCAGAATGTTAGCTCCTTTGATGTCACGATGTATGACACCTTGCTCATGCAAGTAGAGTAAACCATGTAGGACTTGAGACATGTAAAGGGCGACCAGGTTCTCAGGGAACTTTCCAAAGTTCTTGCAGATACTGTGCAAAGAGCCATTCTCGCAATACCTATGTACACATGAGCATAGTTTGCGCAAAATCAAAGTTCCAAACATACTCCAGGATGATGTACAGATTGTCAGGCGACTTGACAAAGCCGTGATACTTCACAATGTTCGCGTGCTAGTCGGATTAGTCATGCTACATCTTTGATGCCCACCTGGGATACTGACCTTCAGATTCTTCAGCAAGTCGATCTCGAGCTGTCCATTGTGTCAGCATCTATATTCGCAGTCCATAGATCACGCCCTACCATGATGACTCGTAGCTCATTCTTGGGCAAGTCTACAAGTTTGATCTGCTTGATCGCTACAGTCTCGCCCGTGCCCCAGTTCAAGGCTCGATATACAGAGCCGAATGCCCCCTTGCCCAGGCAATCTCCAAGTTGCTGTCTTGCCGTCAGTTCGTCCGGTAGGCTGGTATCATAGAAATATTCCTCGACATACATAGTCCTTCAACCCTGAGACCTCGTCTGATCTTGTTGGCGCGTCCTTCTCTTTCTCTGCCCGTACCTGCTTGACCGGAGATGCTGCGCGTCCACTCTCAACATATCTGGTCTGTCGAGAAGCTCCCAAGTTCTCTGCACTGCCATTGGGTCCAGCCATCCTGCTTCTCGGTCTGCTCCTGGCAGTATGTAAACTTGTCGAAGTCCCAAGAGCTCGATCTTCTTCCAATGTTACGTCCAGAGTGTGTTTCCTGTCAAGAGGGTGGTGTGATCCTTCCCAGCGTATTCACAAGCCTGGTTGTGATTGTTGTGGTCCCTGAGCTTCGCAACGAGCATGATGTCCAAGTTGAGGTTACACTTTCAGGTGAAGAGCGCGCCGAGCTGGTCCAGATATCGCTGCTGCCGCCACCGCTACCACTGCCTTCTGCCCGACGTAGCACACTGACTGTAAAGCACACACTTGGTCTTTGAAAGCAGCCACGCTGTATACGCAAGTTCGAGTCGACAGTCGCGATGCGCGTTTACATGAGACGAGAGGTTTCAGGGCGGAACTCCGGCGGTAGTAACATGCATGACAAATACTTAACTGGAGCCCCTTTGTTTCAGGTGCATATTCAGGCAGAGTGGTCGGTTATGTACGCTATTGCATGGAACGTAGGCATTGGTCTTTACTCTCTGAATCGCTACAATCTGTCATCACTTTCGTAGCCGTACAATCGTCCACTTCCATTCCAACGCTAAGGGGGGTATGTCCAAACTCCTTTCCAAGTCGTATTTTACAACTACCCAAGCGCCCACCCAACCCAATGCTACCGGGAATGCCATCTTCTTGCAACATCTCATCCAATACTGCTGATGCTGGCAAGCGTCTTTGCACTCACTATGATGGAGCCATATTCTCCTTGTCGCCAAAATCTGTCTGTATCGCCAAACCAGCTGGCCCAGTCTTCAATCTCATTCCCAGTCCTAGCATGGAAGCTACCTGTTTCCGCTTCGGCTTGACTTTCTTCAATTGCGGCGCACCTTGCAGTGCGCGTGGTTCGCGCATGAGATTTTGATCAAGCTTAGCGGGCGTACGTCCTTGCACTCTGATTTCAGGAGCTGGTGTGCGACCAGATGTGGACGGTGCTGCTGCCGTGCGCCATATGTGCTCGCTCTTGTCTGCAAGATATGAGGTGATCTGCTTTGAGAACAATGAAGTGCGACCACGATTCCGCTTGGCCAAGATGATCTCATCGAAAAGCTTGATCGTGGGTTCATTGATTGATTTGTGTTCGCGTTCTCCAATGAATTCACTGAACGCTTGTGTTTCTCTCAGTGTCGTGATGTAGGACCCGTGCTCGGCAGGCAGACTACCAACGAAAGCGTCTATGTTGAAGTTGAATTGCTGTCCAGTACTCTTTTGTGCATGTGTAGTCGGGATCATGAATCGTCGGTAGGTGTAGAACAGGCTCGCAAAAGACCTGACGAATGCAGCCATGATCTGCTCAGGATGAAAGGCTTCTGAGCAGACTAGAGAAAGCGAGTGCTGAGCACATCCCGCATGAGCAAACATTCCACAACCTGTAGGGTCGAATTAGCATATACATAACATATTCTAAGGTATTTAAAATACCTTTGCATTTATGAAGGCCATTATCAGCTCGCTCGTTGCAGACGGAACATGTCGCCGAACCAATCTCGAGTTGCAGACAATGGCCTTCACTCCATATCGTTGTCTCTGTATTAGTCACAGTCTGTGCTACCATGTTTGGCATTATAGTGGAGGCCACTGTGCTTTGCGCATAAATCGATGGTGAATATTGCGAGCCAGTAGTCGACTCTGGCATGAAGCTGGATACGGATGGTGTCGCTGCATGCGCGGTTCTGGTTCTGCGGAAGCTAGGTACTCCAAACCTGGACGGCTTCTCTCCCATATTGGTCAGACGACTAGTCACTAGGGGCACGATAGACACGGATGACGTCCGTCGGAACGTCGAGTCGGCACGACCAAAGCGCTTATCGCGAAGCGTGGACTGCAGGTTCTGACCCGTCTCCATTTGTGAGGGTAGTGCTGGCGAATAACAGGCAGAGTCCGCAAAGGACGGTGCGGAGTAGCTCTGTGGAGATGGCGCAGCAGTGTCAGTATCTTTGTCGTCGCGTGAGCGTGCAGAAGAGAACGCATTGAGTAGTGGTGCACATCTATTGTTAGGCAGTGCTCCCTTTCCGAATGCTGCGGAGTTCAGATTCGCAAGCCGTGCAAGATTCGAAGGCTCTGCTCGAGCTGAGAACACGGAAGCATTTTCTGATGAGAAAGCATCATGCGGGTAGGCATCTTCCGCATAGACTGGATGTCCTGCAGCTACTCCGTAGCGGTATTTGTGCGGCGCCGCTTGCTGGAGCAAAGCAACAAGCTTCTTCCGTATGCTACGTGGCAGACTCGTGGGAGGTGAAGTCGCTTCGATAATGCCCTGATCGAGATCGACGAGAACAAAGTCATCCTGTGGGGTGCGAAGGGTTTCTGGGCGCCGCTGGACACCACAAATGTATGGGCATGGAGCTTCCAAAGTCTCGAGCAACCGTGCTGGCAGCACAGGAATGAAGACACCAGCCCATCTGAGTGGGAAAAGGAGTTGCGTAATTGCTGCGCAAACCGAATACAGGAGTGAAGTATGTGACGACACCAGGATGATCCGCGACTCGCTCAGCACGTATTCGAACAACACGACGATGTCAGCTACGTCGATGCACCGAAACAGCGGCCACAAGTCAGTGGATCTGGAGCCAGGGATCTCGTTTGCTGCTTCCCTTCGTGCGTAGAGGCGGAGTTCGCGAATTGCAAGCTCGACTTGCGTGGCCGAGCCGTGCGGACTAGGAGCTTCGAAGAGGAGATTGATCACGTATTGTTCCAGTGGTTGCCAGATACCCACCCGAGGTGAACTGGCGGGCACACGGAGCACAGCTCCTTGCATCATCGGAAGTGTTACTGCTCGCAACCACTCCTTCCAGAAGGGCATAAGACATGGATCCCGTCCCAGTATGCCGTAAGCTCGAGGGAGCCAATAACCAGTCTCGCCATCCGTCAGGCCATCGATCCTGTTAGATATACCATGACGAACAGGCTTCAGCACGTCTGCCATGAGTGCTATCCGTTCCTCAACGCTACTGATTTCTTCTTGAAGCACAGCGCGCTCTGGAGTGTCGAAGTCAACAGTAGGTAATTGGGTCAGCAACTCGGAAAGTCGCGCTCTTTGCCCTGCAAGTCGCTCTCCAAGGTCTCGCGCCATTTCACGCTCTTCTTCTGACATGTTAAGATCCCGCCAACGTTCCATGTGTGCTTCCAGTCTTGCGGCGGCCTCCACTTTGACAGGCATCCAGGTTACGAGGCACATTCCGTAAAGCTTAGCCCCATCGCCTCCCGTCATAGTCCATCCGTGCCACTTGGAACGTGGTCGCTCGTCTGATGCTGTCACGTGTACATCATTGGGGAAGACGAACATCGGAACGTAATCAGGGAATTGTCGTCGACCTTGACACTCTTGCACCATATCATTGCGCGGATATTGGTCGAGCAGTACAGGTTCGTATGATCGCTTCAGCGGGTGTGTGTCAGGATCTTGGTGTAGTCGTTGTGGCGAGGGTATGACGGAATTGTAGCCACTCATTCTTTTCGAGTACCTATTGGATACTGAAAGATTGTATGTTAGTTCTGTGCTGCTTATCAAGGAGGACGTTGGAAGTCTCACCCCTTCTGGTGGTTGATGATCTTGACAGTGGATTCATGCCTGAAAGTCGCCGTCGCAGGCTTCCAATGCTCTTGTCACGTTTGTGCGCCGACTGGGCATTGCTCGGTCGAGATTGTAATGGGTGGTATTCTTGTATCCTTGATTGCGGTCTGCCGTGCGCTGTACTCTGCGCCACGTTTGACTGCAACTCTTCCAATGCTGTGTCCCGACTGGAGACGAAGTTTCGCAACGCGGCATCAAAGTCCTCCTCTGACAAATTGGTGCCTGGCACAAGATTATCTAGGTCTTGCGGAGTGGCCCATACTATCGTGCTATTTTTCTTATTTTGTGTCTGGAGGCCCATGACACTACCGATTGACATTCTTTTGTCGTACACTGATGTGGTCTTTCGTTTTGACATTTCCATCGACGCATTTGGTGAGACACCTCGGAGTCCTGCCTTTGCTGCATCCTGAACCTCAACATTCGCCACGCCCGGCGCTCTCTCGCGCGTACCTGTCGCATGATGAGTGGAGATTGGATCATCTGACAACAGGCGAGACGATTCAATGCCAGCAATGAAGAAGTACTCGGCCAGTGGTGCGGATAAGCTCTCGTCGAAGTGTTGAGCCATTAGCGGCGGATCAAGATATCGTGGACTAGGCAGTCATGTGGAGCAGTGAGTATGATAGGTGGCCAGCACTGTTTCACGCTCAGCTTGATATGTCGTTGTCTCCGGCGTTGTCTTGTTTACTCCTTGTCGATCTCTTGTTTCACAAGGTGGAGCGTGAGCCAGCACAGCATGAGCGGAGGGTGGCTATGACAAGTTAATCAAGTGCTACACGCACATACTGTCGTACAGGACGATATGTAACGAACGTGTACGAAGTGTGTCAGTGACAGTGAAGTGAGCAACGCGTGACATGCGCCCAGCACGATGTTGTCGTTTGTTGTGCTGAAACTGCCATGCCCCAGTGTTTCGCGTTTCTGAGTTTCGTCGGCAAATGACCCCGCAAAACGTGGCCAAGAGAGAGTGAGGGGTGGAGGGGTATCTGACATACTGAACGAGTCTCTTTACATCAATTTCGTCTATATACAATCGTCTCACCAAGCTATACTCCATCTACCCGTGCCTCGTCGTTCTCCCCTATCTCGTGTACTGCATACTGAGCATCCACTCAATTGCAGCTTCAGCTTCATATGCAGGAACCCGACTAGCGTCAAGATAACTCGCCGTAGTAGAAAAGATACAGCACTGTCAGGGGTATAGCTGGGTACAGTGTCGATGCGATCATCAGTCTAGCTTGCAAGTCTTGATCGACGACTCGAGCTTACTCAACGCTTCCTCCGCCTTGGTCAATGCCAGATGACTTCCTTGCTGGAGATGCCGCTGCGCTCGGTAAGAGAGATCTGGAGATCTGGAGTCTGTGACTGATTGTGCGGCCCGGCCTTTGTTGCACTCCACGGTCTCCATATTCATCGCCGACGTGCACTCAGCCAGCCGGTACTGAGCTTACCCTCTTCACCCATGTTGCCCATCCAAGCTACTTGCAATTGTGCAAGATCAAGTCGTGACTCTTTGAAGTCAGGAGATCTGACAGCATCGGCCGTCTCCGTGAGCAGGTATGCGACCTGTATGACATCTCCAGGGTTTAGCAGAGGCTTCTCATGGACTGTCTCTGGCTCGGCAATGTCCCAAGCGTTCAAGCTCCTCACTTGTATATATGGCTTGGCATTGATGCTCACATCTTGCAGAACCACGGCGACATCGCTGAGATTTTCGAGCTGTGCTTCGAGGGCGTATACTGGGAGTGATGCTCCTTTCCGGGGAAGAACTCTAGACTTCACAGCTACCTTCAGGAGCTGTCTAGATAGGAACTGGTAAAGTTTTCTGTTTTCATCAGATTGTATGCACACACTAAGTCGCTCATCCGACGTACCGAAATGTTCGAAGCTTTCCGTCCTCTAGATAGGTCACAGTAACACTCAACATATGATTACCTTCCTCTCGTAAATCATACCGTACAATTCGTTGAAAAGTGCCGCCTGCTTCTAGTGTACTCGGCGCGCTCGTGCTTGATTCGTTCACAAGATCTAGTGGTATTGCCTTTGGCCGAGAAGGAGTTTGTATCTCCACTACGATGTTAACATCTGTAAGAATCGTTGTGGAGTCATGTGATAGCTCATTGTTGATACAGAGTGAGAAAGTGAAGGTTTCGCCATTATAGGTCGATCCAAAACTTGCGGGTAGGGTCAAGAGTGGACTGATAATGAAGGTATTATCTGCTTCGGCAGACGAGCTTGACATCGAGGCCAATGTGTTGACCTTGATGCTTGCATCACTTGACTGCTCCGGTAAAGTGTGCTGGATATGAAGTGTTGGACGTGTGAGCCTTCATAGTCTCAGCTGTTTTGTCACATTGGGCTACAGCGTATATCCATGCCCTCGTACCTCAGGACCTTCAGGCTGACCGAATGCGGAGTCCTGACGGATGCGTCGGATCGTCTTCTGTCTTGGGACATAGCGATGTGGGCAGCGAGTCTAGGCAGGCGACGGTGATGTGCCTAAGTTATATTATGGGGTTCTCTCTGATTGCAGGACAGGCCGGACAATTGAACGGAAGGGTAAGATGTAGAGAATCATGACAAATATCATCTGTCACGTGAGCTCACAGCCGATCGCCACTTCCTGTTTCAGAATCTGAAACATCTATCTGAGCTGCTCAATTTCCTGCGCGAACATGCATCGTTACATGGATTTGTCGACTGTCACAGCCGAAAGGCATTGATCGGAATATGCCTACCTCCACCAAAAAGACTCAAGCTCGACTCATTGACATTGATTTCAGTATGTCAACCACCTTGAAGGCTCGAACTTTATTCTAATTCATAGAGCCCTGCGCAAGGTGTTCGGGAAGACCACCTTCAGGTTCGAGCATCTTTCCAAGATTCACAAGATAGCTCTGACGATCCGAAGACCACTACAGCGCGATATCGTCGAGGCAGCACTTCAAGGCCATGACATCTTCGTGCAAGCTGCCACGTCCTTTGGCAAGAGTCTGTGTTTTCAACTTCCAGCCGTCGTAGACTATGGCAGTATGTGAATTGCTTTCAGTCACCGCCGACTGCTCTCATCAAGTACTAACGTATACATAGTCACGATTGTTGTCTCGCCCCTTTTGGCCTTGATGAACAACCAAGTATCAGCTCTCCGGTTGGCTATGGTTGAAGTTGCGACCATCAATTCACAGACACCACGAAGTGAAAGGGATTTTATATTGGCCGATTTGAAGACAGGGCATCCTCGAACTCGATTACTCTATGTCACCCCGGAACTATGTGGTCTTGATTATTTCAGAAAGGTCTTGCGCATTGTTTACGAGCAGCGTGAGCTTGCTCGAATCGCTATTGACGAAGCTCATTGCATCAGTGAATGGGGCCATGACTTTCGTCCCTCCTTCAAGGAATTATGCTTCTTCAAAAAAGAATTTCCAGATGTGCCTATGATATGTCTGACAGCAACGGCAACTCAACGTGTTCAAGACGATATCATTGAAGTGTTGGGTCTCAATCGAGTGAATCTAAAGCACTTCAGCATGTCAACCTCCAGACCAAACCTGCACTACGAAATCCGCTTCAAGTCATCTAATCTGGACCATTACGATGACTTCCTGGGCTGGATTCGTACTGTTCATGCTAGACGGCGAGAGCCAACTCGTGCTGCCGAGTTGCAGGAACAAGGGAAGAGATCGGACAATGTAAGCGGCATAATTTATACGCTCTTTCGTCGTGAGTGCGAAACTCTGGCCGAGAGACTCACAGCGGATGGTATCGCGTCCAAGCCCTTCCATGCTGGACTCCATGCAACACAGAAAGATGATCATCTGCAAGGTTGGGTTGAGAACAGGGTCGGCTATGATGTGATCGTGGCCACTACCGCTTTCGGCATGGGCATCGACAAGGACAATGTTCGATTTGTTTGCCATTGGAGCATCCCAAAGAGCTTCGAAGGGTTCTACCAGGAAGCCGGACGCGCGGGACGTGACGGTAAAGCCAGTCTATGCTTCATGTACTACGGCCGCGAAGACCGCGACAAAGCCACGCAGACTCTAGCAAGAGATATTGCGGAGCAGGCCAGGAAGAAGAACAATGGCCTGAGTCCAGACTCTGACAAGGTCAACAAGGTGAAGAGCTTTCAAGCCTTGATCGATTACTGCGAGGCCACCAATACCTGCCGCCATAGAGCGATCAGCAAGTACTTCGGCGAGCTGCAGACCCCACCATGCGATTATGCTTGCGACTACTGTAAGGGAAAGGAGGGTTTGGCGAAGAGGAAGGAAAGTGGTCTGGCTTCTGAGGAGTGGTGCGCCACACAACGGGAGCAAGGCAACTACGACGGCACATATGATGATTATTGAGCTGCGGCTTGAATACACCAACAAGCTGTTTGTGATGAGTTCACATGAAACCCAGCGCTCATGTATGCTATGCTAAATCTGTTATTAACCAATACCCTCAAGGTCTGATAGCACTACCACCTCGTGCAAGTTGTCCTGTCTTCGAGTTTGGTATCGAGTCGCCAACCAGCTCAGCTGCAGCATTGAGTGTGTTATTGTCCTCATTGCCTTCACTTGGCGCGTCCAGCTCTCCACTCGCCTCTGCAGTTCCCAGCCCAGTATATGCTGCTGACCTCTGCTGCTCCATCAACACCACCTGCTCCTCCGCCCACAATCTCCATCGATCGAATTCGGCGCTCTCAAGCTGCATACCGACTTCGATGGCCGACTTGCCAAAGGTCGCGCCCAATGCTAATGCTTCCTCCTTCGCGATACGTGTCTCGATCTCTTGGTCGTGTTGTTGTGCGTAATGTTCCTTCCGTGCTTTATCGTATGCTCTTTCCTTGGTGTAGTTCTGATTTCTCATGAGCCAGGCCTGTCGCTGAATAACACTAGAAGTTATCAATATGTGTCTTCCTTGCATGAGCTCATAGCCTCCTACCTCTCTCCCGACGTCGGTCTCCCTGCTTGCTCTGGGAGACTCCAATCCCACCTCTGATAGTCCTTCCCATCATCCTCCAGCATCATTCTCGGCCGTGCCAATTCCCATGGGTGATCTGCGAAGAATTCCTGTCGTAGTGCATCCTCCTCATAGCCTATCCGTTGCGGCTGGAACATGCGACTGGGTTTCCGAATCTTTCGCCCTTTCCGGGCAGGCTCGACGTGCTGCACAGGTTGTGTGCGGACAAGAATCTCTGAGGGTGGTATATCGTGGATGACCTGGAACCAGGGCGGCGGCTGTGACATTCGTGGCGTTTTGAGAAGCATTTGTGCGGTCTGAAGCACCCGTGAGGGTCGGAAGTCGTAGCGACCCATCGTAAAAGTGGAAGTAGTCGCGAAGTGTGAGAATCGAAGGAGCCTGAAATGTTGTAGATGCGCCGCCAGTGATGTTTGAGATTTGAATTGAAAGTCAGGGTCCGGACTTTTCGTCTTTCGAAAGCTCGAGGTGTTTCAGGTCAAACTGTATAACCACCTCACGCGACATAGTACTGGATCTTCTGCTGCTGCCAGTTGGGCTTGAGAGACTCGGAGCTTCTCAAAAATATACAGGACATGTCAATAACAAGATAGCACGACACTATCCGCCGCGACAGCACCATGTACTACGTCTCATGTCCATATTCCTCGCCGGCCTCGACTGCTCCTTCATCAGCATCTCAAGGACTCGGCCGACACGCTCTATGTCCATACTATTGCCCTGCCAATGGGACACTGCACAGCCAAAACTTACGAAACCACGAGTACCCACGAACAATGCACAACAGAAGACGAAAAGTAGCTCCAGCACGACCAATGGGGATATCGAAAGCATCTTTGTCAATGCCCTTGTCAGCGCAGGAAGGTGTCGACAGCATATCAAGGAACAGCAGCGCCGTCTGCAGACATACACGAGGCGGCCGCAGGCCAATGGCTCACCCTGTCCCACAACATCTACTAATAGCGGCACACCTAGCAGATGTTTCTCGACAAGGACGACGAATTCTGGTCCGGCAGAAGCAGCGGCCTACCATGTATCACGGGAGGAGCTAAATAGTCTCATTGACACATATGATTACGACTCGCCACGAGATAAAGACGCCCAAGAGGAATCTCCCAGTTGGCGCTTTGCAAAACCTATTGAACCACCGATTGCGAGTGCTATGCAGCCTGTGGACAATGACCAAATGACAACGGAGAAGATATACAAGCTGCAGGAACAGCTCGAGGCGGAGGAGCCACATCATGATCAGATATGGCATACATACCTAAGCCTTCCTGAACCACGAGCACCACGATTACCACCGGCACTGCTACGGCTGCTGTTCCACCAGCTCTCGATCGTTGAGCACAAGTCCGAAGGGTCTATGCTACGGTACTTTGCTCTACTCGAGGACGCTCGTCAGGCGTCAATACCACTGAACCACTACCAGTGGACCTCAGCAATAGCTTTCGCAGGCCGCTTCGTAAAGAACGTCTCCGGAGCCGAGCTTGAGTCTGCATTGACCATTTGGCGACAAATGGAGAACGAAGCAGGGGTAAAGGGAACTTCAGTCACGTTCAACGTTCTGTTCGACATCGCCACAAAAGCTCGCAAGTTTGTGCTTGCAGACATGATCATGCAGGAGATGCAAGCTCGTGAATTACCACTCACTCGATTCTTTCGCACAAGTCTGATACATCATCATGGCCTGCGGGGTGATGGAGATGCAGTACGAAACGCATATAAAGAGCTCGTTGATGCTGGAGAAATAGTGGACTCGACAGTGATAACATGCGTGATCAAAGCACTCCTCATGTGCGGCGAGGCTGTCGCAGCCGAGCAGATCTTCGCACGAGCGAAGCTTATGCACGCGGAGAAGACAAACGCCCCAGCACAACCGACAAGCTGGCGGAAAAGAAGACAGATTGGGCGCATGCTGGACTCTGCTACTGGGTCCCGAAAAGATGATGCTCAATTCCGTGCAAAGGGACAAGCGATCGCGCCTCTAGCGCCGCAATTGAGCACATATAAAGCTTTGGTCTTTCATTATGCGAATGACGCAGGAGATCTTGATCGCATAACAGAAATACTGAACGAGATGAAGCATTGGGGCGTGGATATGCATGGGAGTCTGTACATGTATCTGTTCCAGGGCTTTGCTAAACATGGTGGCGTACTATACACGCCATGGACGAGGCGCAGACTAGAGCAGGCATGGAAAGCTCTTGTAAAAGGCGTGGGGACGGAGCAAGGGGTGTGGCTCGACAGCAGTGCAGCCAAAGAGCCCCGCTACCGAAGGTCGAAGTCTTCTCGCTCAGCAGTCCCAACTCGAATGTTCGATGCCAATCCGACGACCGCAAGGGACGACTCAATCTCGACTGAATCGACGCAGCCCAAAGCCGGCCCCCCGAACATCTACCCGACTAGGAACCTTGTGCTCATCGCCTTGCGAGCTTTCTTGAAAGTGGCAGGACCAGAGCGAACTTGGGACATTTGGGCAGAGGCTCAAAATCTATGGTCGCCGCCCGATGAGGACGTGCAACACATCGAAGAGCGACTAGATGAGATGCTGCCCGATCACGATCAGAGCGACAAGAGCTGTGAAGATCAGATTAAAGGCGAGGTAGACGGGTATCTGGGCCAAGAGGAGGAGGAAGAGACGGTAGAGGGTGCGAGAAGAGCATTTGGCACAGATACAAATGACGCATAGACGAATGTAATGCTGTATAAATGATAGTGTCAGATATGTATCATATTCCCCATGTTAAATCCTCGTATTGTCGTTGAAGCAATTTTGCCACCTCCTGTCCACGACTCGTCCAATGCGACCTCAGAATCTTTCGTGCTGTGCATTTGTACAAATTCTACACAATATTAAACGCCCAAGTTGATGTGGCTCGCAAGGTCTCTCGCTTATAGACAATCCGCACGCATACATAGGCTTCTGCCCCACTCCCGCAGAATGGCTACAGATAGCATCTCCCGGGAGAAGACGGCACCACCAACCACATATAAATACATAGATGTTGGTTCGCGGTCCTCTTTCGTCCTACGCTTGAACGAGAGACTGACTTTTTTGTACACAGATCGGCATCAACTTCACAGATTCTACATATAGTGGTATATACCACGGCAAACAAGCTCACGAAAACGACCTTGATGCTGTGATCAAACGTGCAACCACGGCGGGCGTGAAGAAGTTCATGGTTACTGGCAGCGACTTGGCAGAGTCGCGGAAGGCGATTGAGCTCGCGAAAGCATATCGTGGGTATTATGTCTTCAAGTGACTAATGCTATGCTATGCTAACCTGATCTAAGCTGGCCTTTGCTACGCCACAGTCGGGGTGCATCCGTGCAGTGCCAAAGACTTCGTCGACCATCCCGCCGGCGCAGAAGACCTTCTGGCTCAACTCCGCGAATTGGCGATCACGGCCTCGAAGTCAGGCCATGCAGTTGCATTTGGAGAGTTTGGGCTGGACTACGACAGACTCTTCCTGACGTCTAAGGATGTGCAGCTGAAATACTTCGAAGCACAATTGGAACTGGCAGTGGAGCTGCAGCTACCACTGTTTTTACATTCTCGTGCCGCTGCCGAGGACTTTGAGAGATTGCTCAAGCCGAAGTTGGCGAGACTGCCGAAAGGCGGTCTCGTGCATAGCTTCACAGGATCTTTAGAAGAGATGCGACGGCTTGTGAACCTTGGCCTGGACATCGGCGTCAATGGGTGCAGCTTGAAGACGGAGGAGAACTTGGCTGTCGTCAAGGAGATTCCGCTGGAGAGGATGCAGCTCGAGACTGATGGGCCGTGGTGCGAGATCCGACCTAGTCATGCCAGTGCGAAACTGCTTGATGGAAGTGTCGAACTTCCAAAGGCTGTCAAGAAGGAGAAGTGGAGCTCTGAGTGCATGGTCAAAGGTCGAAATGAGCCGTGCGCGATTGCCTTGGTCGCGCAGGTCGTGGCGAAGGTTAAGGATGTCCCGGTGGAAGAGGTTGCTGATGCTGCGTGGAGGAACTCGACGAAGATGTTTGGGCTTGGTGAGGCCTGATGACCGTCTACGGCATTCGAATGGTGGTGTGAAGGTGCGGAGCTTTCCCGGTCTTACAGCCCTTTGTGATATGTTAGTCGTACCCCAAAAGTTTCAAACTTTGGAGGGGGGGGGGGGGTTACCCCCTTCAGGCTCGAGCTAGCTGAGCTGAGCAGAAGCTAGACCGACAGCTAGACCGACAGCTAGACCGACTTATTTCACAAGCTCCCCTAAGCTCCTCCCAAGCTTTGGGACAAAGCCGCCGCCACAAAAACGTCCCGTTCAGATGCTGCGCGAAGCCGGCGCAGGCTCGTGGCCACATCGTCGGGTCGTCTGCATCCTCTTGTCCTGGTTCTTTATCCTTGTCCTTCCTCGATACTCTCACCCTCGCGCTCGCGCTCGCCCTCGCCATCAGACTTTCCAACCAACGTTTCAAGGTCAACTGAGACAAAGACGATCTTTCCTGACAGGGGATTGGTGATCAGCGTGATCGTTGAGCAGGAAAGGGAGAAGGCGGTGAAGTTAATGTTGATGCGCCAGAGGCCGAATACGAGACGGTGACGAAGCCACGGCACCACCGTAGATTTGTAATTCGATTAGACCGACTTTGGCTCTCTTGGCGCGGGCGACCTTCCAGCCAAAGTGATCAATCAAAGGCGTTCCCAAGAAACCAGACGAAAACACATGGACCCTTTCTTTTCCGGCTGAATTTGAGGGTGTATGCAAGTCTGCGCTTTGCGGACCTGCCCCACTTCGAACGACTGGCTCTTTTCTCTTTTCCCTCACCATTTCATATCAACCTCACCGCCGACTACAACTTCAATTCTATTTGGTTCAGCTCTCTCGTCGATAGCATAGCTGGAATAGCTCAATTTGTTGAGCTCGTGCCGCACCGACCAGGCTCAGCATCCGCGACAGAGAACGACGCGACATTTCCGCACGGTATCTGTCTCTGACACATCAGTCGTCATTGACTTTTCAGCCTTTCGATATCGTCTCAACCTTGCCGACGGCTCGATATCTGCATCTCTACTGCTGGACGAAAACACCACGACATTGCTCTGCAGACAATCGCAAGCAATCCCCCCACAATGGCAAACTTCCGGTCAACCGGGAGTCACAACATGTACTCTTCGATAGCAAACCTCAACACGATCCCTACCGAATATGAGCTCCACCTGCAACAACAGCCAGAGAACTACGATGACCTGGATCTCTTCATGAACACGCAACTATTCGATTTCGACATGGGCACAATAACGGAAAACAACTCCCCGGCTACCACAAGTTACGCGGACAATGAGCTTCTAGGCATGATGGGAATGCAGCAACAGAATCAATCACAACAGCAACAGCAGCAAGTGGACTTCAGCAACCTCGCGTCCGGATTCGAAGCCGGCCACCAATCGTCCTTTGCAACACTCCCCTCAAACGGGGGCCGCCAGAACATACAATCCGGTCCTCTGCCACTCCCACTACACATGCAATCCCACCTCTTCACGCCCAGCCCTCCGGTAACCTCTTCTCCCACCTTGTCCAACGGCCCCCAATCCGGCGACAAGCGCAAATCCGCCGCCATGTCCTCTCCGACCTCTCCTTCATCCCTCGAGCCTTTGGACCCTCCAACCCGCCCTGCCGACGGCACACCGGAAGACGCGTTGCGTTTCGCCGCCGAAGAAGACAAGCGTCGCCGCAACACGGCGGCAAGTGCGAGGTTTAGAGTTAAGAAGAAGCAGAGAGAGGCGATGATTGAGAAGACGGCCAAGGAGATGACGGATAAAGTCAAGGCGTTGGAGAGGAGGGTCGTGCAGTTGGAGATGGAGAATAGGCTGTTGAAGGAATTGGTCACGGAGAAGGGGAAGAGTGGTGGGGTGGCGGTGAAAGAGAAGGAGGAGGAGGTTAAGGATGAGGGCGGGCGGTAGTCTTGGGACTGGACGTGGCTTTTGGAGATGTTGAGGCAGTGGGGAATGTGACGATGTGGGATGAAGGATGATGTGTTACGACTGCCCCCACGGCCTCCAGATACGGCTGCTGCGCTGAGTTGGCATTTTGAATTTTCTGCTTCTGGTTTCTGCCGCAATATATCACTCGTTGAGCCCTTCGGCTGGGACCGAGGCGGAAGCAATTATTGCGTCTTGGGGGAACTAATGGTTACCCCCTCTGGTTTTGGAATTTCTCTACACATATATTTCGCAATATAGAACAAGAAGAAGAAGAAGAGGAGGGAGAAAGGACGTTGAGTCTTAGCATTTACATATATAAACTAACAAATTCCTAACTCATAGCAAAATGAAGGCCGCGGATGCGAACTTGATACTCATCACTCTCTTGCGTCCTTTCTTCCATCGTTCTCTTACGTCCCCTTCATCCTTCTCTTTTATCCTTCCTTTCCTTCCTTCCATCATCCCCATTCTTCCATCCTTCCCTTCCTTCGTTCCGTTCCGTTCCCTTCATATATCCTCTCTCCCCCTCGCTCCTCGTTCCCTGACTGGGACTGTTCAGTCCATACAACTTCCCTTCCACCCCTCTCACCTTGCTGTACATCAAGCATGATAACCCAAGTTCCGAGTTCCCCCCTACACTCGTACTTGTACCAGCAACGGCCACAAGAATGACAAATCCGAAAAAGGCAAGGGCAAGGGGAGAAGAGCAAGGGGAGAAGAGCAGGGGGAGAAGAGCAAGGGGAGAAGAGCAAGCGAGAAGAGCATGGAAGAAAGGAAGGAAGAAAGGAAGGAAGGAAGGAAAGAAAGAAAGCAAGAGAGTTAGATAGATGAACATATACAGAAAGAAGACGAGGCGTGGAAGGAGTAGATGTGTGGTGTGGGTAGTGCTTGAGTGTACATTGCATGCCTAGGTAGTGCTCGAGAGTGTACAACGTGGGTGGTGCTGAAGGTGTACCATCGTCAGGTAGGTAGGTCAGGTTTACCACACTGTGCTGTGCTGTGCTGTGCTCAGACCGACGAGTCCTTGGCAGGTATGTGCCTCTTTACTACTTGAGTGAAGAGCAAGCTCAGAGCGGGCGATGTGATGTGAAGCCCAAGAGGTCAGTCAGTTTGTCTTGGTCAATTTGAGCTTGCGTTGGCTTTGGCTGTGAGTGATTCGAGTCTTGAGAGGCTTAGGGTACAGCATAGCACAAGGCCTCGATGGATCAGGCGGTACGAGATAATGTGCGGTAGGTGCGAGGAAGTCATATCGCTGCGTGTATTCGCTTGCTATGCTAGGCCGTGATTGTGATCCCTGACTCCCTTTGATATGAGCGCCCTCCGTTCCGTGACGTATCTTAGCATGCTCAAGGCATGGACCTTCTCGTTTCACATCAGCGAGTACGCTTTCGAACCTCGTCTCATCTAGCTAACACAAAGCTAATCCCACCACATCAAAGCCTCACATTTCATCATCTCATCTAAGCCCTCACCACCTTCCCCTTCCCCAACACATCCTCCAACATGCCTCCAAACAACGTCGTCAACACGCCTCTCTCCTTCTGCTCAACCTTCTCCAACACCTCCTTCGGCAACACCTCCTCAAACAGCTCGCCAAATCCCTCATGTTTCGTCTCGGCCAGCCCGCTGCTCATGGAAATGTGGCTGGCGTCCTCGCTGACTGTGGTGATCAGGGGGCGGTGGATGTTCTGCTCGGCGCTGTTGTTGATGGCGGAGGGAGAAGGGGTGGTGGAGGAGGTGATCATGGGGACGCGGATGGTGGTCGAGGAGGAGTGGGAGTCGGAGGAAGAGGAGGTGGGCATGTAGGCGAAGTCGATGGTTGAGGTGTCGTTCACTTGTTTGAGTGTTCGGGAGGTGTTG